>Ga0208694_1000961_pt1 | contig 38735 bp, 31 predicted proteins | sample AD_UKC078_MetaG_FD_184442 | JGI IMG/M metagenome (GOLD analysis project Ga0208694, IMG submission 184442) | Active sludge microbial communities of municipal wastewater-treating anaerobic digesters from USA - AD_UKC078_MetaG (SPAdes) (version 2) | ecosystem: Engineered > Bioreactor > Anaerobic >...
AGTGGTCTTTAAGTGGAGTATTTAGGCTCTGCTCGATTAGCGAGCAAAACTATTTGTTACATGTTTTTCAAACGCCTTATTTCCATTGACATACAAATAATTGTAAATTTTTGTCATGTACTAAGTTACAATTGGTATAAAATGAAAGAGACGAAGCGCGCCCCCGTCTCTTTCACTGACTTTCAAGTTTATAAACTTTTAACTTTAATTTCTTATTGAATTGTGTCTAATTAAACTTTTCAAATGACAGTTTTATTTTCCCAACAGCGTCTTTCATTTGAGCTTCGGTAATTACCAACGGAGGAGCGAAACGGATAATGTTTCCATGTGTTGGTTTTGCTAAAACGCCGTTGTTTGCCATTTCGATACAAACGTCCCACGCAGTTTTTCCCGGCTTATTGTTAATAACAACAGCATTTAATAGACCTTTACCGCGTACTAACTGTATCATATCTGATTTTATTGACTTCATTTCCTGACGGAAAAGTTTGCCCATTTTTTCAACATTTTCCAGCATGTTTTCTTCTTTAATAGCTGTTAAAGCTGCAATCGCAACTTTGCCTGCTATTGGGTTTCCACCAAATGTAGAGCCGTGTTGTCCGGGCTTAATTGTCATCATAATTTCATCATCTGCCAAAGCGCATGATACTGGGAAAACACCGCCTGAAATGGCTTTACCCAAAATCAAAATATCAGGACGTACATTTTCATAATCGCATGCTAACATTTTTCCTGTACGTGCAATGCCTGTTTGGACTTCGTCTGCGACAAATAGAACGTTGTGTTTTTTACAAAGGTCATACGCTTTTTTTAGATAACCGTCATCGGGTACAAAAACACCTGCTTCGCCTTGAATTGGCTCAACAAGGAATCCTGCCACATTTGGATCTTTAAGTTCGCGTTCCAACGCTTCCAAGTTGTTGTAGGGGATTGTAACAAAACCTGGTGTATATGGACCATAATCTTTTCTGGCAACTGGATCTGTCGAAATTGAAACAATGGTTACAGTACGTCCGTGAAAGTTGTTTTCGCAAGTTATTATTTTTGCAGCATTTTCGGGGACTCCTTTTACTAAATATGCCCATTTACGAGTAAGTTTAATGGCTGTTTCAACAGCTTCGGCTCCAGTGTTCATCGGAAGAACTTTGTCGTAGCCAAAAAATTTCGTTACAAACTCTTCAAATTCGCCTAATACATTATTGTAAAATGCTCGCGATGTCAAAGTTAACTTTTGAGCTTGATCAATTAGCGCTTTAACAATCTTTGGGTGGCAATGTCCTTGATTAACCGCCGAATAGGCAGATAGAAAATCATAATACTTTTTTCCTTCAACGTCCCAAAGGTAAACGCCTTCGCCTCGTTCTAACACAACTGGGAGCGGTTCGTAATTGTGTGCTCCATACTTGTATTCTCTGTCAATGTAGTCTTTTGATGTCATTTTTGCCATGACTTAATTAATTTTATCGGTTTTTATATTTTTTTCTACAAAAATAGCAATACGGTTTTGCTTGCGCAAAAATTTCAGTCTAAACAAAGCTGTGTTAAAAAGCATGTTATGCCTATATATTATTGAATATAAGCATATTAAAAACAGATTAACGTGAGGCAGTAAAGAAATTTTCTATAGTTTCTAAAACTACTCGTCGTTTCAATGGTTTGGGAAGATACACATTGCAGCCTGCTTCTTTAGCTTTATCCTCTTCACCCGATATAACATAGGCTGTTTTGGCAATAATGGGTACTGTGGTGTTAAATTCTCTTATTTTTTTAGTTGCTTCGTATCCATCCATTATAGGCATTTTAATGTCCATAAGAATTAAATCTATATGAGTTTTTTTAACTATATCCACAGCCTCTTGACCATTTTCTGCTCTAATTACCTCAATATTGGTTTTTCGGAGAATCTCCTGAATATATCGGAAATTGATATGTTCATCTTCAACAACAAGAATAACTTTACCTTTCCAATCGTAATTGTTCATTGATAATTGTTTTAACTTTCTTTATGTAGTTCCTGCGTTTATTCTATAATAAAGCACAAAAAAAGATTGGTTTAATCGGAATTATCATTTCTAAATTCCAAAATTAAACAGTTTAATGTTCAAAATCACCCTGCGTTTTTTGTATAACGATATTTTAATCATTTTGTTCAACCTATGTCCAAAAAACTTTTAGAAAATCTATTCCGGTAACAACGACATCAGGTAGGTTGTTTCGTATAAATCAATTATCTTGACATCGGTATAAAAATATTCGATTATTGAGCTGTAGGATTCCCCTTGGCGAGCCATTTCCATAGCGCTCTCCTGCGAAAGACCAACGCCGTGACCATATCCTTTCCCTTTAAATACTATCTTATTACCCTTATTTTCAAAAGAGAAAAAGGTCGATTTAAGTTTAAAGGCATTTCTTATATCACCAAGTAAAACTGGTTGATTGTCAATTAGCGCAAACCTTTGGCGTTTTGATTGCGAAAAACTGTAATCGTTTTTTCCTGATGTTTGAATATTCATTGTTTTAAGAAATTCGACCCACTCATCAATAGAGACCGATTTTTCCCAATTACTATTTCTCTGTTTATCGTAATAGATATCGGGTTTGCCTCTCAAGTATGGCACTGTTGTGCTCCAAACATCTTCGCTATTGGCGGTGTATCCTCCACTGTTTGAGTGAAATGCAGCTGTTATTAACATGCCCTGATTATCAACGATTACCAATCCCTTTGTGTCGTCAACGGCTTTCAAAATTGGACCGTGTTCTATTCCAAATCCTTTGTAAACTTGGCAATGAACCTCGTCGCACAGATGAAAACCTTCGGTTTGATGCCTGTCTATATGATTAAGCGCGTATGTCCTGCAAATAATTGCCTGAGCCTTGTAATATTCGGGCATTGACCTAACTCCCGACTCAGCTTCTACGACTCCTGCCAAATATTCCTGAAAAGAGACAATATTAACTAACGTCACGCGTGAAGTGCTGTCAGTCCAAATATCAAAATTGCCGTAATAATTTCGCGCGGGAAGGGTCGGATAAACAGGGTCGAGCATCATTTTATGTTGTGGATTTTTCGAAGTAATTTGTATTTTTGAATGTATTCCCAAATGTTTCTCAGTATTCCACAGACTTATACGATTACCTACGGACGTTACAAATAGAATATCTGACGCCTTCATCTCTATTTTAAGCGAGTCTTGATTTGTAAGAGTATAAAAGCCCTCTAACACTTTGAAAATAATAGTTCTAATTTCAGACTCGCGATATAATCCAACTCGAATATTTTGACCTGCAACGCTTGAAAACAGTGGGAAGGTAATGATAAAAAGTATTAAAAATCTATAGTTTATATTAAAAAGGGGTCTGCTTTTTAATAAGTATCTTATGGTCATTGGCGAAACGTTTTTCCTTTATCGTAATTAAATCAAGGGCACGAAATTAAGCATTTTTATTGTTTTTTGGTCAATGAATCGACAATATTTTGGGCTGCTCGGTCTGATGCGCCTTGTTCTCCGATAATTTCACGTAACTGTTTGTATTGTGCCAGCATGTTTTGGCGATTTTCTCCTCCCTCGACTATTTTTTGCAACTCACTGTTTAATCTTCGTTTGTTGAATTGTTGTTGTAGAAGTTCGGTTACACAGAGTTCACCTAATATTAAATTAACTAACGAGATAAAACCTATCTTGCGTAACACTATTTTGCCAACAGCATAAGTAAATATGCCTCCCCAGACTTTGTAACACACTACTTGTGGCGTTCCAATCAAAGCTGTCTCTAATGTTGCTGTTCCACTTGCTACTAAGGCTGCTTCGGAGTGATATACAAGTTGATAAGTGTCGTTAAAAACAACTTTATATCTCTTTAGTTTTGTGAATTTATTGTAGTATTCCGTTTCAATGCCGGGTGCGCCCGAAATAACAAATTCGTGGTTTGGATATTGTTCTGCAATAGCGCACATGTTTGGCAATAAAGATTTTATCTCTTGTTTGCGACTTCCTGGTAAAACTGCAATTATTGGTTTTCCGCTTAACTTATGTTTGGCGATAAAATCACTGCGTTGCTGGTCTCTGTCTAATGTACGTGCAATGTTGTCTAATACGGGATTCCCAACATAGTCTATAGGATAGTTGTGTCTCTTATAAAAATCGACTTCAAATGGCAGTATAGAGTAAAGTTGATGTACATATTTCTTTATGTCCTTGATTCTATACCCTTTCCAAGCCCAGATTTTGGGAGCAATATAGTAGTAAACTTTAAACCCTGCGTTATGAGCAAACTTTGCAATTTTGAGATTAAATCCCGGATAATCGACCAAAATAACAACATCGGGATTCCATTGTTGAATATCTTGTTTGCACTGCTTCATTAGGTTAAGAATGCTTCTAAGGTTTATTATTACATTTATATAACCCATATAGGCAGTGTTCTCGTAATTGTTCCATATATCTGCGCCTTCGGCTACCATCTTATCGCCGCCCATTCCACGTATTTGAGCCTCTTTATCAACCTTTTTTAAAGAGCGGATTAAATTGGCTGCGTGTAAATCGCCTGATGCTTCGCCAGCTATAATGTAATACCTCATAATAACTGAGTTAAAAGTTAAAAGTCGAAAGTTTGTAAAGTAGAGGCTGTCTCAAAAGTATCATTTTACTAAAAAATTGTAAGGTGGCTCAGAAGTGTCCAAATACAAGGCACTGAGATTGAGGGCGAAGGAGCGTACATGAAGCGATGCGCTGAGCAAAGCCGAAGTGTACGTGACTGAGCCCGAATATCGAAGTAACGCAGCAGTTGAGCACTTATGAGACACCGTCTTAGTTTTCAAAAAAGGTATTAAATTTCAGAATAAATACTATTATGGTAAATATCACGGTTAAGACTATAAGTCCCCTTCCTGCTTTGTAACGATCGGTGCGCATAAAATATAGAAATAGTATTAGGTTTGGAAGAGCGCACAAACTTATTAATGGTGCCATCGCTTTTCCATATTTTATAAATCTATACAACCCCTCCCACGAACCAAAACTATCCCAATTTCTATATACAAACAGTGCAAAAACAAGGGTTGTGATAATTATTCCACTTAAAAACCCGTGTATAAATTTATTAAACTTCATAATATAAGAGTTAAAAGTTAAATGTTTGTAAAGTAGAGACAGCGCATAGGCTGTATATACAGAAAGTTAAAAGTTTTGGGAATGGCAATACTTATTCCATTGCTCCTTTCTCCTTGCTCACTTCGGTTACGCTCAATGCAACGCTTAGCTCGCTTCGACAAGCTCAGCGACCAAGTGCACCGCCTTTTACCTTTACTTTAGCATGTTCATTTCATTTAATGTTTATAATGTTTCAATTATTCGTTCTATATAGTTCTATTTTCAACATATCCACGCCATTTTTCGAGTAAAAGTTGGAAATCATCGGACAGTTCTGAATCAAAATCCATTGATTCGCCTGTGACTGGATGTTCAAACCCCAACGTTTTTGCATGCAAAGCTTGACGTGGACATATATCGAAACAGTTTTGAACAAACTGTTTGTACTTTGAAAACGTTGTGCCTTTCAATATCTTATCTCCACCGTACTCTGGATCGTTGAATATAGGGTGTTTAATATATTGCATGTGGACCCTTATTTGGTGTGTTCTTCCTGTCTCTAAACGGCACTCCACCAAGGTTACATATCCAAAATCTTCAAGTACCGAGTAGTGTGTAACTGCATGTTTACCAATGTTTTCGTCTTCATAAACATACATTACTTTTCTGTTGCGAGGATTTCTTCCGATATTTCCAATCACGGCGCCGTGTGCTTCAGGGAAAGTTCCCCAAACTAATGCGTTGTATGTGCGCCGCGTGCTTCGATCCTCGAACTGTTTCGATAGTTCAATTTTGGCTTGTTCGGTTTTGGCAATCATCAAAAGTCCCGATGTGTCTTTGTCGATACGATGCACTAATCCCGGACGTGGGTCGTTGCCATTAAACATCTCATTACCTTTTAGATAGTGTGCCAGAGCATTAACAAGGGTGCCTCGATAGTGCCCATAACTTGGGTGAACCACCATTCCTGCGGGCTTGTTTACGATAATCAAATGGTTATCTTCAAAAACAATGTTCAGAGGAATATTTTCAGGAATAATCTCTATTTCGCGTGGCGGATACGTCATCATTATCTGAATAATATCGCCGGGCTTTACTCTATAGTTTGACTTTACAGGTTGGTCGTTAACAAGAATATTTCCTGCCTCAGAGGCTGCTTGTATTTTCGTTCGGCTTGCATTGGTAATACGGTCGTTTAAAAATTTATCGATACGCATTACTCCCTGACCCGAATCAACTACAATTCTAAAATGTTCGAACATTTCAAGATTATCGTCTTGAAACTCGTCCTGAAAATTTTCTTGTAGGTCGTCTTGAACCATGCCGAAACGCTATTTTTGGATAATAATTCGCTGATGATACCTATCTCGGCAGTCGAAAAATGAAATTATATAGTAACCATTATCAAAATGCGAACAGTCAATATTATCAGGTCTTTGCGACTGATAGATACATCTTCCCGATAAATCGGTAATTGTGACTATCCAAGGGCGTTTTATATCTGGATACGATATTGATATTGAGCTACTTGCTGGCACGGGATAAGCATTAATACTCTCAGTCTTAACTTGTGGCAATTCTTCAATCCCTACAACACTACCGCGCGATAAAATCGGTCTTATCATTATTGCATAATTAAATTTCGAAGCTTCCCAGCTTTGACCAGTATTATAAAAATTTCGTTGTGATACTGTCGTATTTTTGTCGATACCAACGCTCATAATTCTATCGGTTGTTTTTCGCCAACCTACAAAAAAGTACCCTGAAACGTAAACGGCAGAGTCGAACATAAGTTTTGCAAAACTATTATCTTTGCTGAATGATGGCGTAAATCCAGCTTTTGAGTATAATACTCTGCCTGGCATTCCTCCGTCGTTTGCCCACACGCATAGGTCGAAGTAATTGGTATTGTACATCGTGTCGCGCGTTGTGTTAAAATACATATATACTCCTCTGAGCGAATCGCCTTGACTTGTCTCGTATCTTATGGCAGCCATATTACCGGCTTGATTAAGGTTGTAGCCTTCTTCTGCAGAACCATCGTCATAAGCATAATAGTTCGAAAAATGGTGTAGTCGCGAAGCTACACTATTCGACTTTGGATACATTGCCGATGTAATAAGCTTTGTTTCAACTAAATAATCAACCGAATCGGCTGTGACTAATGGAAACAGGTTTTGTGTAACTGGCGCTGAATGACTCACATGCTCGAAAGCCGCATAATTCATAGCTCCAATAAAAACACTGTCACTGTAAGTACTTCCTAAACGACTGACTTTGTAATAAATGGTAATGTTCTGGTTGTCAATGTTGTCGTGATTAGCGAAATAAAAATCTATGTTCCCTCGCTCATTAGCCGAGTTCAGTATATAGTGTTTCCACGGCACCGACGAATATTGCTTTAAAACCGAATTTGGAGGACGAGTAAAAGCAACATCTTTGACAATTGTATCATTTTTGTGTCTATTTTTGTCTAATCTAACATAGTCGATATTCCACATATCGCAGTTTGTTGCAATAACTCCACCACCGCTTGGGCTGATTAAATTACGAAAACGAAAACGGAACTGGTCGTGTAAAAATTCTGCTTTTTTAACAGGAATTAAAACTTGTCGCCATTCGTCGTCAGATATTCCACCATCCGTAGCCCACATTTTTACCCATTTTGCAGTGTCGTAAAACTCTACAATTAAACTGTCGCCTTTCCCCGGTTTGGCTCCTAACCCACCCGACTGATAAAAAAAGCTAAGGTATATAGAATCTGACATTTGGAGTCCTCTAAGATTTATAAAATGCGATGTAAGAGAATCGCCCTTTCTGTGACTTTGCCCAAAGCCCAACGGATATAAATCGCCATTCGAGTCAGCGCCATCTAATGTAGCTACACCAATACTTATACTGTATAACGACATGTGTCGGTTAATATATGCTGTAGAATCACTCCATAAATCTTGATTTGGATATCCCGTATTGGTTGAGAAATCATCGAAAAACGGCAATTCTAATGGTAACGTCTTAGTGCGTTTGCTAAATGATGGCGATTGTTTACGCAATGCTGGGTTTGAAAACAGCCCTGTAAGCTCCTCCTGACCTAAACAGGTTGAAACTGTCAGAAATATTACAAAAACGGAGAAAAATATATGTTTTGTGATAGTGGAAGGTTTATTCATCGATTTTTATTTTTAAAAATTTACTCACAATTACACCCCAAAACAATTGAAACGTTATCCAAAACATATAATTGTATTTTTTTTTGAATATATTATTCATCATCAATAGTAAGCCATAAATCTACATAAGTACCTAATCGTGCGCTGAAACCACTATGAGGACTTTGTTTGTAAATACGCGATTTTAATGAATCGGTATAAGTTTGCACTGAAGGGTCGTACAAAACAGAACCTACGTTTAAGTATTCATTATTAATGGCACTGCTGGCTTCGTCGAGTGTCATTCCAATAACATCAATTACTGAGGTTGTTTGCCACGTACCACCTTGACCTAATACCAGATCTATAGGCTCTCCTGTAGCTATAGGAGTTCCTGGAGCAATAGCCTTATTTTCATACTGTTGTCCTAAAACATAATTTTTCATTGGGTCGGGCACATATTTAAGTTGCCCGACTTTCAAACCCGAGCTTTCGAGTGTCACTTTCGCTTGTCGATATGAAACGCCTGTAACATTAGGCATTGGAATACGAGGAACTGTAAAAGCATTTATTGTAGCAAAAATTCTGCGACCTTTTTTTACTCTATCATCTGGTCGTGGGACGTGTGAGACAATTGTTCCTTTTTGTCTTCCCCCAACAAATGTTGAATCTGATATTTGAAGAACTAATCCATGCCTTTTGGCAACTTGCTTCGCCTCATCCATTGTTAAGCCTGTAAAATCAGGCACAATTTGCGAACGCCCATGACGAGTAAAAATCTTTAAGGAAAAAAAGACTAACCAAAGAAATACAAATGCAATTGTGACAGCAATACCAAGATGTTTCCAAAAAACCTTCTGTTTAAAAAACACTATTTTGCTCATGAATATTGATTGAATAGTAAAAACATCTGCAAACTTACATAAAAATTATCGATTTTTATGCAGATCAAATAAAAACCAAGACAACCAGCTTCCTATTTATACCAATTGTTATTCCTCTAACAGTTTTTCAATTTGTTTGATAAATTCAATGGAAAGAGGCTTAGTACATGACAGAAAATAATTGATGGTGCGGGTTGCGAGGTTCGAGGTACGGGGTGCGTGGATGTTAACTAAATAACCATTAAGGAGTTAAGAAAAATTTAGGAAAGACTGCGTCTTTATGATATGTTCGATTTTTGAAGATTCATGTTTTTGGATTAGCTCATGTTTGTTGTCCTACGGACAATTCCACTTTTACACTTCTACTATTCAGTACACCGCCTTCTAATTTCTGACCTCTGCATTTCGGCAAGCTCAATAACCATCGAAATGTCAAAGTGTCGAGCAATATCGAAATATGACCGCCGTAGTCCCTATGTGGTGGTTTCGATTGCTGCGCACTCAGCCACCGTGAACGGTTACTGAACTCACAGTCGCTGAGCCTGTCGAAGCGACCCTTTGGTTTCGGTGGTTGTTAGGTTTATAAACTTTTAACTCAAAAACAATCTGTGTTAATCCGTTAAATCCGTGTCATCTGTGTTCCAATTATTCTTTCATAATTAATAAATTATCATAATTATTATGCAAACATTCACACAAAACCCGTATATTTACAACCGATGTTATTATAAACCAAAAAACTTAACATAATGTACGCAATTGATAATTACAACTTTAAAGGAAAAACCACCATTGTCAGAGTCGATTTTAATGTTCCTATTGATTCTGCCGGCGTAATAACTGACAGCACCAGAATAAAAGCTGCTTTGCCAACAATAAACAAAATTCTGGCTGACGGCGGAGCGGTGGTGCTTATGTCTCATCTCGGACGCCCCAAAGGCAACCCCGAGGCAAAATATTCGCTAAAACCTGTTGCCGAATATTTGCAAACTTTGGTTAAAAACAGAGTTAATTTTATTGACGACTGTATCGGAGAAAAGGTGTTGACAGCTAAAACAAAACTTAACCCGGGCGAAATTTTAGTTTTAGAAAACCTACGTTTTTATAAAGACGAAGAGGCTGGTAATCCGACATTTGCACGCGATTTAGCATCGGGAATGGATGTTTACGTTAACGACGCTTTCGGCACGGCTCACCGCGCACACGCAAGCACAAGCGTTATTGCAGACTTTTTCAAATCGGACAAGATGTTCGGTTATCTGATGGAAAATGAGCTTAATGCAATGGACAAAGTGCTCCATTCGGCTGAAAAACCATCGGTAGCGATTATCGGGGGAGCTAAAGTCAGCAGCAAAATTGAGATTATGGAAAACCTACTTTCAAGAGTCGATGCTTTGATAATCGGAGGCGGAATGGCTTACACATTTCTTAAAGCTCAGGGCAAAAACGTTGGCAAGTCATTGGTTGAGGACGACCATATAGATACAGCTAAATCTATTTTAGAAACAGCCAAAAGCAAAGGTGTACAGATACTTTTGCCTGTCGATAGCCTTAACGCTGATGAGTTTAAAAATGAGGCAACTACAAAAATCACTTCAACTGACGATATCCCTGCAAATATGATGGGATTGGATATAGGACCAAAATCTATTGAACTGTTCAGCAATTTAATTCAAAAATCAAAAACTATTCTCTGGAACGGACCAATGGGCGTTTTTGAAATGGATAATTTCGCCAAAGGAACGATAGAGATTGCAAAAAGCATTGCCAAAGCAACCTCGGCTGGCTCGTATAGCCTTGTAGGTGGTGGCGATAGCGTTGCAGCTGTAAACAAATTCAACCTGTCTGATAAAATAAGCTACGTGTCAACAGGTGGCGGAGCCATGCTTGAGTATATGGAGGGCAAAGTTTTACCGGGTGTTGCTGCAATACGAAAATAGATATCTGAAAATAAAACTATTAGAAAAATAGTACATTTAGCGTGTTAGTTTGTTCAGGATTGTGAGCAATTTAACACGCTTCTTATATTGTGTTTTATGAATAACCGTATATTTACCTATTTATAGAACAGAAAAATCTTTTTCAATACCACATAGATACATAGAAAATATAGTTAATTGAAACCCTAACTCTATCAAATTACTAGCCTATTGCTTGTATGTATCTTGTTAAGAGCTTGTTATTGAAAAGAATAGACAATATAATTAAGTGGTCTGTTTTTTTCACATGTAATAGTTTTAACAACAAAATATTATAATCAACCACCTAAATTAGCGGAGTTGTGATTGTAAAGGATATATCAATACAAGTGTTACATAGAAAACTTGTTTTACACATAGTTATAGTAGCTATGCTACTATAATTATTGTGTAGCTATTTATCCTTACATAAAAAAACTATGTGACTATGTGGTTATTAATTAAGTAAGGTATTCATGCGGATATTCATTTGTGTTTTCCATTTTAAAAGATAACTTTGCACGTTCAAAAAAAAGCAAAACGACTAAACTTAAAACGAGATGTACAGAACACATACTTGCGGAGAACTTAGAATAGACAATATAAACAACAACGTTATCCTTGCCGGCTGGATACAGCGAATCAGGAATCTTGGTTCTATGACCTTTATTGATCTTCGTGACAGATACGGCATTACGCAAATTATAGTTGACCAAAACTCGTCTGATGACGTAAAAAAGCAGTTAGACGTTCTTGGGCGCGAATTTGTAGTACAGATACATGGAACGGTTTCGGAACGCTCCTCTAAAAACCCGAAAATAGCAACCGGCGATATCGAGGTGATTTGCAAGAAAATAGTGGTTTTAAACAGCTCGGCTACACCGCCGTTTACCATTGAGGAGGAGAGCGATGGCGGAGACGAGTTGCGAATGAAATATCGTTATCTCGATTTAAGACGTGCGCCACTGCAACGCAACATTTTGTTACGTCATAAAATGGCACAGGCGGTTCGTAACTATCTAAGTGACATCGGTTTTATTGAGATAGAGACACCTGTTCTGATAAAATCAACTCCCGAAGGGGCGCGCGACTTTGTTGTACCGTCGAGAATGAACCCTACACAGTTTTACGCACTGCCACAATCGCCACAACAACTAAAACAGCTGCTGATGGTTGCGGGATATGACCGTTATTTTCAGATAGTTAAGTGCTTTCGCGATGAAGACTTACGAGCCGACCGTCAACCCGAATTTACACAGATTGACTGCGAAATGGCTTTCGTAGAGCAACGAGATGTGTTGGAAACTTTCGAGGGCATGACACGACACTTGTTCCGCGAAATATTGAACATTGATACAGAGGAATTTCCCCGTATGCCCTACAGCGAGGCAATTGAAAAATATGGAAGCGACAAGCCCGATACCCGTTTTGGAATGAGACTAAACGATATAACAAAATTGGCGCAGGGCAAAGAGTTTGTTGTGTTCAATTCGGCAGAGTCGGTAATAGCAATATGCGTTGAAAACTGCGCCGACTACACAAGAAAGCAACTCGACGAGCTTACCGAATTTGTTAAACGTCAACAAATTGGAGCAAAGGGCATGGTTTACGTGAAGTACAATTCCGATGGCACTTTAAAATCATCGGTTGACAAGTTCTACACCGAGTCGGATTTAAAATCGTGGGCTGAGGCTTGCAACGCAAAACCGGGCGACCTGCTTTTGATTTTATCGGGAGAACGCAGTAAAACGCCGATACAGATGGGTGCTCTACGTCTCGAAATGGGCAACCGTTTGGGATTGATGGACAAACACAACTTTAAACCGCTTTGGGTTGTCGATTTTCCACTGTTAGAGTGGGACGATGAGACAAACAGGTATCACGCTATGCATCACCCATTTACATCGCCAAAGCCCGAAGATATTCCACTTTTGGAGCAAGAGCCGGGCAAAGTTCACGCAAACGCATACGACTTAGTTATAAACGGTGTCGAGATTGGTGGCGGTTCAGTTCGTATTTTTGACAGCAGCTTGCAGGCAAAAATGTTCTCCGTATTAGGTTTTACGCCCGAACAGGCTGAAAATCAATTTGGTTTCTTAATGAATGCCTTCAAATATGGCGCTCCTCCACACGCGGGAATTGCCTTTGGATTTGACCGTTTAGTAAGTCTCTTTGCAGGATTAGACTCGATACGCGATGTTATTGCTTTCCCAAAAAACAACTCTGGTCGTGACGTAATGATGGACGCACCCTCGGAAATAAGCGAAGAGCAACTTAAAGAGCTTTGCATCTCGATTAATAAAAAACAGTAGCGATATTGAATCCGTTGTAAAATCTAAGCATTACAATACATTATGCGTAAAATATTGTTAATACTTATGGTTTTTATCACTCTTTTTAGTAGCTGCGAAAAAGAGGTAAATACGTCATTTCGACTTGTTAAAGTTCTGATTAACAAGACAGATAAGGATTTAATATATTTTGTAAATACCAATGTTTCAAAAGATTCAAAGAGATCTTTTGGAAATGACAGTATTAGTTTAATATTTGTTAAAAACAGCAAAACAAATTTGCCGCCAATTGGTCCTTATTACATTGATGTAGAAAATGTGGCTGTAGAAAAAGAGGTGGTTTTTAATCTTAGTGACACCAGTTTTTTTGAATTTAATCAAAACAGACTGTCTTGGAGTGAAAAAGACTCTTTATATTGGGCAAATATGTCATTAGAAGCAAAAGGAACTACTTTTAATACTGAGCATACTGAAACTTTACAATATTCAGACGAGTTGTTAGACATTATGTGTAAAGACTATTCTATGCTTGAAAAGTTTCTAGAATACTATTCAAAAAAATAACCAAAAAACTCTCTCTATCAAACATATGGTTGAGAGAGTTTTTATAATATTGTTTTATGAATAAATACTTAATTATCACTGTTTTATGCTGCGGAATTGTTTCAGGTTGCACGAAAAAGAGAGAGGCTTCTGCAATATTGAAATATACAGTTATTAATGAATCTCAAAAGTTGATTATTTTTTCTGCAACCACTGACGTTGGCTATAAAGAAGTAGAAATAAAGGACAATGGTGTTGGAGGAATAGAATTTATTAAAAAAGAAAAATTAAAAGATGATGGGGGTTGGACTATCTACGGAGGCGATGGTGATCCTAGACATGCAATGGTGGATATAAATTTGAAAATTAGCTGTATATATAACATTTTTGACACATCTCGCTATTGTTTTGAACCACATCAACAACAATATGAACCTATAGACTCAATGTTCCTGAATGGAACAGATTCTAAAATTTCAGGCACTGCTTGGAACGTAATTGAACATATTAATATAACGATACAAAACAATCTGTTAGACATTATGTGTAAAGACTATTCAATGCTTGAAAAGTTTCCAGAATATTATTCAAAAAAATAACTAAATCACTCTCAATCAAACAAATGATTGAGAAAATATAACAACCCTAAACAACTAATTATGGAAGACAGCATGCTACAACTGCACCCCGGCTTAATTGTGGGATTTGCAATTGCAATTATTGCAATGCTTGCAATAGACCTTGGCGTTGCCAACAAAACAAGCCACGTTATCTCAACTAAAGAGGCAGCAATATGGACAATTATCTGGATATCAATGGCAATGCTCTTCTCAGGCGTTGTATATTTGGTATATAACAACGATGGACACCAAATAGCTGTCGAGAAGTTTACACAGTTTCAAGCGGCATACTGGATTGAAAAAGCCCTCTCGGTCGATAATCTGTTTGTTTTTATTCTGATTTTCTCATTTTTCAAGGTTCCCAAAAAATTGCACCATAAGGTTCTGTTTTGGGGAATTATTGGAGCCGTGGTTTTCAGGGCAATCTTTATTTTTGCAGGTATTTGGTTAATCAATCTCTCTTATCTGCCCGAATTTTCTATCGGTAGCTGGAAATTCTGCTTAGACCCGATGAATCACGACCTGTCTGCTAATTGGGAAAACAAAGAGTTTTTCAGGATAAATGTTTTAATGACACTTTTCGGGATTTTCCTTATAGTTGCAGGGATAAAAGCTCTGATTGAAACTATTAAAGGGAAACACACCGATAGCAATTTTGATAACTCGCCGGGAGCTAAATTGGTAAAAAGACTTTACAAAGTGAGTGACGATTACGATGGAGAAAAGTTTTTTACTGTTAAAAACGGTGTCAAATATGCCACGCCTCTATTGGTGGTTGTGGTAATTATCGAGTTTTCCGATATACTGTTTGCAGTTGACTCAATACCAGCTATTTTCGCAATATCGAAAGACCCGTTTATACTTTATACATCAAATATTTTTGCAATTCTTGGTCTCCGTTCGCTATATTTTCTGTTAGAAAATCTACAGGATAGATTCAGCAAACTACCCTACGGATTGTCAATTATCTTAGCCTTTATTGGTACGAAAATGATAATATCTCCGTGGTACGAAATGGAATCAACGGTCTCTTTAACAATAGTTGGAAGTATATTAGTATTATCAATTGTATTGTCGTTTCTTACTCCGAAAAAGGAGTTAAACGTTTCTGAAACAACGGAATAGAGCTGTAGTTCAATTTCACTCGACCTGTACGCTCTTTTATGAAACAAGTTGTTTATGCCTGATAATCACTCTATTATGCTAAAAAACTTTATCTTTTGATTAGCACGAATTTGCTTGTTAAGGCTACATTGTTAAGTTCTCGACAAATGCAAAATTAGTATCCAACGGGTTTGAAATAGGTTCTTTTGGTCCACACGCCACGAAAGTAACTGTTCGTAACGCCGACTCCTATTCTGACTTTGTTAGGACAGTATCTTCTAATTTCTAACTTTATCCCGTCAAGCGCAATTTAAAAAACAAATTACTACATTTGTCCCGTACTACTGATGTAAAAATTGTAATCTCTAATACCGATGACAGATTTTTGGCAAAAGTTATTGAATGAGTTTAGTCTGCCACTGCAAAATCCTGTTCTGGTTTTTTCGCTTATACTTTTTATAATACTGCTTTCGCCAATTATCCTGCGCCGATTTAATATTCCGGGTATTATTGGGCTGATAATTTCGGGAGTGATAATAGGTCCTTATGGCTTTAATATATTGGAGAACAATTCGGCAATAGACCTTTTTTCTACAATTGGGCTTCTTTATATAATGTTTATTGCTGGGTTAGAGTTAGATATTGCTGAATTTAAGGCAAATCGCAATAAAAGCATTCTTTTCGGGTTCTTTACCTTTGTAATACCATTAGGAGTAGGATTTCCTGTTTGCCATCATTTATTAGGCTACGATTTTAACGCAAGTCTGTTAACTGCAAGTATGTTTGCTACTCACACATTGGTAGCGTACCCAATTGTTAGCAAGTTGGGAATATCTAAAAATCAAGCTGTTGCCGTCACCGTGGGTGGAACAATACTTACCGACACTGCTGTTTTAATATCCCTTGCGATTATCGTTGGTGGCGCTCAAGGAACAATAGATGGCAAGTTTTGGCTCAGACTTGGCGTTTCACTCGTAATTTTTACGGCTGTGATGTTTTTCATAATTCCAAGATTGGCAAAATGGTTTTTCAGAAAATTAGAGAGTGAGAAGCATTCGCACTATATTTTTGTACTGGCAGTTGTGTTTTTTGCCGCATTCCTTGCCGAAGTTGCAGGATTGGAGCCTATTATCGGTGCATTTGCTGCGGGATTATCGCTAAATAAACTTATCCCAAGCTCTTCGTCATTGATGAATAGAATTGAGTATGTTGGCAACTCCCTTTTTATTCCCTTTTTTCTGATAAGCGTAGGAATGATAGTCGATGTAAGCGTTATCTTGAACGGACCAATGGCGCTAATAATTGCAGGAACGCTCTCGGTAGTTGCAATATTTGGCAAATGGTTGGCTGCGCTGATAACACAACTAACTTTCAAATTCTCAAAAGCTCAACGACAACTGATTTTCGGGCTTAGTAGCTCGCACGCTGCAGCAACACTTGCAGTTATTTTGGTTGGATACGAGGCTGGAATAATAGATGATAATATTCTAAACGGAACAATTATTCTAATACTTATAACATGTGTGGTTGCAACTTTTGCCGCCGAAAAAGCTGCAAAAAAAATAGTTTTAGAGACAGAAAGTAGTAGCGCTGATATTGAGAAGTCAATTGGTATCCATAAAGAGCATATTTTACTACCTATAGAAAGTTTCGAAAATATGGATACTATACTTGAATTTGCAATATTAATAAAAAACAAAAAATCAGAAAATCCAATATCAATTCTTTCGGTTGTAAGTAACGATACTGAAGCAGAAATAAACATTCTAAAAACACGCAATAAGCTAGAGGGGTTTGTAAAACAAGCGGCTGCTTCGGAAACAAAAGTAGATATAATTACAACTATTGATCATAACCCTATCAGTGGAATGAGCCGAATATCAAGAGAGATAATGGCAGACATAATTATACTGGATTGGCCCGACAGAACCAATTTCTTTGAAAGATTGTTGGGCGAAAAAATCGACTCAATAATAAGCAACACTGATAAAACTCTGTTTATCTGTCATTTCGAAAAGGCATTGATCTCACACAAGAGAATAGTAGTTGCTGCTCCCCCATTTTCCGAACATGAAAACGGATTTAATGTATGGATAAGCAAAACCCTCCTACTCGCTAAAGAGCTTAGCATCCCTGTTAAACTAATATGTAACGAATCAACAAAAAAGGCAATTGACAAAATAGTAAAAAGAGCAAAACTATCAGTTAAAACAAACATAAGTTTGTTTTCTGACTGGGAAGATTTTCTTGTTATTTCACGTGAAATAGACAAAGACGATTTAATTATATTAGTGTCTGCACGCAAAGGAGCGCCTTCATACATCGGCGTATTAGACAGAATGCCTTCACGATTGGAAAAATATTTTGCAAATAACAACAGGGTTATAATTTATCCGCAACACATAAACATATATAGGACATTAGAGCACTATAAGGGGATTTCATCAGAGCCGTTGCACAAAGGAATTGAAGTGGCTCAAAAAATCGGAAAGGGTATTGGCTCAGTTTTAAAAAGAAATTGAAATTTTAAAAAAGATTGGACTATTTTAAAATTACAATTGGTATAACTTACAGTACTCAAGTTCTTGGCACTTATTTTGCTGATCTTTAAAACCATGTATTGTGATAAACTCAATAACCCTTAAATAAGTCAAAATCAATAAAATATACCGTTAGATATTCTTCAACTGTTTACAAAACACTATATTAACAGAAAATAGAAGTGAAGAAGGGATAAGATACAACTTGAGATATGCAAAAACTAATAACAACGTTATGCGTTCGTTTTATTAACAAAAAACCTGATTTATTAAAAGAGGAAATTAAACTTTCTTTACAAGAAATAGGCGAATTTTCAGGTGTTGATAGAGTCTATATTTTTTCTTACGACTTTGTTAAAGATGTACAAACCAATACTTTCGAATGGTGCGCTAAGGGCATTTTAAGTAAAAAAGAGAACTTAACTGATATACAAAATGCTTTAACACCTGAACTGACAACACTTCATAAACAGGGAAAAATAAGCTATATAAGTGATGTGTCATTATTAAATGACGATTCGGCACTGAAGAAGTTGTTGATAAAAGAATCGGTTAAATCATTAATTACAATACCTCTTTATTTTGAAAACACCTGCTTTGGCTATATAGGACTTGATTCGGTGAAAAAACACCGACAATGGAACAAAGATGAGATATCAACCTTAAAACTATTTGCCGATCTATTGGTAAATGTGCGAATCAAAGAAAAATATGGTAAGTGTATTCTAGAAGCAAAATATGAAGCCGAACAGAGTGAAAAGAAAATAAGAGACCTAATTGAACACTCTCCAATTGGCATTCTTAATATTTTGCCCAACGGTTTTATTACAGAGTTAAATGAAGCCGCAATAAAAATTTTAGGATCTCCATCAAAAGAACATACAAAAAAAATTAATATTCTAACCACTAAACCCCTTATTGACTGCGGATTTGTAGATAATTTCACGCAATGCGTCAAGCATAAAAAATTGACAACAGACGAAACAAAATATCACAGCATTTGGAGTAAAGATAGTTACGTGCGATACTACTTGAATCCTATACTTGTTAATGATATTGTCCAAAGCGTTTATGTCAGTATTGAAGATATAACCGAAATATACGAAGCCAGACTCAAATTGGTCAAACTCAAAGAAAAAGCAGAGGAAAGCGATAGATTAAAATCAACATTTCTTGCTAATATGAGTCATGAAATCAGAACACCCATGAACGGTATAATAGGTTTTGCAGAACTACTCAAAGAACCAGATATTCCTGAAGAAAAAAAGAGACACTTCATCGAAATTATCAACACGAATGCCTATTATCTGCTCGACTTGATTAGCGATATCATTGACATTTCAAAAATTGAATCGGGACAAGTCGATTGCGATCCAAGTGACATTAATCTTAACTTACTAATTGATGAGATATATAACATGTGGTCGCCCGTTGCTAAAAAGAAAAATATCAAATTGACAAGTTTTTCAACACTCAATAATACCCAAAGCGGAATAACTACTGATGCTTTAAAACTCAAACAAATCATTATTAATTTGATTTCTAATGCAATAAAGTTTTCAGACTACGGCGAAGTAGAATATGGCTACTATTTAAAAAACAGAGAACTGCTATTTTTTGTAAAAGATACAGGCAAAGGAATACCAGCAGAATGTGTTGACAAAATATTTGAACGCTTTTATCAATTAGATAACTTACCTCAAGACAGCCGTACTGGCTCTGGATTAGGTTTATCAATTAGTAGTGCATACGTACAACTACTCGGAGGCAAAATATGGTTAGACACTGAACTAGGTAAAGGATCAACATTTTATTTCACAATACCGTATAAACCAACAACAACACAGTTAATTTATACTGATTTAAATAACCATGAAAATATTAATTGGTCAAATAAAACCATTCTTATTGCTGAAGACGACATCTCTAACACCTTATACCTCACTGAAACACTGCGCAAAACTAAAGTAAATATAATTTCGGTAAAAACAGGTCAAGAAGCCATTGAAGAGGTAAAATCCGGCAGGTATATCGATTTGATACTCATGGATATAAAGATGCCCGTAATTGACGGACTAACAGCCACAAAAGAGATACTGAAAATAGACCCAAATATCCCCATAATTGCCCAAACCGCTTACGCTTTTATTGAAGATATCGAAAGAGCCAAAAAGGCAGGTTGCATTGATTTCATTCCCAAACCGATGAAATCGGCAGAATTGATATCCAAAATAACCAAACACTTGCAGTAAATAAAGGTAAAAACAATTAACAATTTTTTTCATAGAAACGAAAGCAAGGCTGAATTAATACAGATGCAACAGATAGGTAGTCCAAACATCGCTATCACTTTTTTTGATCTATAGTAGCCGTCCAATCGTAATAACCCTTATCAGCTTCGCTGATTTTTTACTTCAAACCATTAAGGAGTTAATACCGATTGGACAGCTACTATAGTCCAAACTTCACTATCGTTCGTCTGAACTATGTATCTGTTACATCGGTATTTACCATTGTAAAATTTTAAAAAAGATTGGACTATTTTAAAATTACAATTGGTATAAGAGATATTAAGAGGAGGCTGTCTCAAAAGTCTCATTTAACAAAAAAGTGGTAAGGTGGCTCAGAAACGTGGTTGCTGAGCTTGCATTTCGACAAGCTCAATAACCATCGAAGTACAGCAGTTGGGCACTTATGAGACACCGCCTACATCGTCCTGACATTTAGCCGATTAATTAACAACTAAATAAATCTCGTTCTTTTCTTTTAACTTTATAAACTTTTAACTTTTAACTTTTAACTCTATTGTTATTATCCGTTTTTTGCTAACTTGCGCTTTGTTTTAACTGCTAAGACTATGTATGAACAACTATTGAATCTTGATCCGGTCAAGATTAATTTCTCCAAAGCGGGAATGGATTTAATCAACGTTGTGCTCGCATTTGTTATGTACGGTGTAGCGCTCGGCATCAAGCCATCTGTGTTCAAAGAGATTTTTAAAAAGCCCAAATCGGTAATCCTTGGCGCTGTCTGTCAGATGATACTCTTGCCTGCGCTGACATTTCTGCTCGTAATTATCCTAAATGACCGTATAACACCGATGGTAGCTATGGGTATGATATTAGTGGCAGCCTGCCCCGGAGGGAACATATCAAACTTCATGTCACAACTTTCCAAAGCCAATTCCGAGCTTTCCATCTCTTTGACAGCCATCAGCACTTCTCTTTCACCGCTCACCACTCCAGGCAACTTTGCCTTGTGGGGAGGACTTTATGTGAGGCACCTCAACAAACATGCGGCAGGAGCTCTACAGCCTCTCGAGATTCCTATTTCGGACGTTATGGTGACAGTTTTCATCCTGCTCGGCATTCCCCTGATACTCGGTTTGTTGACCAACAAGTTTCTACCGAAAATTTCCGAGAAGCTCAAAAAGCCAATGCAGATATTCTCTATCCTTTTCTTCGTTTTGATGGTGGTTCTCGCATTCGGCAACAACTTACAGCTATTTCTACAGTACATCTGGTACATTTTCTTCATAGTACTGATTCACAATGGACTGGCACTGGCAATCGGCTACGGAACCGGCACTCTCTTCAGAATATCGCGTGAAGACCGCCGCACCATAACTATCGAGACCGGCATACAGAATTCTGGACTGGGTCTGGTGTTGTTATTCAATCCCAAGATATTTCCCCCCGACCTTATGAACGGAGGAATGCTCTTTATCACCGCATGGTGGGGTATATGGCATATAATATCAGGACTAACAGTCTCCGCAATGTTCAATTATTCCACCAAAAGACGCCTTGCCAAGGCTCAAAAAGTTAATGCATAAATTATTAAAAATGAATTGAATAGCTATGAAACGACTAAGTATAATCCTAATAATGACGAGACTCCTTTTCCCAACATTGTCGTACAGTCAAGTGGAGAATACGGAACCCGAAGCGCTTATGTCTCCGCCAGACACCACAGTCAAGAGCGCCGAGATCAATGAGCTGGCTAAAGGTGATATCATCAAAACGGGTCTTTCGTTCGGTCCACTACCAGCTATTGCCTTTGACAACGATAAGGGATTCCAATACGGAGCCTTGCTCAATATCTACAATTTCGGCGACGGCTCCTGGTACCCCGTACCCAAATCGCAGTGGTATTTTGAACTTTCAAGATTTACGAAAGGATCTCAACTCTATGTGGTGTCGTACGACAACCGCACCTTGATTCCCAAAGTACGCCTTTCAACAGCGCTCCATGTAACAAGAGACAAGGCGCTCGATTTTTACGGCTTTAACGGTTACGAGTCCTTTTATGACAAATCCGTGTAGACCGGATTTTACCGTATGGACCGTATGGTACATACTTTCAAGGTTGATTTTACAGGAAAGATTATCGGCAATTTCTACTGGAAAACAGGATATCATCTCAGCCATTTTGAGACAGGAGCCTTCAAGGGTGAAAAATATACTCTTCCAATCACTCTTTTCGAGATATATAAAAACAGCGGTATCATACCCGAAGATCAAGCCGAAGGGGGTATTTCAAGCGCCATCAGGGCGGGCGTAATGTATGATTCGCGTGACTTTGAGGCAGCCCCTTCCAAAGGTATCTGGGCAGAGGCAAACGCCGCTTTCGCTCCCGAGTTTCTTGGTACTTCTATAGGTTATACTAAATACAATCTCACTTTCAGGCACTATTTACCCATTTCAAAGGATAAACTGGTTTTTGCCTATAGGCTGAACTGTCAGGGCTTTCTCGGTCAATCGCCTGCTTTCTATGTGCTCCCGTACGACATATACCTCGGCACAGGATATGACAGAGATGGATTCGGCGGTTACCGTACCGTGCGAGGTTTGATGAGGGGACGTGTCCAAGGAGCGCATACCTGCTATTTCAACACCGAACTGCGCTGGAAGTTTGTAGGTTTCCATCTATGGAAACAGAATATCGCTCTTGCATTGAGTGGATTCTTTGATGGAGCGAGAGTTTTAAAGGGATTTGACATTAGCGGATTGTCAGTTTATGAAAATTCTCAGAGTATAGGCATTCCAATTCTACGTTCCGGAGAAAAAGAGAAGTTTCACCTGAATGCCGGAGGCGGATTCAGGTTTATAATGAATCGGAACTTTATCGTAGCCTTAGAGTATGGCAAAGCATTTAATACACAAGACAATAGCAAAGGCGCCCTGTATATAAACACAGGCTTCCTCTTTTAGAAGTTAACAAGGTAAAGGGTACAAGGTACAAGGAGCAAGGTGCAAGGCGGTGCGCTCGGTCGCTTAGCTTGTCGAAGTGAGCGTGCCGAAGTGTGCAAGGTAAAGGTGTCATATCCCAAATTAAATTTCGGATTCCTGATTTCTGACTTCTAATTTCTAATTTACTTTCAATTACGTTTGTGTCACCATACGGGCGTAAAACACAACTCATTTAATTTATTATCAGCATATTACACTTTTACCTTTCTCCTTTTAACTTTTAACTCAACGTAGTAGCCCCGACAGGAATCGAACCTGTATCTAAAGTTTAGGAAACTTCTATTCTATCCATTGAACTACGGGGCCCCCAAGAAAAGAAAGGAGTGCAAATATATTCATTTTTTTCAAAAGCCCGAAAAGAACTCTGAATAGATTATATATACAAAATATTTCCAATTTACACAACAGACTGATTTTCAATCCAACAAAGTGTCTGTTTTACGAGAGTCTAGTTACAATTGTTCATTGTTAATTGAGTTTAGCTAAAACTGCTGCAGCACACGATGCGAAAACAAATCGCCTATAGGCAAATGCATTTGGTAATATGAAAGCAACCGATTTAATACAACCTGCCTTTGAGCCCTCGTAAGCTTTATGGTTGAAAAGTCCGATATGGGTGTATTTTTTAATCTATCAAGTATAACTCCTATATTGACACTGTCAAAACCCTGTGAGGCATTAAATCCAAATGTTGGGTAAATTCCCAAGTATTTAGAAAAATGCGCCATAAAACTCAAGTGAAAACAATTCCACGCATCACACGACTGGTCAAACAGTTCGATTGAGCTTACAATAAAGTTAAACAAAACTTTATTGGCGACTTGCTCTCGCAGTGTTTTGGAAAGTAATTCAGAGATAAACAGACATATAAATGTCTTACCATGATTAAACGGAATATCTACAAAAGGCTTCCAGAGCTGAACCGTCTTAATCCGCCTCATATCAGAATAACGGTTGCCATAAAAACTAATTTCTACCAAAAAAAGAGGTTGAAACAGAACACTGTTTTTTACTGATTTTGATTTCTTTGATGTTATAAAGCTCAAACGCCCGTATTCAGAAGTATAAGCGTGGACTATTACCTGAGAATCACTGTAATCTACAACCTGTAAAATAATTGCTTTGGCGCTCTCCAACTCCATTCTGGAAAATTTTATCAATGCTACAAATATAAGTCTTTTTCGGCTCTTATTTCCCTATATTCGCAATTTGAATTAAACCCAAACCCTAATTTTTTAGGTAATAGATTTTGAAAGGCGGTGCACTGAGCGAAGTCGAAGTGTCGAAGTGTACAAGATGGGAACGGGGCAGCGCACTGGGGTACAGTCACTGAGTTTATATTTCGGCAAGCTCAATAACCGTCGAAGTACAGCAGTTGGGTGCTTATGAGACACAGCCGGATAAATATAGATAAAACATTAAAAATATGACAATTATATGCTTTCTATTACCTAAATTTTCAAGGTTTGGGATTAAAAGTAGAAAGCCTGTCGTAAACTTAGTTCACAACAAGCTCTAACTCAAGCACTTTTAAGTGCTACATTTGCGCGATTTATTTAGAAAATTCTTCAGTTCTTAGTGGCTTTTATTTTAATGAAAAGTGAGAATAATCCCAATAGAGAATGGATAAATTTCAGGACCTTCGTCTTTTTTAAACAGTTGCGAAAGCGAATATGTTGCATAAATCCCAAAATTAGAGTAGCCTACATACGCCATTAAACCGTAATGCAATGGGTTAATGTGGTAATCTTTCGCTTCAACGAATTTTTTTACCTTCTCTTTGCTTTTTAACTTGTTTTTCGAAAGGCTTCTTAGCGAACCATAAGCGCCGCCTGCAACCCAAAAATCTTTGCCTCCTAATCGAGTTTGAAATTCAAGCACCACAGGCAAAGTAAGTGTCCAAATATTTAATTTGCTTACGTACCAATTACCCGCCGAATCGAGTGAGTAGTCCAATACAGGCTTAGTATTATCGAGTTTTGTATAGCTGTTTTCAAAAACGAAACTGCTCCATTTTATTCCAAGTCCGGAAACTACACCTAAGTGTCTCGGAACAAGCGGTATGTTTATTTGAAATAAATTTAAACCATACTCTATTGAGTTCAATTCGTCGAGCTCAAGAAATTTGGCTGTATCGGGCAAAGAAAAACTTAACGATTTGGTTGCAAACAGACTTTTTCCCATATAGCATGACTGTACATGTCCTTTGAATTTTGATCTTTTTTTCTTATAGCCTGACTCTGTCCACTCATATTTGTCTTTTGATTTTGCACTGCGGTCTTCAAGTATAAGCACTTCGGTGCTACCAACTTTAAAGCGGGTAGTGTCAATAACGTTGTCCTCATGTTGGATTGTGCTCTCTGAAGTTTCTGCTTCAACTTTATCTATTTCAACATTGTGTTTTGTTGTATCGTTAACAATAACCGTGTCGGCAACAGAAACTTTTGCAGTTTCAGTAACATCTTGCGCCACAGCTGTAATGGCAAATGTCGATAGAATTGTGATGATAATAATTGTCTTCATATCTCTATAATTTTTTCAATTTACTAATTTTATATATGTTTTTATTTATCTGCTTATTTTTTCAAAAACAAAATTTGGGGTTTGAAACGCAAAGTAATATGAATCGCTTTCCTCGTCATAACTGCGTTCAACATCTAATTGTCGCGAATTGCGCACTATTTTGTCAATACCTCTTTGTACTAAATTCTTGAGGCTAAACCTTTTACTCTCTTCATAAACATTTTCACTTTCAGTGATATCATCCTGTATTTCAGGCTCATAGGCATAAGCAAGTTCCGTCTCATAAACACTAAGTTGCATATTTATCTCATCTGAAGTTATCGACAGATTTTTTGCTAAATCTACTTCTATACCCGACAGTTTTTCAATTTTCTCTATCCTGTTGACAATGTGTCTATTAGTCTTTCTTTGTGGCTCTTGACTTTTAGTCTCTGCGACATAAACCTTAATGTTTTCCTCAATTTTTACGGTATCAACAACTGCCTTTTTCTCCTCTTGTTCTGTTGTAGCAATGGGTTGGTTTGTGAGTGCATTTTCATCTCTATTTGTATTATTGTTCCAAACGCCAAATAAAAGCGCTAATCCTGCGGCTATTGAGGTACTGTATAAAGCAATTCTTCTAATAGTAGCGCTTTTCTTATACAGCCTACTTTTTGAATCAAAAATGATATTGTAGTCGGGCTTGATTTTAAGCTTTTCAAAGTCAAACTCTTTAATCTCAGCTGTTTTACTTTCAGATATCCAGCCGTTCAATTCGTCAGATTTTGAGACACTTAAATCTCCCTCTGCTTTAGCTACAGCAAACATTTGTGCATTTTCGTGGCTTATTTTGTCATTTTCAAAATCGGGCAACTTATATAAAAAAGACTTTTCACCAATTGACGTATCAGTATCTGACAGATGGAGCTTGTTGAACAGATAAAAGTTATCTTTTAAATCATCGGAACTATTAATCCAATCTAAAAGTTCTGACTCTTTCTCTTTGGGATAGTCGTTTTCAATAAGACTTATAATTAGCTCATCCGCGTTATCCTTTGTAAACTCGAGGTCTCCAATATGTTTTTTCAGAAAAGAGTTGTCAAACTCTTCTGTTTGTGGCTTCAGTATTGCTGTTGATATATTTTTAAACTCAGCCTTAATATCTGGATTTTTCAATAAAAAGGCTCTCAGTTCTGCTTCTTGTTGTTCGTTTAGATGTCCGTCAAGATATTCAACAATGAACAACTCGTAATTATTTCGTGTTATCATGGTCGGTTAAATTACAGTTTCTAAACTTCCTATATAATTTTTCAAAAATACTCTTGCTCTATAGATATATACTTTTACCTGACTTTCGTTCAGTCCTGTAATTTTACCTATCTCTTCGTAAGAGTATCCTTCATAATCGCGCAATAAAACAACCGATTTTTGCACTTGTGGCAATTTATCAACTGCTTGGTGTAAAATTTCTTGCAAATCTGAGTATTGAGTAAAATCTTTTATGTGATTTCCCGAAAACTCGTCAACGTGATCGACACGTTTGTTTTTTCTAATATGGTCAATCATAATGTGATAGGCAGTTGTAAATAGATACGATTTTACTTTTTCGCCAGATACATTTGCCAAGTTTTTCCATAATCGTTCGTAGGCATCTTGGACTATATCGCGTGAATATTCGGTGTCTCGTAAATTCTTGAGAATAAACCTATATATTCCGTCCGAATATTTATCTACGCTTTGGTTATATTCTTCTACTGTCATCTCATTAAATTTGCAAACAACTAATAGACGTTCTCGTTAGGAAATAGTTACAAAACCTTTGGAGCTTTTATAACTTAAAAGAGCTAAGTTGTTGATTTACAGGAAAATAAATATTACATATTACAATTACCACAACTACATTCTCTATGGCCTTCTATCTGAGTTCTGTAAAAAGAGAGAAAACCTGTGTGCAGATCATCGCGGACTTGTCTGAAAAGCATTAATAGGTTTTCTTTATCATCATTTATTATTGTAGGATCTTCGTATGCCAAATGCCAACGGTTTTTAACACTATTCTCAAAATGCGGACAGTTTTTGTTGGCGCCATTTGACAAGGTTATAATATAATCAAACGGTTCTGTAACAAACTGATTTGCAGCTTTTGTGATATTGTTACTTATATCAATTCCAACTTCGTTCATCACTTGAATTGTAAATTCGTTGACTTGTTTTGCTGGTTCAATTCCTGCTGAAAACACCTCTAATCGATTATCGAAGCTTTTAAGATAAGCCTCGGCTATTTGGCTTAGGCAGTCGTTAGTATCACAGATTAATAGGATTCTTTTTGACATGTTGAGATTTCGGATTTTTGATTTCACTTCGACTTCGCTCAGTGCGGAGCGGATTTCGGAATTTTATTCACTGTACCCAGACGTTGAGCGGAGTCGAAACGCAGCTTTTACAAAGCTGAACGTTGTCATTGAAATGGTCATTTCGACTCCGCTTAATGACCGAGGGCGCTGCCAAAATCCAAAATACCTTTATTTGTTTTTGTTATTAAAAATCATCGGCTAAGCCACTGTAACGCGCCAATCCTCCTTCGGAGGTTTCACGATAGATTTTAGGTAAATCATGACCTGTTTTTTTCATTGTCTCAACAACTTTATCGAAACTTATCCTATGACGACCATCGCCCAATATTGCATAAGCGTTATGATTTAGCGCACGAGCGGCAGCAAAAGCATTTCTCTCAATACAAGGTATCTGAACCAATCCACCGACAGGGTCGCACGTTAATCCAAGGTGGTGTTCCAAACCCATTTCGGCACTGTATTCAATTTGAAAAATTGTACCTCCAAAAAGTTGCGTGGTTGCTGCCGAAGCCATCGCGCACGCCGTGCCAATCTCTCCTTGACAACCTACCTCAGCTCCTGAAATACTTGCGTTTTGTTTTACAATTGTTCCTATTAAACCCGCAGTTGCTAAAGCCCTTAAAATCTTATGATCTGTAAAATTATGTTGCGTTTTAAGATAATAAAGAACGCCCGGCAAAACTCCACAACTACCACAGGTAGGAGCAGTTACAATTAACCCACCTGCTGCATTTTCTTCAGAAACAGCTAAGGTGTATGCAAATAGTATTGCACGTTTTTGCAAAGTCCCCTTGTAAGCATTAGCTTTTACAAAAAGTCTGGCAGCCTTACGTGGCAACTTTAGAGAGCCTGGTAAAACACCCTCGTTCTCTAATCCCCTATGAATGGCATCTTGCATTATCTCCCACACATGTCCCAAATAGTCCATTACATCTTTCTCATCATATTTTTTAACAACCTCCCACATAGTTAGACCATTGGAGTTACAGTATGCTAACAAATTATGCATATCTTTGAACGGATAACGCTCATCACCTTTTTCTGCTTCAGAGGTTTCGTCAACAATTGCTCCACCGCCAATGCTGTACGCTGTCCAACTTTCAATTGTCTCGTTAACTTCGTTCAACGCTTCAAATAGCATTGCGTTTGGGTGTCGAGGAAGAAAAACATCAGGTTTCCACACTAGTTCTACCTTTTTTCCAGCATCTTTAAAGACTGTAATAATAGCAACATCTGTTAAGTGTCCTTCTCCTGTAGCAGCGAGGCTTCCATAAAGTGTAACTCTATATTTATGTGCATCTGAACGTCTTTCTAGAAACATTAGCGATGCTTTGCGCGGTCCCATGGTGTGGCTACTCGATGGACCATTGCCAATTCGGTATATTGATTTAATACTTTCCATATATTATAAATTTATTGCAAATTTGGCGAAAAAATTCGATATTTTGCATATCAATTAACAATGTGCAAATGCTAATTGTTAATTGCTTTTACGATGCGTGCAAAATCGAGCGCTCAATTGTGTTCCGTACATTTCGGCTCAACGACTCAACCGTCTGTCCTTCAGGATATTGAACAGGTAAGAACTTTACAGTAACCTTTGCCCAAAAGCGTGGAAGCTTCGACCCAATAGGAAGTGCTTTATCAGCACCCACAATAGATACAGGTACCACAGGCACGTTTAATATAGTGCTTAAAATTGCGAAAGTCTTTTTAAACTCACCAACCTTACCATCCTTTGTTCGTGTGCCTTCTGGAAAGATTATCACTTTTTTACCTGCTTTCAAAGCTGCCGCCATCTTTTGAATTGATTCGATAAGATTTTTATCTAAATCCATTACAATAACATTGTTAATACTCGCCATAAACCTAAGAATGGCATTATTGACGTGTTTTTTCTTAGCATAAAAATATGTCTGCTTTATGACCTTTCTTTTTAAAAACGAAGCAACAAACAACCCGTCGAAAAAACTCTGATGATTTGGAGCAATAATACAAGGTCCTTCGGGAATATTCTCACATCCTTCGCCTTTAAATCTAAAGTATAGTTTGAAAAAATATTTAGCTGTGGTTTTAATTAGATTGTGTGTGGGCCACGATTTCGGCAACTTTACATCAATCTTTTCCTTTAAAGCCTCAGCCCAGTTTACTGTTTCTTGACGAAACCACTGTCTTTTCTCTTTAATGTACTCCGATAAATCTTTTAAAGAGGGAAAGTTGATTAAACGTTTCTCATCTAAGTTAATACCAAAGCTTCTTTGAATAAAATCAATTAAACTAAGTTTTCCTAAAGAGTCTAAAGCAAGGTCAAACTCAATATGATGACTTGGTTTAACATTCACATCAACCTGCGTTTCCAGAAACTTCTTAACTGCGATAAAATCCTCAGATGGAACGTAGTCAGAATTATCTTCTTCGGTTTGTGGATTTGCTATATAATCGGCAAGCTTATATCTCTGAATTTTTCCGAGTCGTGTGCGTGGTAATTCACAATCGAACAATACAAACTTCATTATTTTACTGTACGATGTCAGTCCGGAGTTGAGATCTGGCAAAACCTTGCTTTTAAAATGATTTTCAATATCTGTAACACCTTGCTCCGCTAAAAAGCTGTTGTTAGCTTTAACAGCAATATACAGGGTGCCTCTATGAAAAAAGACTCCTGCTTCGTCAACCTCCTGATACTTGGCTTCAAACTTTTGCTCCAACTCTACAGGGTTGATATTCTTCCCATTAGATAGTACAATTATATCCTTTTTTCGCCCTGTTATAAATAAATAGCCTTTCTTGTCAAAATATCCTAAATCTCCTGTATATAGCCAACCATCTTTTAACACTTCTGCGGTTTCGTTAGGTCTGTTATAGTAACCTTTCATAATATTTGAGCCACGCACAGTAATCTCCCCGTCGCATATCTTTATCTCTACTGCTGATAGAGAGTTTCCGGGAGATCCAATCAAAACCTTACCCGGACGCGTAAATGTAATCATTGGAGCAGCCTCAGTCATTCCATAGCCTTCTAAAACATCAAACCCCAGTGTTTGAAAAAATGCTCCCACATGCTTTGGTAAAGCAGCCCCACCACTTACCAAGAAGTCAACTTCTCCTCCAAGACTTTGATGGACTTTTTTGAATATGATTTTTGCAAGTCGTTTACTGCGACTTAGTTTCACGATATTATAAAACAGCCTGCCGATTGGTTTTGCATCAATCTTTGCTTTTACTCCGCTATATATAATTTCGTAAAGTCTTGGGACACCAAGTATTATAGCCACTCTATTGTTTTTCAAAGTCTCTAACAAATCAGACGATTGCATTGATGGCGACATTACAATAGTTGAGCCTACATATAAAGGCGCTAACAACGTGCCAGCCAATGGGAAAATATGGTGTAACGGCAATAGCATTAATACCTGCCTATCTTTTGTGTATATTTTCACATCTTCGGATACTGCCAAAATATTGGTAATCAGGTTTTCATAAGATAACATAACCCCTTTCGGATTACCCACCGTTCCCGATGTGTAAATTATTACTGCTGTTTTGGTTATATCTGATGGATATTCCCATGCAGCGGAGCCATTTGTTGTGTCAAGCGTTATTGTTCCAAAATAAATTGTTTCTGGCAAATAGTCAATACTCTTAAAAGCTTCTGTAACATTGCTTTGCAGTTGGTCGCTTGCAAACAGAATTTGAGGTTGACTATCATTTAATATGTAGCTCAAATCGTCATTTGACGACATATAATCAATTGTAATGACTATGACATCATTTTTCCATGCGGCATAAAACGCTGCTATCCATTCTATTCTGTTTTCGGAGTATATTGCAACATGCTCACAATTTTTGTTTTCAAAAAACTTCGAAAACTGGTCAATCATACTCAATAAGTCACTATATGAATATGTTTTTTCTTTTGTGATAACTGCCGGAGTGGCTAGATTTCTAATATTAATCATATAGTTGATTATTTAAAGTATTGATATTCAAAAAAAATAACACTGTTTTGTATAGTCAAATTGCGACAAATATACAACATAAAAAGAAACTTGGGCAACAAACTTTGCGAACGGTAAAATAGTAATTGCAGATAGCAATAAAATCCTTAAAATTAGGTTATTTGCTTTTATACAATCTGTAATCCCGAAGGGATGAAATTATTATAGCATAACAAAGAATACAGGTTATTAAACCCCGAAGGGGTGACACAAATAACCTATCCATTAAATTCAAACATTTTTCATTGTGTTCAATTTCAAATCTGTCACCCCTACGGGGTTCGGATTTCTGGTCTCTTATATAACGCTATAATCATGCCATCCCTTCGGGATTAAATTGATGATTATTAAGAACTTGCAAAAATCAAGCTGTTTATACTTCAAATCCAATAATTTTTCCTTTGGTCATTACAAGCTTATCGTCGAAGTAAACATCGGGTTCTTTTACCAAGCCATCTATATGTGAGCTAACAGAAATACGACCGCCCATTGAAAGGTTGTTGCCAAATGCTACGTGAATTGTTCCATAAACTTTCTCGTCTTCTAAGATATGTCCGGTTAGGATTGCCTTGTAGTTCGTTCCTATTCCAAATTCCGCTACCGCCCGTGCATCACGACCTGTCTTGTCCAACATCTCCTCTAACTGTTTAGCCTGTTTGCCACCTTTTATAGTTTCGGCATATCCGTTAACAACCTCAATTACAATAGGTTCTTCCAACATTCCTATACCTGACACTGAGCCGTCAATAACAACCTTTCCGTTCGATTTATCTTCCCACGGCGCCATATACACCTCTCCCGATGGCAAGTTTCCACTTTCTCCCTTTTCACGAAGCACACCCTTGCTTGGCAATATATTTCGACCTCCAATAGGCATTATTATATCGGTGCCTTTTGCGGTTACAACTCTAACATTTTGTACACCTTGAAGTTTATCGACAATATAATCAGTAAGCGAAATTATTTTTTCATAATCGGCATTTAAACAACGTATCATGGTGTCGATATTAATTCCGGGCATTGTGCCAAATCTAACACCCTCTTTTGCAGCATTTCTACGAGCATCTGTGTGTGTAAGCGATTTTGCCGTTGGACAAACCACAACATCAACCTTTTTCATAAGCTCTGCTATCAAAGCTGGAGGCTCTTGACCGTTAATTTCTCGCGATTTTATCTCTACTAACATCGATTCCTTGCATAACTCCTTCCCTACTTCGTGTAGCGATTGTCCTATTTCGCGTTTAATCTCATCGGTTACAATTAATAAGGTTTCCTCGGGTTTTAGTCCCATACAGTCACGTAACGCTATTATAGAAGCATCACGTAGTTCTTTTTTTTGTGTTTCTGTCATAATATTTACTTTTTAATATTTACAAAATAGTGATGTTATACAAAATTGCAATAAAACTTTTAAAAACACAAATCTATGATTTTGAAATCGGGATTGCATACCCCCATTTTTAATATTTAATTTATCTTTGTAATTGACAACAATTCCGTTATTACGTTGTTATAGTGTAATTTGGATTTTACAAAAATATTTGTTATTATATCCATTGTCTATTAGAGAATAATAAATTTATAAATAAACAATTAAATTGTGTAAAAATGAACAGTGATCAAAAAATTGCCAAAAGTGCAAAAATGAAGCCTATAACTGAGATTGCTTCAAGTTTAGGTATTGACAATGAATTGATTGAGCAGTATGGTAAATATAAAGCCAAGTTACCATTATCACTTATTGATATGGATAAGGTTGCTAAAAATTCGCTTATATTGGTTTCAGCAATATCGCCTACACCTGCAGGAGAAGGAAAAACAACGGTAAGTATTGGTTTAGCTCAAGCATTAAACCGAATTGGTAAAAAAACAACTGTTGTATTGCGTGAACCATCATTAGGACCTGTTTTTGGTATAAAAGGTGGAGCAACTGGTGGTGGCTATAGCCAGGTTTTGCCAATGGAAGATATCAACCTTCACTTTACAGGCGACTTTGCGGCAGTCGAGAAAGCTCATAATCTGCTTTCTGCACTGATAGACAATAATATACATTCAAAAAAATATAGCTTAGGTATCGATCCTCGTACAATAACATGGAAGCGTGTTATGGATATGAACGACCGTGCATTGCGTGATATAGTTGTAGGTTTGGGAGGTCGTTCAATGGGAGTGCCACGCGAAACAGGATTCGATATTACTGCCGCTTCAGAAGTTATGGCTGCACTTTGTCTTGCCAACGATTTGAACGATTTGAAAAATAAATTAGGTAATATCTTTGTTGGATTTACTTACGACCGCAAGCCTATTTACGGTCGCGATTTGAAAGCCGAGGGAGCAATGGCAGCTCTCTTAAAAGATGCTATCAAACCCAACTTGGTACAAACAATAGAAAATACACCAGCTATAATTCATGGCGGTCCGTTTGCGAATATCGCACAGGGTACAAACACAGTAATCGCAACCCGAATGGGGCTCTCGCTTTCAGACTATGTCGTTACCGAAGCCGGATTTGGTTTTGACCTCGGCGCCGAGAAGTTTTTCGACATTAAGTGTGGATACAGCGGACTATCTCCAAAGGCAGTGGTCTTAGTAGCTACAATCAGAGCGCTGAAATATCACGGAGGAGTTCCTATTACTGATCTTAACAAACCTAATGTTGACGCTCTAGCCAAAGGAATTGAAAACTTAGACAAGCATATTGAAAATATCAAGAAATTTGGAGTAGTGGCGGTTGTGGCGATAAATCGTTTTACTGCCGATACAGATGAAGAGGTTAAATTTATTATCGATCACGTAGCTGAGAAATTTGGTGTAAGGGCTGTCGAGGCAAACGTTTGGGCAAAAGGTGGTGAAGGCGCTATTGACTTAGCCAACGAAATTGTTGACGTTATTAAATGTTGCGCTGAAAAGTACAAACCTCTGTATGATTGGAATCAATCAGTAGAGGCGAAAATTGAAACCATTGCAAAGAAAATTTATGGAGCCGAAGCAATTGACTACACACCACGCGCAAAGGCTGATTTAGAGAGCATTGCAAGATTAGGACTTGAACATCTGCCTGTCTGCGTTGCAAAAACACAAAAGTCACTGTCGGATAATCCCGAACTACTTGGCAGACCAAAAGATTTCATAATAACCGTGCGAGCAATTGAGATAGCCGCTGGTGCAGGCTTCATAATTCCTATTACAGGCGAAATTATCAGAATGCCGGGACTTCCGGGCGTACCCGCGGCAAACAGCATTGATATTGATGAAAACGGCAACATTACTGGACTGTTTTAAAATTTTATGGAACACAGATAACACGGATTAAACGAATTTACACGGATTTTTTATCTATATAATTTTGTTTAATCCGTGCTTTCTTTGTTCTAATTGCTGAATGTTTTGTAATTTAGCAAAGCAAAAAACATCGTCATTAATGAGAATATTGTTAAAACAAATATTTGCATTAGCGTTAGCATTTTTAACTCTCACAACCAGCGTGGGCATAAAGATATATTTTCATAAATGCCTGACATGTAATGTTACCGATATATCTCTTATTGACGAGGTCTCTGCATGCCACCATCACCATTTAATACACCATATTAACCATAATCATAAAGGCGATAATCACAACTCAACACATAATGACGATAAGTGTTGCCTAATCACTGAGGCTTATATACAATACCACTACAACAACACGGTAGAGCGTACTATTGATTTGTCGTTTTTGTACAGCTTTGCAAAAGAAATACTTTTCTGTATCAACACAGCAGACTCAAACGAAACTATTGTTACAGAGGACTTTACTTACTGCTTTATCAATCCCCCTCCTATTATAATCTCAGGAATTGATATGCTTAAATCAATTCATCAGCTTAAGTTTGATTATCGTTTTCTGTCGTAACTGTTTTCTATAAAAACAGTTTGAGTAATATTCTTATATACAGAATATTAACACTTATTCATATTCATACAGAAAATAATAATTAAACACATAATCAAATGAAGCAAAAAATTTCATTAACCATAATAATATTAGTGCTATTCAACATAGCAGCAAAATCACAAGAACTGAAAGGCAGTGTAGTAACATCACATATGCACGGCGACCACGAACACGTTGAAACCCTTATCGGAGCAAGTGTTTACTGGGAAGGAACAACACATGGAGTTGTAACCGACACAGACGGCAACTTTACATTACCCGTAACCCCGAAACTTCCACACAAACTAATTGTTAGTTTTGTAGGATTTGAAACTGACACGATAGTAATCAGCTCGGTAAATGAAAAAGTTGTAGTCAACCTCAAAGAGAGTCAAGAGTTGAGCGAAGTTGTTGTTAAAGCCAGAAAATCGGGTTCACACTACTCGAGAATCGATCCTATATTAACTAACGTGCTATCTGATAGAGAATTACAAAAGGCTGCTTGTTGTAACCTCTCCGAAGCCTTTGAAACCAACGCCTCTGTTGACGTATCGTACAGCGATGCCATAACAGGAGCAAAACATATACAGTTGCTTGGCTTAGCAGGCATTTACAGTCAAATGATGGCTGAAAACATTCCCACACTTCGCGGATTAGGAATACCTTTAGGAATGTCTTTTATTCCAGGTCCGTGGATGGAGTCAATTCAAGTAGCAAAAGGAACATCGAGCGTTGTAGATGGTTTCGAGGCAATAACAGGACAGATAAACGTTGAGCTTAAAAGACCCGAAGATACCGATTTCGGACTAAATCTTTTTGTCAACGACTTCGGACGAATTGAAAACAGTCTGATATTTGCCAAAAAAATCAACCACGATTGGTCAACTATGTTAATGACTCATATTGAAAACCTTAGCAACAAAGTTGACCGTAATGGTGACTCGTTTCTCGACAATCCGCTAGTGAAGAAATTTAATATTACAAACCGATATAGATACGAAAAACACGGAGTATTAGAGTCGCGGTTTGGTTTCAGTCTTATGCAAGAGAAGCGCGAAGGGGGACAATTAGGATACTTTGGCGATAGCGCAACTAATTTTTATGGCTTAGGCATTAACACAAATCGTTTTGAGGCGAATGCAAACAACCGCTTTTTTGTATCAAAACACTCTGACGCAATAATCGAAACGCGACTAAACTACACATATCACGAGCACAAATCTTTTTACGGAATACGCGATTACAACGGAGACCAAAATACACTGTACGGAAACATTATTTATGAAGATAAGATAAAATCGGAGTCGCACAAAATAAATGGCGGTGTGAGCTGTATCTATGATAAATATAATGAAATGTTCGACACTACCGATTTTAGTCGTGAAGATGTTATTCCCGGTCTGTTTGGTCAATACACCTTTCATTATCACGAACATTTTACAGGAATTTTTGGCGTTCGTGGCGATTATCATAATAAACATGGACTGTTTTTTACTCCGAGAGTTCACCTACGTAGCAATATTTTTGAGCACACTACCGTTCGTGGCTCAGTTGGCAAGGGTTACAGACTACCCAACCTGCTTGCCGAGAATACGGGGCTAATGATTTCAAGTCGTCAATTTATTGTACAAGAGGAGATTAAGCCCGAAGAGGCTTGGAACTACGGTCTAAACCTATCTCAATCGTTTGTTCTGTTTAGCAACGAAGCCACTATTACCGCCGAATATTATCGCACACACTTTGTAAATCAGATGATTGTTGACGTTGATGCCTACCGAACACAAGTCCGCTTTTATAATCTTGACGGAAAATCGTTTGCCAACAACTACCAGATAGAGATAAAGTTGGAGCCTCTATTCCAGTTCGAGCTAACCGCGGCAATACGCTATAGCGATGTCAAAACAACAATAAACGGCACCTTGCAACGCAAACCGTTTGTTAACAACTATAAAGGGTTGATTTCCGGATCATACTTAACCGAAAACAAAAGGTGGCAATTCGATTTAACAGCACAGTTTAACGGTTCAAGCCGGATACCCGACTCATCATGGCTTCCTGAAGAGATGCAAATGCCAGAAAATTCCCCCGCTCACGTCTTATTAAATGGGCAAATAACCTATCGCATAGGTAAATTTGATATCTATGGTGGCGCTGAAAACATTACCGATTTCAAACAAAAGAATCCAATTATCGGGGCTAACGACCCATTTGGAGCAAACTTCGACGCTTCGATGCTTTGGGGACCGATTGTGGGAAGAGTTTTCTATTTGGGGTTACGATATAAACTGTAATTGTTGGAACACAGATGACACAGATTAAACGGATTAACACAGACTATTTGTTAAAAGGTAAAAATTTAAAGCGTTGCACCCGGTCGCTGAGCTTGTCGAAGCGTTAAAAGCAATTAATAACTGAATATCAATGAGTTGTAGGCGGTGTCTCATAAGTGCCCAACTGCTGCGTTACTTCGATATTCGGGCTCAGTCACGTACTTCATGTACGCTCCTTCGCCCTCAATCTCAGTGCCTTGCATT
>Ga0208694_1000970_pt1 | contig 38343 bp, 32 predicted proteins | sample AD_UKC078_MetaG_FD_184442 | JGI IMG/M metagenome (GOLD analysis project Ga0208694, IMG submission 184442) | Active sludge microbial communities of municipal wastewater-treating anaerobic digesters from USA - AD_UKC078_MetaG (SPAdes) (version 2) | ecosystem: Engineered > Bioreactor > Anaerobic >...
ATTTTCAGAGGCTTCTTTTAAAATAGCCAATTTCTGTTCTAATGTAAAATGTCTTTTCTTCATAAAAACAAAATTAATTATATTTTTTAAACTATAATTTTGTCCGATGAATTAGGGGGCTAAGATAGCAGTACTACTCAATAATTCTAAAATGTTATACAATTTTCTAGCATCTCCACCCGAAAATCTATATAAAGCATCTCTTTCTTTTATCGAAAACTTTATTTTTTTAAGTTCATCATCTTCATTTATTGCTCTATCAATGAGTTTATCTAAATCTTTTTCTTCAAGATGTTTTAAGATATAAATTTGGCAACGAGATAAAAGTGGACTAATTACTTCGAAAGAAGGATTTTCTGTTGTTGCTCCAATTAGAGTTAAGGTTCCGTCTTCAACAGAACCTAATAATGAATCTTGTTGCGATTTGCTAAAGCGATGTATTTCATCTATAAATAAAATTGGATTTGATTTTGAAAAAAGATTGGATTTTTTTGCTTTTTCAATTACTTCTCTAACATCTTTTACTCCAGAATTTATTGCACTAAGATTATAAAAATCTTTTTTGCTCAAATTAGCGATAATATGTACTAAAGTTGTTTTTCCAACACCTGGAGGACCCCACAAAATTATTGATGGTATATTTCCTGATTCTACAATTTTTCTAAGAGGAGCATCTTTTCCTACTAAATGTTCTTGTCCGACATAATCGTCAAAATTTTTAGGTCTTAATCTTTCAGCTAAAGGTTTCACAAAAAAAAATGTTTTTGTAAAAATACAAAAACATTTTTTAAATCAAAATCATTAACAATTTTAGGTATGGTATATTTTATTCTACGATTTTGAAAGTATATTCATAAGTACTAATTTTATCTTCTCTAGTTTTAGAACTTACAGTCTTTGCTCCTCTTGTATTTGTTCCTGTTTGTCCAATTTGTAAAGCTTCTTCAAAAATATTAGAGCCATCACCTCTTGTTTTATTTCCATGTCCAGTAATTGTGTTTGACAAATTAAAAGGCTTGTCTCCAGCAATAAGTTTGAAAACTTCATTTCCATAAGGAGGCCCAAACATTACCAAAGTATTTTTCAAAATAGCAGTTTCGCCTGGTTCTAAAACATATTCGCGTCCATCTATATCATTAACTGTTGGAATAACAGGATTTATAAAGCCATCGGGTTGTATATCAATAATATTAAAATATGTTTTGTGTGTTCCATGATTTGTAACTTTGATCAATGCCATCATATCTTCATTATATTCTGGTACATCATTAACCAAAATTGAGTTTGCATCATAAAATTCTAAAATATCAAAATTGCCATCTTCATAAACTTTAGCTTTTACTGGAATTAATTCCATAACCACATCATATTTTTCATTGTAATAATCCAAGTCTTTAATTACTTTTCCCTGTATGTAGTTGTTTAAAGTTGAAACAACATCTGAATTTAAAGATTCTGTATTTGAATTTGATATTTTATTTAATTCTGTATCGAAATGAGCATTAGTAATACCAATTACTTTAGCTCCTCTAGTTTTTTTGTAGCTTAAAAATATTTCAGGATTATCATCTGTTATTTCAACAAAATTAGATTTTTGAATTTCTGTTAAAAGATTTTCTTTAACATCATCATCCATAACATCGTCTATTTGAACTTTTAGTTTTTGGTCGGTAAATGTTCGTGTTTTAACAAAAGCCCAAGCAGATTGATTGTTTGCAAATTTCATTTTATTGTCTAATTGTACTTGCGCAAAGAAATTATTTGTTTGCAACACTTTACCTGAATTTATAATAGGTGTATTTGCATTATAATTTGATGTTCCTGGTTCTACAAAAACGATGATACTTCCAGGGTTTATTCCTGATAATCTACCTCCATTAATTTCGACTAAAGAATCTGTTTTGGTAGAAGTAAGATTAAAATATCCTGCTTGTGGATAGAAATCTCCACCAAAAACGGTATAATCAATATCACCTTCTATAGCTGGATTTTGATGTGGTGCTTTTGTTGCCATTTCTGCCATAATCCTTGAAAATACTTGACGATATGTATCTCCTTCTTTCATTTGGCAAAAAGACTTAAACAGACAATACGAAAGTGAACCTACTGCATTGTTTTCATCATCAAAAGTTTCGTAATTAAGTTCGTTTGCACTTGCTCCTGAAAAAACTACAAATTTTGCTAAATCGTTTGTTGATACACCTCTGCTTGCAATTGCTTTTTTATCGCTTATTCCAAAACCGACTTTATCATCTGTCTCAACATTTTTAGGTTTCCAACCAGCGGGAACTAAAGCAGGTGCTCCGCCTCTAACTTTTGCTGAGCCTCTTGTACCTGTTCCAGAATGGCAAGAGTCTAAGAATAAAAGAATATGTCCATTTGCTCCAAGTTTAATTCTAAATTTTGCCACCCAGTCTCCAAGTTCATCATCTCTAAAATGTTTTTCACCTGTATATCCTTCATACATTTCCATTGGTGCGTCAAAACACACTAAAGCTTCATCTAAACCATCTATTTCATCACCGTTATCATCAAATATTTGATGTCCATGTCCACTATAATGAATTACAACTTGATCTCCAGGCGAAACTCTTGAATACAATTCTGTCAATGCTTCTTCAAAACCTTGTTTTGTTGCATCTTGATCTTTTAGATACATGATGTTATTTTCGGGGAAGCCCAAATCCAACAGTGTTCTTTCTATTAATGGAACGTCATTTCCTGCACTAATAGGATACCAACCTGTAAGTTCTTGGTCATATTCTCCTATAGCTATTATCAATGCGTACTTATCGGCTTTTAAAAGGCTAACGCAAAAGATAATACTTATTAGTAATAATGCTATTTTTTTCATGTCTTCTAATTTTTTAAAAAAACTGCCACTAAAAAGTGGCAGTAATAATTTCTTTAAAACTCATCTGAATCAGTACTTGTAGTAGTAGCACTGCTTCCATCTTCAAGTTTTAGCAAAAACTCTTCATTACATTTTCCTGCTGATTGCCATTGGTAGGTTTCTCCCATTGTTCTGCAATAAACTTCTTTATATCCTTCAGGAAGAAGTAATTGTGAATTTTCCCATGGGTTTAAACGACCTTTGTAAACTTTGTCAACCCATAAATCAACATAATAACCTGTCCAGTTATCGAACTTAATTAAGCAACCACCGCGAGATAATACTGGTTTCTCAATTGCTAAATCTCCAGAAGGAATAACATATTCAGATGCTCCTCTAGATTTTACATACTTTTGCGCAGTTATAACCTTTTGGGCTTCTACTGTGTTCGCTAAAAAGAAAAATGCTCCTAGAAATACTAAGAATGTCAACTTTGTTCTCATGGCTAAATTTTTTAAATTACTATTCATTTTATTTACTCTTTTTTTATATCTAAATTAAAGCAAATTATGTGCCAAAAACATTAATTATTTGAAAAAAAAATCAATATTTGATTTAATTCATTGTTTTTTTATTCTTTTTTTTGATAACAACTCCTACATCTCTGATTTGACCACCCATTGGGGGCGAGACTTTTTTTAAATAAATTTCTGCTTTTGGTAAATTATCAAACTCTGAAAATAAAGTATCTAAAATTTTTGCTGCTAAATGTTCTAATAAATTTACTTTAGTGTTGCTAATAACTTCTTTAATTACTACATAAACTGATTGATAATCGAGTGCATCTTCTAAATTATCACTTTTTTCTGCTTTTCTTGTATCGTACCAGAGTTTTAAGTCAACCACAAATTTATTTCCAGCAAGTTTTTCTTCTTCATAATGACCATGAAAAGCGAAAAACTCCATTCCTGTAATTAAAATTTTATTCATTTTTAAAATGTATTATACTTATTAATTAATATATATGCAAAATTATAAATTATTACGAATTTTTAAAATCAAAACTTTTGTATATTTGTACTTTAAAATTTTGTCAAATGGAAGAAAGAAAAGAAGCCTTAAATTTTATTGAACAAATTATTACTGATGATTTAGCCTCTGGTAAGCACAAAAGTATTATTACTCGTTTTCCACCTGAGCCAAATGGATACTTGCATATAGGTCATGCCAAATCAATTTGTTTAAATTTTGGTTTAAAAGAAACTTTTAATGGTAAAACAAATTTGCGTTTCGACGACACAAATCCTTCAAAAGAAGAGCTTGAGTATGTAAACTCTATAATCGATGATGTTCATTGGCTTGGTTTTGAATATGACAACTTGTTTTATGCTTCCGATTATTTTGACCAACTCTATGAATGGGCTATTATGCTAATAAAAGATGGGAAAGCTTATGTTGATGAACAAACTCCTCAAGAGATTAGCTTACAAAGGACAAATCCCACCTCTCCAGGTATTGAAAGTCCATATAGAAATCGTAGTGTTGAAGAAAACTTGCGTTTATTTGAAGAAATGCGTGCTGGAAAACACGACGAGGGTAGCATGGTTTTACGTGCAAAAATTGATATGAATTCACCAAATATGCACATGCGAGATCCTGTTATGTACAGAATTATGAAACAATCTCACGACAGAACAGGCGACAAATGGTGTATTTACCCAATGTACGATTATGCTCATGGACAAAGCGATTATATCGAAGGCATTACTCATTCAATTTGCACATTAGAATTTGAAGTGCATCGTCCTTTATACGATTGGTTTTTAGATCAAATAGATACAAGCGGAAAACGTCCTCGTCAAATTGAGTTTGCAAGACTAAATCTTTCTTATACAGTAATGAGCAAACGAAAATTGTTAGAGCTTGTTAAAGAAAATTACGTAAAAGGCTGGGACGACCCTCGCATGCCTACAATTAGTGGACTAAGAAGACGTGGCTACACTCCAGAGTCTATTCGCAATTTTGCAGATAGAATTGGTGTAGCAAAACGTGAAAATATTATTGATGTAGGTTTGTTAGAATTTTTTATTCGTGAAGATTTGAATAAAAAAGCAAACCGAGTAATGGCAGTTTTAGATCCCATAAAAGTTGTTATTACAAATTTTCCTGAAGGTAAAACTGAAATGCTCGAAGCTCAAAACAATCCTGAAGACGAAACTGCTGGTACAAGAAATTTATCTTTTAGTCGCGAAATTTTTATTGAGCGTGATGATTTTATGGAAGATGCTCCAAGCAAGTTTTTTAGACTAAAACCAGGTGGCGAAGTTAGATTGCGTTATGCTTATTTCATAAAATGCGAATCTGTTATTAAAGACGAAAAAGGTAATATAACAGAAATTCATTGCACTTACGATCCAGAAAGCAAAGGTGGAAAATCTCCTGATGGACGTAAAGTAAAAGGCACAATACATTGGGTTGATTCAAAAACTTGTATAGATGCAGAATTAAGACTTTATGATAGGCTTTTTACAAAAGAAAATCCTGACGATTTAGAAGAAAATGAAACATATCTTGATTATTTGAATCCTAATTCTTTACAAATAATTAAAGCTAAATTAGAAAGACATCTCGAAAAAGCTGAAATAGGTGATAAATTCCAATTTGAACGCAAAGGTTATTTTTGTGTTGATAAAGATTCTAGTCTTAAAAAATTGGTATTTAATAGAATTGTGGATTTAAAAGATTCTTGGTCTAAAATTTCTAAAAATGTGTAAACTAGGTAATTGTGCAATTTTTCCGGGTTCATTCGACCCTTTTACAGCTGGACACGAGTCTGTAGTTAGAAGGGCTTTACCCTTATTCGATAAAATTATAATTGGAATAGGAGATAATAATAGTAAAACAGAATTTTTAAGTTTAGAAAAAAGACTTGCAATAATTAAAAAAGTTTTTGCCGACGAACCTAAAATAGAAGTTAAAGTGTATTCTGGACTAACAGTTGATTTTTGTAAAAACAATAACTGTAAGTTTATTTTGAGAGGTTTACGCACTTCGGCAGATTTTGAATTTGAACGAGCTATAGGTCAAACAAATAAATTATTAGAAAATAAGATTGAAACTATCTTTATTCTTACTTTACCAGAACACACTTTTATTTCTAGCAGTATAGTTAGAGACATTATTAAAAACAAAGGAGATTTGTCCCAATTTTTGCCTAAAGGAATTAATGAAACAGATTTAAAATGAATTTTGTTGACTTTAACTTTTATGCAATCGCAAATAAGACAAAACATTTTTTGAATTTTGTTAAAACTTAAAGTAAAAATGTTAATAATTCTTTTGCTAAAATTAGTTTTATTAAAACATTATACATATATTTGTAGCAATAAATTTATGTTTAACTAAAAAATTATAATTATGAAAAGAGTATTGTTATTCGCTGTTTCAGCATTAATTATTTTCGGACTTTCTTCATGTGGTGGTAAAAAAGCAGAAAATCTTGCAGACTTAAAGAAAAAGTATGACGGCAAAGAATTTACAGATTGTGACAAGTATATCGAAGCTTCAAAAGAAGTAATTGATATTTATATCGCAACTGTAGAAAAAGCTGCAAAAGGTGACGAAGCTGCAAAAAAAGAGTTCGAAGAATTTGATGCGTTTATGGAACAATTTGGTAAACAACAAGAAAAATTTGAAAAAGAATGTCCTGATAAAATAAAGGCATTTGAAGAAGAAACAGAGAAAAAAATGGAAGCTGTTTTCCCTCAAATCTTAAATCTTGTATTAGGAGACATAGATCTAAGTGAAGATATCTCTTTAGATGAAGATATGGCATGGGACGAAACAGAAGAAAATGTTTCTGGAGAAGAAGAAGTTGTTGAAGAAGTTACTGAATAAGAATAATATTAAAAAATTAAAAAGCTGCCTTGTGCAGCTTTTTTTTTACTTTTTATTTTTAAAAAAAAAAATTGCTACATCAATTTATACAAAACAGATTTTTTTACATAAAAAATTAGCATTATTAAAACATTAAGTTTATCTTTGCGTAAATAAATTTATGTTTAACTAAAAAATTATAATTATGAAAAAATTATTGTTATTCGCTGTTTCAGCATTAATTATTTTCGGACTTTCTTCATGTGGTGGTAAAAAAGCAGAAAACCTTGCAGACTTAAAGAAAAAATATGATGGCAAAGAATTTACAGACTGCGACAAGTATATCGAAGCTGCAAACGAAATAATCGATATTTATATCGCAACTGTAGAAAAAGCTACAAAAGGTGACGAAAATGCAAAAAAAGAATTCGAAGAATTTAATGTTTTTATAGAACAGTTTGGTAAACAACAAGAAAAATTAGAAAAAGAATGTCCTGACAAACTAAAAGCTTTTGACGAAGAAATGGAGAAAAAAATGGAACCCGTTTTTCCTCAAATCATGACACTTATGTTTGGTAATTTGGATTTAGAAGAAGATTTTTCTTGGGATGAAACAAACGAAGAAGCACCTGTTGAAGGAGAAGAAGTTTTAACAGACGTTCCAGAAGAAGAAGTTGTAGAATAATATTGTTGAAAAAGTAAAAAAAAGCTACCATGTGTAGCTTTTTTTTTGCTATTTCATTTTTTAAATAAAATTTATAACGCAATAAAAAACACCAAATTTGTTACATCAACTTATACAAAACAGGATTTATTACATAATAAATTAGCATTATCAAAGCATTAAGTTTATCTTTGCGTAAACAAATTTATGTTTAGTTAAAAAATTATAATTATGAAAAAAGTATTGTTATTCACTGTTTCAGCATTAATTATTTTCGGACTTTCTTCGTGTGGTAGTAAAAAAGCAGAAAACCTTGCAGACTTAAAGCAAAAATACGATGGTAAAGAATTTGCAGATTGCAACGAGTATATCAAAGCTGCAAATGAAGTAATTGATGTTTTTATCACAACTGTAGAAAAAGCTACAAAAGGTGATGAAAAAGCATTTAAAGATATAGAAGGACTTGGTGCTATTATGGGACAGTTTGGTAAACAAGAAGCAAAACTTGAAAAAGAATGTCCTGACAAAATAAAGGCTTTTAATGAAAAAGCAAAAAAAAGAATAGCAACTTCTTATGAGCAACTCAACATACTTATGTTTTGCAAATTTTTAGGCGGTGATTTTTCTTGGGATGAAACAAGTGGAGAAACACCTATTGAAGGTGAAGAAGTTTTTACAGACGTTCCAGAAGAAGAAGAAGAAGAAGAAGAAGTTGTTGTCGAATAATATTGATGAAAAAGTAAAAAAAGATATTGAAAATTTAAGCAAAAAAAATAGTTTTAGTTAAACATTAAATTTATCTTTGTATCAATAAATTTACGTTTAACTAAAAAATTATAATTATGAAAAAAATTAAATTTTTGTTTATTGCTATTATTACAATAACATTTTTCTCTTGTGGAGGAGGCACAAAACCAAGCTCTGACAACACAGACGCTACTGTAAAAGACACTACTGAAACTGAAGTAACTACAGAAGAAGTTGTAAAAGTTGACCCTTTTAAGGATTTTCCAAAAGGCAACATTATTGCACAAGCAGGCGATTATGTATTAACTCCATCTCTTACCTGGCAAATTGATGCAACAAAAAAAGGACCTGAATCTCAGACTTTTATTTTTTATTCGGCTAAAATGTCTGAACCAGGTAATGAGTACAGTGTTATAGATTTTACATTTGACGATGATACTGAAATCCCTAATTACATGATTATCCCTATAAGATCAGATGAATCTGCGAAAGTTGGTGATATAGTTCTTACATGGTGGCAATCAGGAAGTGGAATGAATAGAGCAATTGTTACAAATGCATCTGATCCAAAAGCCCCAGAAGTTAACTATATTGATATAGATTGGGATAATTCTTCTACTAATAAAGATGGTGTAGGTATTGGTCAGATGACTGAAAAAATTGAACCTAACACATTCCATGTCCTAAAAAACAAATGGGAAGCAGGGACTAGTGTAGCAGTTAAGGTTGATAATGATTATAAAGTAGCGACAATAGTTAATGTAAGTGGCGATAAAGTACTTACAATAGGATGGGCAGGTTCTATGAAGATTTATGACAAAAACGATTGTGTTGCTTTAGATGTTATACCAAATGTTAAAATAGGTGATGAAGTTCAAGCACCATGGGTTGGAAAGTTTGTTAATACAAAAGTTGTTAAAGTTGATAAAAAATTTGGTAGAGTTTGGTGCGATGACCCATATTCTGACGACCCAATGATAGTTCCATTTGGAAATATTGCAACTACACTAGACATAAAATAATATTTGAATCTGTTTGAAAAAAACAATAAAAAAGGCTACCAAATTTGGCAGCCTTTTTTTATTTTAAATTTTGCATTACACTTCCCAAGTGCTACCGCTATTAAACACGTCATCCATTCCTTTTATAGATGATTTTGATTGCACTTCTGCAATTTGTTCATAAAGTAAATCGTTGTATGTTGCTGCTTTAACTGCACGCACTATTCCGAAAACAACAGGATATTCTGGTAAGTTTAGATTAACCAACATTGAATGTAAAGTTAAATCTTCTTCATACATATCGTGAACCAAAATATCTTTTTCAGTAATTCCGTTTTCGCCAATAGTAACAACTTTTAGTTTTAAGCCATCTAAAACTAATCCTTTATTTCTATCTTTACCAAAAATCATTGGTTTTCCATGTTCTAGCCAAAGTTGATTATTTTCTCTTTCTTCTTTATCTGTAATTTTTTGGTGTGCACCATTATTAAAAATTACACAATTTTGTAAAACCTCAATAATAGCTGTTCCTTTGTGTTGATCTGCTGTTTTAAAAATTTCAACAGTTTCTTTTACATTCGCATCTATAGTGCGAGCAAAAAAGTTTCCTCCAGCACCCAAAGTTAATCGACCAGCATTAAAAGGTTTTTCAATTGTTCCAAAAGGTGAAGAATTTGTTATTTGTCCAAACTTAGAGGTTGGAGAATATTGACCTTTAGTTAATCCGTAAATTTCATTATTAAATAAAATTACATTAACATCAATATTTCTTCTAATTTCGTGAATAAAGTGATTTCCTCCAATAGCTAGGGCATCACCATCACCTGTAATTTGCCAAACACTAAGTTTTGGATTAGCAACTTTAACTCCCGAAGCCAATACTCCTGCACGTCCATGAATTCCATGAAAACCGTAAGTATTCATATAATATGGAAAACGAGAAGAACAACCTATTCCAGAAATTACTGCATAGTCTTCTTTATTATAATTTAGTTCTGACATTGCCTTTTGTACTGATGCCAAAACAGAAAAGTCACCACAACCTGGACACCATCTAACTTGAACAGAACTTTTAAAATCTTGTACTGTATATTTATTTTCTGCCATAATATTAAGCCTCCATTACTTTAATTATTTCTTCTTTTAATTCAGCTACCGCAAAAGGTAAGCCCATTACTTTATTATACTGCAAATATTTATATTTAGGGAATTTCATTCTCAAATAATTTGCAAATTGTCCTGAATTTAGTTCACAAACCAAAATTTTCTTATATTTTTTCAATATATCATCGGTATTGCGTGGTAAAGGATTAATATAATTAAAATGAGCATGTGCAACTTTCTTGCCTTCTTTTATTAATTCTTCAACTGTAGTTTTTATATGCCCATAAGTTGAACCCCAGCCAATCAATAAAATATCAGCATCTTCACTTCCTTCAACTTTTTGTTCAGGATAGAATTTTGCCATATTTTCAACTTTTTGTTTTCTCAAATAAACCATTCTTTCGTGATTTGCTGGAACGTAAGAAACTGCACCAGTTATATCCATTTTTTCCAAACCGCCAACTCTATGTTCAAAACCTTTCATTCCAGGTATAGCCCATCCTCTTACAAGATTTTCATCTCTTTCGTAAGGCAAGTATTTTTCTTGATTTTTAGGAACAAGTTTTGTTTTAATTTCTGGGAATTTTTTCATTTCTGGAATTTGCATAGGTTCTGTTCCATTTGCTAAGAAGCTATCAGTCAATAAAACTACTGGTGTCATATGTTCTAATGCAAATTTAGAAGCCATAAATGCATAATGCAAACAATCAGATGGTGTACTTGCAGCAATTACAGGAACTGGACTTTCTCCATTTCTTCCAGTTAAAGCTTGGAACAAATCGCCTTGCTCTGTTTTTGTTGGTAAACCTGTTGAAGGTCCTCCACGTTGAACGTCAACAACAACCAATGGTAATTCGGTAATAACTGCCAAACCTAATGCTTCTGATTTTAATGCCAAACCAGGTCCTGATGTTGAAGTAGCAGCTAAGTTACCAGCATAAGAAGCTCCAATTGCAGTTACTATACCACCTATTTCGTCTTCGGCTTGGAATACTTTTGCACCAACATCTTTACGATTTGCTATTTCTTGTAAAATATCTGTTGCTGGTGTGATAGGATAAGAGCCTAAAAAGAATGGCAAGTTTGCTTTTTCAGCAGCAGCTAACAAACCCCATGCAGTAGCAACGTTACCGCTAACACTTCTATATCTTCCTTTTAGTTTCTTTTCTCCACAAAGTCTAAAAGATGGTATTGCCTGAATTGCAGATGCATAGCTTGCTCCACCTTGTAAAACTTTTTTATTTACTTCGGCTAGTTTTGGTTTATTTTTAAATTTTGCATCAAAAAATTCTTCTGAATAACTTAATGGGAAACCAAACAATTTATACACTAGACCTAAAGCAAACATATTTTTACTTTTCAAAATAGTTTTTTGATCTAAATCTTCTATATCTTTCAAGCTTTCTTTCGACATTGAACTAATTGGAGCTTCGATTAAATCAAAATTTTGCCTAATATAGTCCATTGTATCGTCTTTAAATCCAGCTTTTTCCATATTTGATTCTGTAAAAGCATCAATATCTGCGACAATAATTCCACCCCATTTTATGGAATTAATGTTTGCCATAATAGCTGCAGGATTAAACGCAATTAAAACATCACACTTGTCACCTGGTGTGTTAACATTTCTTCCGAAATGCAACTGAAAGCCAGAAACTCCTCCAACAGTTCCTTGAGGTGCTCGAATTTCTGCAGGATAGTCCGGAAAAGTAGCAACTTCTTCTCCGAGTTGAGCTGTGGTGTTGGTCAACTGGGCACCGGCAAGTTGAATACCGTCTCCCGAGTCTCCTGCAAATTTAATTACCACATTTTCGAGGTCAATGATCTTTTTACTCATAATTATTATTTATTTTTTTTTATTAATTTTGTTCTTCAATATTTTTCATACTCAATTGAATCCTTTTTCGCGGAATATCAATATTAGTAACTTTTACCTTTACATGTTGATGAAGTTTTAAAACTTCATTTGGTGAACTTATAAATTCGTTACAAATTTGCGAAATATGAACTAAACCATTTTCTTTAATTCCTATATCAACAAATGCACCAAAATTTGTAATATTTGTAACAATTCCCGGCAATACCATTCCTTCTTTCAAATCTTCGATTTTATAAATGGTTTTGTCAAATTCCATTACTTTAATGGTGCTTCGCGGATCGCGACCATGTTTTTCTAATTCCGAAATTATAAGTTCAAAACTTGGTAAACCAAATTCTTCTGTTAAATATTTATCAATATTTACTGTCTTTAATAAATATGGTTCTTCTATCAATTCTTCAATTGATTTATTTAATTCTTTAGAAATTTTTTCAACTATATGATATGATTCTGGATGAACAGCAGTATTATCTAAAGCATATGTAGAATCTGGTATCCGTAAAAATCCTGCTGCCTGTTCAAAAGCTTTAGCTCCTAATCTTGGAACTTTAGTAAGTTCTTTTCGATTTTTAAAAGCTCCATTTTCTTTTCTATAATCAACAATATTTTGAGCTAAAACTGGTCCTATACCCGAAACATAAGTAAGCAATTGCTTGCTAGCTGTATTTAGATTAACTCCAACTTTATTAACCGCTGATTCTACTACTCTATCCAAACTATCTTTTAAAAGTTTTTGGTCAACATCATGTTGATACTGCCCAACACCTATTGATTTAGGATCGATTTTTACTAATTCGGCTAAAGGATCCATCAAGCGACGAGCAATAGACACCGCTCCACGAACAGTTACATCATATTGTGGAAATTCTTCGCGAGCAAGACTAGAAGCAGAATAAATTGATGCTCCATCTTCGCTTACCACATAAACTCTAACTTCTCTATCAAACGAAATATGTTTAACAAGGCTTTCGGTTTCGCGACTAGCAGTTCCGTTTCCTATTGCAATAGCATCAATTTTGTAACTATTTACCAAAGAACTAAGTTTTTTCATAGCTATAGCTCTTTCTTCCTGAAGTTTATGTGGATAAATAGTTTCGTTATGCAACAAATTTCCTTGCTCATCAATACAAACAAGTTTGCAACCTGTTCTATATCCTGGGTCTATTCCTAAAATACGTTTTTTTCCTAAAGGTGGTGCTAATAATAATTGACGTAAATTATCTGCAAATACTTCAATTGCCAAAACATCTGCACCTTCTTTACTTAAATTAGCAAATTCGTTTTCAATAGAAGGTTTTAACAATCTATCGTAGGCATCAACCATAGCTTCTTCAACCAAAGCCGAAGTATTTGTTTTTCCTTTAACAAAAAGATATTTTAAACTTTTAAAAGCAATATTTTTATCTGGCGAAATGTCTATTCTCAAAAAGCCTTCTCTCTCTCCTCTTCGCATTGCAAGTATTCTATGAGAAGGACATTTTGCTAATTCTTGTGAAAAATCAAAATAATCTTGATATTTTTCTGCTTCGTCAATTTTTGATTTTACAACTTTGCTAGTAATAATTGCTTCTGAACTAAAAATCTTTCTAACTCTTTCCCTTGCCTGAGCGTTTTCGCTAATTTGTTCTGCGATAATATCTTTTGCTCCTTGAATTGCATCTTCGACACTAGACACATTATCATTTAAAAAGCCTGAAGCAACTTTATTTATATCTATATTTTGTTGTTTGAAAATTATTTCTGACAGAGGTTCTAAGCCATTTTCCCTAGCAATTGAAGCCCTAGTTTTTCTTTTTTGTTTATATGGCAAATACAAATCTTCGATAACATTTATGTCCCAAGTGCTTTCTATTGCTTGCTTTAATTCGTCTGTTAGTTTTCCTTGTTTTTCTATTGAATTTAAAACAGTTTCTTTTCTTTCAGTAATTTCTTGAAAATAAGCTTTTTGTTTTTGAATTTTTTCGACATCTTCCTCATTTAAACCACCTGTTCTTTCTTTACGATATCGAGAAATAAATGGAATAGTCGCACCTTCTTCTAATAGAAGAGATGTGGCTTTTACTTGTTTAATTGAAATTCCGGTAGTTTGGGCTACCAAATCCAATATGATTTCCATTTAATTATTTTTGTGCAAACATAATCATTTTATTATTAAGTACATATGTTTTATAAGTTCTTTTTGCTTTAAATTATAAAATTTAATTTCAGTTTTATTTTAAGATTACGTTTAAAAATTTTAGCTTTGCAAAAAAACATCTAATTCATGCAAAGAATTTTAATAATTTACACAGGTGGCACAATTGGAATGATCAAAAACGAAAAAGGCTTTTTGCAACCATTTAGTTTTGAACATTTAATTAATTATATTCCTTTATTAAAATCTTTTCCAGCCAGCATAAGTTCATATAGTTTTGATGAATTGATAGATTCCTCAAATGCAGACCCAGATTTTTGGATAAAATTAAGCAAAATTATCATTAAAAATTACGATAATTATGATGGTTTTTTAATTCTGCATGGTACAGACACAATGGCTTTTACGGCTTCTGCTTTATCGTTTATGCTACAAAATTTATCAAAACCAATAATTCTAACAGGTTCTCAATTACCAATAGATTTAATTAGAACAGATGGACGTGAAAATATTTTAGCTGCATTAGAATTAGCTTGCATGAATGAAAATGGCACACCATTAATTAAAGAAGTTTGTGTTTATTTCGAAAACACTCTATACAGAGGAAATAGAACTACTAAGTTTAGTGCCGAAAATTTTGATGCTTTTATTTCTCCAAATTTCCCAAGTATTGCTGAAGTTGGAATAGACATAAAGCTACATAAACAAAACTTGCTAAAAACAAATTCAGATAAATTAATTGTTGAAAATGAGTTTAATAACAATATTGCAATTTTAAAATTTTTCCCTGGAATTAAAGCCGAAACCGTTGAAGCAATTTGCAATATAAAAAACCTTAGAGGTTTAATTATTGAAACTTATGGCTCAGGCAATGCTCCTACAGACGATAAAATTCTTAAAGAAATTGAAAAAGTAATCAATAAAGGATTAGTTGTTTTAAACATTTCTCAATGCACAGTAGGAAAAGTTCAACAAGGGAAATACGAAACTAGCGTTAAGCTAAACGATATAGGCGTAGTTAGTGGCAAAGATATGACTATTGAAGCAGCTACAACAAAACTAATGTTTGTATTAGGAAAAAATCTTCCGCAAAGTGAAATGGCAAAACTTTTAGAAAACTCTATTGCAGGGGAGATTAGTGAGTAGAGAGGTCGTTTTGAAATAATAAATTTTATTAAGCTAATCTCAACAAATCTATTCTTTCACAAGTTTATGAGTTGATTCAGAGCCATTTTCAGTTTTAACTTTAATAAAATATAGTCCTTTATTCAAATCGTTAATATTCACAACAGATTTTGAGTTGTTAGGATTTATAGTTAAAATATTTTTTCCGAGTATATCATAAACGCTAATTTTTACAATGCTATTATTAGAACTAATATTTACAATATTTTTAGCAGGATTTGGATATAGAGTAATTTTATTTGTTAATTCAGAAATAATAACATTATTTTCTAATTGAAATAAAACATTTATATTTTTATCCTCATTCATAATAAAACTAGTAGGTGTCGCTGTCTCATTGATACTGCCGGACCATTGTATAAATTCCCAGTCATCATCAGGAATTGCATTTAACACAATATTTGTTCCTTCAAAAAAACTAATAGGACTATTGTAAGTAATACCATTGACTGTTACCATTCCATTTCCTGTTGTACTTATTGTTAGAGTGTATGAAGTATCTGCTGCATTCAAATCACATTCTGTTAGAGAAGTTACTTTGTCTGATGTAGAAATATATGTATTAAAATCGTCTAAAGCACTTTGATTATTTCTCAACCAATAGTCTAAATATGGAGTAATAATATCAATAACGGTTTGATTTTGTTCTTCTCTAGTAATCGTAAAACTATTTACACAATCGCCACCAAGCAAGTTTTCTCCTTGCTCACAAACACTTGAATATGAAGCAAAATAACAGTGTCCGCCACCTAAAATATTAACATAATTTTTGCAATAAGAATTTAAAGCATCATAAATAAGTTGATGTCCTTCAGCTTCTGGGACGACACAATCAAACTCTGCATCAACAACTAATGTTGGAACAGAAACGAAAGGGACACTTAATTCCATTGCATTATAACCTACACCAATTAGAAAATCACTCATAGCTGCTGCGAGTGAAATCAAAACACTTAATTCAGAATTATTTGCTGAAGCGATATATGCAGCTTTTCCTCCCATAGAATATCCCATAATTGCAGTTTTTTCTGCTATTTTTTGATAAAAGATTGATTCACTATTATTATTTTCTAATTTAATTTTAGAATTTAAAAACTTTAAATCTAAACCAAATGCTTCATGATTTGGCGAGCTAAAGACTCCTCCACCTTCTGTTGTAGGAAACAAAAAGATATAACCAAGCGGTACCATAGCATCCCAAATATATTGATATAAATCAGATTCCGCCATACTAAAACCATGTCCGAAAACAACTGCATGAAATACTCCATCGGCTATTGGAGTGTCAGTGCCTGTCGCAGTTGCAGGATAAAGAATTATCGTTTGGATTTCCCTATTATCTCTATCAGGATCTTGATAGATTATTGTAGTTGTCCCAACATTATGCTGTGCATAAGACATTAGATTAAAACTTATAAACACAGAAAACAATAAAAAAGAATTTAATAATTTCATGATTGCAAGTATTTTTAGTTTATTGCAAGATAACAATTTTTTTTAATATATGACAAAAAATCAAAACAAACATTAAAAATTTAATGAGTATTTTAATAATAATTTTAAGCGTTTATCTATTTTGTACCAAGCTCTGTTTGTCTATCAAAAAACATTATTCCATTCAAATGGTCTAATTCGTGTTGAAAAATATGTGCGGTATATGCGTGTGTAATTCTTTCTTGTACAAAAGTTCCGTCTGGTAAATAATATTCAACATCAACCCAATTTGCACGCCATGAGTTTCCTGCAATTCCATATTCGCTAACACATTCTTCCCCGACTGACAAACAGCCGTCATTTCTTAAAAAATATTCTGTAGAATAAGCTGTAATTCTTGGATTAATATAACATTCCCAAGGTCTATTAATATAACTACCTTTATCATAACGTTGAATCCACACAATATTTCTATTTAAACCAACTTGAGGAGCAGCTATTCCAACACCTTTATTTAAGACAGTTATACGCATTCTCTCTATTAAGTGTGCTAAGTTTTCATCTGTAAGATCAACATTAGTTGAAATATTGCGTAGGATTAAAGTATCATTTGCATCACAAATACTTAATATATTCATTTTTTCTGTTGTCGCTCCGCTTAAAATCAAAGCATTTTCATCATCAGAGAATAACAAAGCCTTAGTAGCATTTGATAATTTTGTTGGCATCGAGGCACCACAATCATTGTAAGCCCATAACCAAAAATCATAATAAGTGCCTGGTAGTAATTCTTCTTTACTCAAAATTGTTGCTTCGCCTATATCTATTGCGGTGTTATAGTTAGGTTCAGAATTATATTTATATCCAATTACATTTTCATCTGAATTAAATTCCCATAAAATTGAAGTTTCAGTAATTGTTACATTTTCAATTATTGGAGCATTTGGCTGAATATCTTGAATATAAGTAAAATCAAAAGTGTAAGTCTGCGAAACAGTTGGACTGTCGATAATTGATATTGATTGTACTTGTTCACATGCTGTAACAAAACCTGTAAATTTTAACACATCGCCTTCATTATATATGAAAAAAACATTCTGTTCCTTTTTCTTCATAAAATTTACTGTACTACCTTGCCAGCGAATTGAGGCTTTAGTTTGTTCTGTCGCGCTACTTGTAACAGCAATTGCTTTTTCTTGTTTTTCGCTTTTAAATGCAACAATAAATTTACCAGCAGCCCCTGGATTAAAATAAAATATTTGTTTTCCTTTTCCAACTTTTAACCTTTCTGATAAAACAAGTTTGCCACTTATATCATAAACAGCAACATCAACACTTTCGTCTGGTGAATTTATTTCAATTATTGTTTCGTTAGCAAAAGGATTTGGATAATTTTGTTTTATTATCAATTCATTATTTTCGGCAAAGACAGGAAACACTCCTATAGGCATTTCAAAACTTAGCCCTGACTGAAAATTATAAATAGTAGTGTCTGAGTTATTAGTTAGATTTTCAACTAATACGCTGTCCAAAACTAATTGTGTACCACTTTGTAAAATTTCAAAATCTAAATATATAGAATTTTGGGAATTTGCGAAAAATCCAAAAAAGATTAATCCTAAAAATAAACTTGCTTTTTTCATTTTATAAAAAATTTTAATACAAGACAAAATTAATAAAAAAAAGGCTGAAAACCAGCCTTTTTTTACAATATTATTTTAAATCTACTCAATTAATGATTTTAGCTTCTCATCTACTTCGTTATATTGTTCTTGTTTACCAAGTCTATAATAAATAGTTTTTAAAGTACTTAGTACGTTAACATTTTTTTCTTGTATAGCATAAGCTTTTTCTAGAAATGGCAAAGCCTCTTCAAATAGTTGGTTTGAAATTTCTTGATATTTACCTAATTCAGAGAACTTATTTATTGGGATATTTTTATCAGCCCAATCTAAAGTATCAACAGCAGTATTGTAATAAAATGCTCCTAGAGAATAATTAGCGTCAAAGTTATCTGATTGTAATTCTACGGCTTTAACATAGTCAAGTTTAGCTTCGTCTTTACGTTTCATTTCTTCTAGTAAAGTTCCTCGTATAACGTAAAATTGAGCATCGTTTGGATTTTTTTCTATAGCTAAATTTATATATTCGAAAGCTTTTTCGTTTTCACCAATATTAACATAATAGTTAAAAGTTTCGATTACTAATGGATAGTTAGCTTTTGGAAAAGCCTCTATACCTTTTTCTAAAACTTTAAGCATTTTTGCGGTGTCGCCTGTTTCTCTATAAGCTACAGCTTGACTTTGATAAATAGCTACTTTTTCATCATCATTAGCTCCAAAACCAAGTTGAATAAGCGTTTCGTTATAGTTTATAGCTTCTTCAAATTTTTTAGCTTTAAGTGCTGCTAGCGAAGCAAAATAGTATAATTGAGTATCTACTTTAAACGAAAGTGCAGATATCATTGTAGCTTTTTCAAAATTTTCGTATGCTCTTTCAAAGTCTGAGTCGTAATATTTAGCAACACCTTGATTTATAAAAGCATTAGACAAAGCAGGTAATCTATTCGATATCATATCAACCAATGATTCTGTACTTTCATAATCTCTTTCATCAAATTTTTGTAACACACCAACAAATTTCATTAGTCCAACTTCAGTTGTTAAGTCTAGATTTTTATATTCTGGATTAACAAAATTTAATTGTATTGCTTTAATATATGCATCATACGATATATCCAAGCAATTTGTACACAAAGACTTATATCTTGGATTTTCTGAGATACCAATTTCTTGATAAATCATACCTTTGAAATAATGTGTTTTATACCAATCTTTAGTTGATTGATGTTGTTCTGCTTTATCAATAGATTTTTTTGCATCGTCAAGGAACCCATCTTTTAGATAGCTCCATGCACTTGTTACTACTGATTTTTGTGCTGAAAGCGAAAAACTTAGAGCGATTGTTGCGATTAAAAACATTAACTTTTTCATAATATTTTATTTTAAAAATTCATATTCTTTAAAATACAAATATACAATTTGTTTGCCAAAGATTTACTCTTTATTATCATTATTTGTATTTTCATCATTATTTTCTAGATTTTCTCCATTATTTTCATCTTCTTTCTCATAAATTTCAGCATTTTTTTCTTCTAATGCTCCGTCTTCAATTTTTGCAACAGAAGCTATAGAGTCGTCGTCTCTGAGATTTATTAATTTTACACCTTGAGTTGCTCTTCCCATAACTCTTAATGTATCAACTGCAAGTCTAATAGTAATTCCTGATTTATTAGTAATGATTAAGTGGTCGTTATCAGTAACTGCGGAAATATCTATTAAATCTCCTGTTTTTTCAGTAATATTAATTGTTTTAACGCCTTTTCCGCCTCTATTAGTAACTCTATAATCATCTATGCTAGAACGTTTTCCATATCCATTTTCAGACACTACCAAAATATCTTGGTCTGTTCTAACTGTAATCATTCCAATTACTTCTGAACCTTTGTCTAAAGTAACGCCTTTTACTCCTGTAGCAGTTCTACCAATTGGTCTAACTAAATCGTGAGGGAAGCGAACTACTTTTCCATTTTTAGTACCTATCATGATATTTACTGGTTCTTCGCCAGGTTTATCTTCAATAAGATTAGCGGTCAATAAACTATCGCCTTCACGAATATTTATTGCATTAACTCCAGTTTGACGTGGTCTAGAATATTCTCTTAGTTTAGTTTTTTTGAATATACCATTTTTAGTACACATTATAATGTATGAATTATCTAAGTAGTCATCGTCTCTTTTTGCTACCACGTTCATAAATGCTTTTATTTCATCATCAGGTTCTATATTTATTAAATTTTGAACTGCTCTTCCTTTTGATGTTTTTGTACCTTCTGGCACTTCGAATGCTCTTATCCAATAACATTTTCCTTTTTTAGTAAACAATAATAGAACATCATGCATTGATGCTACAAACACATGTTCTATAAAGTCTTCTTCACGAGTTGTAGAGCCTTTTGCTCCTACTCCTCCTCTATTTTGTGCACGGAACTCTGTTAAAGCAGTACGTTTAATATATCCCATGTCAGAAATTGTAATAACAATATCTTCGTCTGCATAAAAATCTTCTGGATTTAATTCTTCTGAAGCATATACAATTTCAGTTTTTCTTTTATCGCCATACTTTTCTTTAATTTCAAGCATTTCGTCTTTAATAATTTGCATTCTCAAACTTAAATTGCTTAAAACTTCTTTATAGTATGCGATTTTTTCCATTAGTTCTGCATATTCAGCTCTAAGTTTGTCTTGTTCGAGTCCGGTAAGTTGCCTCAAACGCATTTCGACAATAGCTCTTGCTTGAATTTCGGTCAATTTAAACCTTTCCATCAAAGCATCTCTTGCTTGGTCGGGCGATTGTGAAACACGAATTATGCGAATAACTTCATCTATATTATCGCTAGCTATAATTAAACCTTCGAGAATATGAGCGCGTTCTTCTGCTTTTTTAAGGTCGAATTCTGTTCTACGCACTACTACATCGTGGCGATGTTCAACAAAATATTTTACTAAATCATAAAGGTTTAGTGTCATAGGGCGACCTTTAACCAAAGCGATATTATTTATGCTAAACGAAGATTGCAATGCTGTTAGCTTATATAGTTTATTAAGAACAATGTTGGCAACGGCATCGCGTTTAATATCAATCACTATTCTCATTCCTTCGCGGTCTGATTCGTCGTTGATATTTGAAATTCCGTCTATTTTTTTATCGTTTATTAAATCAGCTATTTTAATTATCAGTTCTGATTTATTTACCATGTATGGAATTTCGGTAATAATTATTTTTTCTCTTCCGCTATCGCCGACTTCTATTTCTGCTTTTGCTCTAATTACTACTCTTCCTCTTCCTGTTTCGAAAGCTTCGCGTACGCCTTCGACTCCATAAATTATACCTCCAGTAGGGAAATCAGGAGCCTGCATAATTTCGCCTAATTCTCCGCTAGTAATTTCGTTATTATCGATATAAGCGACAATACAATCAACAGTTTGGCTAAGATTATGAGGAGCCATATTTGTTGCCATACCTACAGCTATACCACTGGCACCATTTACCAATAAGTTTGGTAGTCGTGTAGGCATAACGCTTGGTTCTTCTAGGGAATCGTCGAAGTTTAAATTAAAATCTACTGTTTCTTTTTCTATATCCATCAAAATTTCGTCAGCGATTTTAGCCATTCTTGCTTCGGTATAACGCATAGCTGCTGGGCTATCACCGTCAACAGAGCCGAAGTTTCCTTGTCCATCGACTAATGTATAACGCAAAGCCCAATCTTGAGCCATACGAACCATTGCTAAATAAACAGATGAGTCTCCATGAGGGTGGTATTTTCCTAAAACTTCACCCACAATTCTAGCAGATTTTTTATAAGGTTTATTTGAAGCCAAACCAAGTTCCGACATTCCGTACAAAATTCTTCTTTGAACTGGTTTTAAGCCATCTCTAACATCAGGTAAAGCACGAGAAACGATAACCGACATTGAATAATCAATGTAAGCAGATTTCATTTCATCTTCTATATTAATCCTAATTACTCTCGAGCTTTTTTCTTCTTCCAACATAATTATTAAATATTTTTAATTTCGTAATTTCTTTATAATCAATAAATTGAACTTTTAAACAAAAGTGTTTAAAGATATAATAAATCTTTGGATTTTCCATAATTTACAAATTCTATTTTTCAACAAAACTTGTTTATAAAAACTATAGTTTAGATTTGGTTTTTTAATAAATTTATCACTACTATAAATTATTTTCTTAATTTAATTTCGCTTCCTACTTTTAATTCTTGGTCAATATCTGTTAAGTTGTTAAATTTCAACAATTTTTTTGATTTTACTGCATATTTTTCAGATATATCTCTTACAGTTTCATTTTGCTCAACCACATGAACATTGTATTGTTTTTCAGCTTTATTGCGTTTTGGTTTAATGTAAATATTATCACCCGGATATAATATTGAATTTTTATCTAAATCGTTGTATTTTACCAACTGCCACCTCATCATATCCAATTGGCGTGCTAAATCTGCAATTTCTATGGTATCAACAACAACAATATATGGCACGTTGTTATTATAATTATATGCATTGAAATATGGATTTACAATAAAATCATCTTTCACAGGAGCTTTTGTTCTTTCTGGACGTTTTGTTGGTTTGTCTTCTTTTGGCTTAGAAATTCCTAAATCAAAGTTATATAACTCATGCTTTTCGATTAAATTTATTAAAGATGTTGCATAATTGGGATTTGTTGCATAACCTGCTTTTTTAAGTCCTTTAGCCCAAGCTTTATAATCTGTAATTTCTAAATCAAATAAAAAATGGTATCTAGAATTATCTTTCAAAAAATTAGAATGGTCGATAAAAGACTGCTCTACATTTTTATATTTTCTAAAACATTCGTCTTTTGCGTCGTCATCTTTATAAATTTTGTCGCCAGTCCACTTATGGCATTTTATTCCAAAGTGATTTTTCCCTTTTGTTGCCAAATACGAATTTCCATTTCCCGATTCCAACATTCCTTGTGCCAAAGTTATACTTGCCGGAACTCCTGTCCTTTTCATTTCTTTTACAGCCAAATCGCTATATGTAGAAATATATTGCTCTGGCGTGATTTGTGAATATGCTAAACTTGCAATAAAAAAGCAATATATTGTAAATAAAATACGCATTTATTTTTTATTCAAAAATACCCATTTCTAAGGCATAAAAATTGCATTTTTGATTATAAGTATTAACAAGTTTATGTTAAATTGAAAAAACTAATTATTTTTGAAAAAAAAATTAATAATGAAAATTAAAACAACAAACATACTGTTTTTACTGATTTTTGTTACAAATTTTATATTTGCAAACACTTTAGATTCCCTTAATTCAAAATATATAAATTATAGAAACAGATTACTTAACGAATGGGTTATTATAAGTTCTGATGTTGAGCAGTTTGGCGTTAATATTCCTGCGGTAGATAGACGATTAAATGATGCTGAAGAAGTAAGTTGGGTTAGTTGGAGTGATGGAAACAGTAATTTTAATCATTGGTTAGGGCTTCTTTCTACAGAATACAGATTATTAAAAAATAACAATCAAGATTACCAAGAAACTTTATCTATGTTGCTTTATGCTATGATTGCCTTAGAAAGACTAGACTTGTACTCTGAATATACTTTGCGTAAATATCACAAAACAGAACCCAATAAAAGCGATTTTGAACTTATAAAATATCCAGAAGATATAAATGGATTTTTAATTAGAGACGATGTTAGCTTAGGTTTTTGGAAACAGTATTATAAACATTTTAACAAGGAATTTGGTAAATATAACAAAATCAAAAACGGTACTAGCAGATATTTGTCTATTTTTCAAAAAGGTGTAATTCCACAACAAGGAATGAGTCAAGATAATATTGTAAGGATGTTGCAAGGCTTAGCCTTAGTTAAAAAGTTGGTTGACGATGAAGATATTAGCAAAATAAAAGTGAAATTTAGAAATGATTTTATCCCAAATTATTTAAAATCTAAAGGCATATGGCAAGGGAATACTATTTCTTTTAAAAAATGGGTTGATGACCTAACAGACAGATTAGTAAGACAATGTCATCAAGAATACCCACAACAAAGAATTGTTTTAAAGCCAAAAAATGAGTTTAAAGCACGTCCTTCTCAAACAAGATTTGGTGCATTATTTTCTAGTTATTGGTATATAATGAATCCTGTTACAAACGACTTAGTTGCCGAAGGAAATGGCGAAGATATGGGAGTTTGGATTAATTCATACGGCTTTGGAGAAGCAGGAAAAAGTATTACTGGAAAAGACATTTATCACTACGACAATTCTCATAAAGGCTTGGCTGCTTATGTGTTTAAATCTATATTATTTAAAAATTTAAAAATCTTGTGGCTTGCAGGATTTCCTATGCCTGAAAATTTTGACGATTATATGTTTAGAGATTTAGCTAGTATTTCAGATATAAATTGGAATCCGAAATCTTACGATTTATTATTTTTATTAAGCGACAAACGCAAAGAACACACTTATGAGCACTGCCCTCTAATTCTAGTAACTTTGCATAATCAAAAATACCAAAACATTTACAAACCCGGCAAACAGCTTTATGAAAACGATAAGATTTTTTACCAACAACTATTAAGTTTTGCTCCATTTTCTGGTCCTTCGAGTGATACCTCCCGAAATGACTACCACCCATATTGGTCTGCTTCGTCAAGATTAACTTGGCCCAATAATGAAGGCAATAAAAGTTCGACACGCCATTATGAATATGTAGGAATGGATTATATGTTTTTATATAACTTGTACAGATTGGTTTTTGAACCTAATAATTACAGTTTAAAAGATAATACCATTTTAAAAACCAAAGCAATAAGTTTTTACCCTAGCCCAGAACTTGACGATGAAGAAGTAGAATACTTTTATTTACCGCCGGAAAAGTAAGTTTTTTTACATACGCGAGCAAGCTAAAGTCAGTTAAAAGTTAAAAGTTAAAAGTTGAAAGTGGCTGACGCGTCTATTGTTTGAACCACAAAAGACACAAAAGGACACAAAAGGGACAATCAGTTAAAAGTCGAAAGTCGAACCGAGTTTACGAGCTCACCGAAGGTAAAGTTGAAAGTGGCTGACGCGTCTATTGTTTGAACCACAAAAGACACAAAAGGACACAAAAGGGACAATCAGTTAAAAGTCGAAAGTCGAACCGAGTTTACGAGCTCACCGAAGGTAAAGTTGAAAGTGGCTGACTCGTCTATTGTTTGAACCACAAAAGACACAAAAGGACACAAAAGGGACAATCAGTTAAAAGTTAAAAGTTGAACCGAGCTTGCGAGCTCACCGAAGGTAAAGTCAAAAGTATTGTGTTGCCCTTGCGGGCAAAGTTTTTAAGGGGACAACTACCGCAGGCTGCCGCCTACGGTTAATCACATGTTGTCCTTCGGACAAACTTTTGATGGTATTATGTTGTCCTGCGGACAAATGTTTGAGAATCTTATGTCGTTATCGGATAAACTTTTGAAGGTCTTGTGTTGTCCTACAGGCAAATGCTTGAAAGTCTTGTATTATCCTACAGACAAGCCTGCGACAGTTTTATGCTCTTAGTGCGAAAAAACATCACACGGAACGAAAGAGCGGTGTTAGCAATGGCATACTCACTACCTATGTACGAACTCAAACGCATTGCCCGCAAGGGCAACATGTGATTAACCGTAAGATTTATCTTACGGTAGAGACATCTCCCAACCCTCTCGCCCGCAAGGGCGACACAATTTAATCAGTTGAAAGTTCATAAAGTTTTAAAGTTTGTAAAGTTGAGTTAAATGCTTGGATTGCAACAGAAACTCATAGGGTGAAATCAAGTAGAATATTTTTATTTACCGCCGGAAAAGTAAAATAAAAATTTTTACAAATCTAAATTATTCAAAACTTCTTCTATATCACCAGATGGATTGCTGGCATTTGCATTTATAATTAACCCATTTTTATCAATTAAAATAAAGCGTGGTATTGAATTGATTTTAAAGAAGTTGCACAGGTCGTTATTCCAACCTCCTGCCCAAAGATTCACAATATTATTGTTTTCATTACCAATAAAATTTGTCCATTCGTCTTTATTTTCATCAACTGAAATGGATACAAATGCAATATTTTTTCCTTTAAACTTAGTTGCAATTTCTTTATAAAACTTTGATTCTCTAACACATGGTCCACACCAGCTAGCCCACACGTCAATATAAATATATTTTCCTGCAAAATCTTTTGAGCTATAAATTTTTCCATCTTTATCAGGAAATTCCCAGTCAATGCTAGGCTTACCTGGTTTTAATTTATCATAGTCTGCAAAAATTTTATTCAACTCTGACAAATGCTCTCTATTCACACTAAAATCTTCATATTTTGAAAACTGTTCACTCACACTTTCTGCCCCATAATACATAATAAAAGATTTTAGTCCACTATAAAAAACAGCCTCATAAACCTCTGATTCTGAGAACAATTCACCAATTAAATCAAAATAATCATTAATATATTCAGCATCATCAATATTTTCGATTCCAGCTTCACGGTATTTTAAATTTAATTTATAAGGAATTAAAGTTTCCGCATATTCATAAAATATTCTCAAACACAATAACTTAGGATTATTTTTGTCTGTGGAATTAATTAAAGAGTTTATTTCATTTTCAAGTGCCTCATCGCTTTGTTCGGTATAAACCAAAGGAGAATAATAAGACAAATACAAAATTGTATTAATTAATTTTTGTCTTTCTTTTTCTAAAATCACAAAGTCCTCGAAATTTGGATTTGCTTCCACGAACTTATTCAAGTTATTTTTACTTTCGTCATCATATTTTTTAAATGAATTGCTGAAAGTGGAATAATCTCCTGCATAAATAAAATTTTCGGAAGCTGGTTTAGCGTCAAATAATAATTTAGATTGTTTTGCTAAATAATTATTTATTTCGGCATAATCGCCAGAAAATTTTAAAGAATTATGAAAATCTTGAACATCAACTTTTATTTGCATTTCAGCTTGTGGCTTAGTATATATCAAAACTCTTTTTCTTCCTATTTTAATTTCCAGATAAGAATCTTGACCAAGAAAAGTTGAGTACAAATATTTTCCATCTTCACCAACTTTAACAGTATCAACCTGCTCGTTACAAGTTGCTACGATATAATCTTTTGAATAATTAGCAATATTTAAAGCAATTTCAATCAAATGTTCGTCTTGTTTTTCTGTTTTAGATTTTTTATCTCCACAAGACCATGCACTTATTAATATTAATATGCTAACTAAAATTAAATTTTTGATTTTCATATCTCTTTTAAACTTTAAATCCTTTATTTCTTAAAATATCTTTTACTTTTTCAATCATTTCGCCTTGAATAATAATTTCTCCATTTTTTGCTGAGCCTCCAGTTCCACATTTATTTTTCAATTCTTTGGCTAAATTTTCTAAATCATCTGATTTGCCAACAAATCCAGTTATTAGAACTACAGTTTTACCTTTTCTTTGCTTTCTATCTAAAGCTATTTTTAATTTTTGCTTTTCTGCGGGTAAGGTTTCTGGCTCTTCTATCTCGTTTGTTTGATAAACAAAGTCGGATTTAGTAGAGTAAACAATACCTTCACGTTTTTTCCATTCGTTTGTCATAATTTCATTCTTTAAAAAATAGAAGTAGGCATATAAGCCGGATTCTGTAACATATAGTATGCCGTCTGTCATTTATCTATGCGACCTACCCCTCGGCTCAAGCGGGTAGCTTTAAAACGCCGATATACATGGTCTTGCAACCTGCAGGGCAAACAGCTGATAATGTTGCCATTATCACTGGTAGGCTCTTACTCTACCTTCTCATCCTTACCACAAGATAAACTTGGGCGGTTATTTTCTTCTTTGCCTTCATGCCTCACGAACATCTCTTATTTCAAGAGTGCAGCACCCTGTGTTGTCCGGACTTTCCTCCTCGCTAAAACTAACGAGGCGACAGACCTGCCTACTTCTAAAGGCAAAATTATAAAAAACTTTTCAATATTCTTATATTTAATTAAATTTGCAGAAAAAAACTGTGAAGTTTATCGAAAGATTAAGATATAAAATTGGGGCAAGAAAATTTAGAAAAACTGCCAGGCGACCCGAAGCAAATGCCATTGCTTGCAACCTTTATAAAGCAAAATCAATAGGTATAGTTTATGATGCCACATTAAACGAAGATTTTGAAAAAGTTAAAGCTTTTGTTGAAGAATTAAAAAGCAAAATTCATATAGTTGACAGCATTGGATATGTTGACTCTGCTGAATTATCAGAATTTCACACAAAACATGAAGATTTTAAATTTTATTCTAAAAAAGATTTGAATAAATTTTTTAAACCAAATTCTGAAATTACTAAGGAATTTTGCAATTGTAAATTCGATATTTTAATTGATTTAAACATTAATGAAAAATTACCAAACTGCTTTATTGTAGCAGAATCTCAAGCAATGTTTAAAACTGGACTTTATAGTAAAAACGAGCCTGTTTATTACGATTTGATGATAAATATTAATAAAAACACAGAAAATTTGCTTGAAGAATTAATAAAACAAACTGAACATTATTTAAAAATGATAAATACTTAAAATATTATGAAAACTAATTTTATAGGAACTGGTGTAGCAATGGTTACGCCGTTTACAGAAGACAAACAAATAGATTTTCCTGCTTTTGCGAAATTAATTAATGATTTAATTGCTAACGGAGTTGATTACTTGCTTGTAATGGGTACTACAGCTGAATCGGCAACAATTTCTGAAGAAGAAAAGCAAGAAATTTTAGAGTTTGCAAAAAAAGAAATAAACTCTAGAGTTCCAATTATGTATGGAATTGGTGGCAACAACACAATGGACGTAATTAATCGTATAAAATCAACAAATCTTAATGGAGTTGATGGCATTTTATGTGTTGCTCCTTATTACAACAAGCCAAATCAAGAAGGTTTATATCAACATTTTGCGGCTATAGCAAGTGTTTGTCCTACACAATTAATTTTATATAATGTTCCCGGCAGAACAGGAGTAAATATTCTTCCAGACACAGTTGTAAGATTGGCAAACGATTTTGAAAACATAACAGCAATCAAAGAAGCTTGCGGTTCAATCGACCAAATGATGCAAGTTATTAAAAACAAACCTCGAAGTTTTACAGTTATTTCGGGCGATGATGGCTTAACACTTCCTTTAATTGCAGTTGGTGGCGAAGGTGTTATTTCAGTTGCAGGAAATGCATTTCCAAAAGAAATGTCACAATTAGTAAGATTAGCTTTAAACAAAGATTTTGAAAACGCTAAAACTATTCATTACAAACTTCTTGATTCTATTTCAAATATGTTTGCAGAAGGAAATCCTTGTGGTGTGAAAGAATATTTGTCTCAACAAGGCAAAATGAAAAATGAATTTAGACTACCTATGGTTCCTGCAAGTCAAAAACTTAGCGAAAAGATTAAGAATGATTTGAGGAGATATTAAAATTATTGTTTATCTTTATGCAGAAACAATATTTTTATTAACTTTTGAAAATTTTAATTTATGAAAGTTGGGGAATTTGAAATAAATAACATATACAATATTGATTGTTTGGTTGGAATGCAAAAACTACCAAATGATTGTATTGATTTAGTTGTTACTTCTCCCCCTTATGACGATTTACGGGATTATAATGGATATTCATTTGATTTTGAGAATATTGCCAAAGAATTGTATCGAGTGATGAAAAAAGGCGGAGTTGTGGTTTGGGTTGTTGGCGACAAAATAAAAAACGGGAATCGAAGTTTGACAAGTTTTAAGCAATGTCTTTATTTTCAAGAAATTGGATTTAATGTTCACGACGTAATGATTTATCAAAAAAAGAATACACCTTTTATGCGCTCTAATGCCTACACAAATTGTTACGAATTTATGTTTGTTTTCTCTAAAGAAAAAGTTGCTACATTTAATCCATTAAAAACTAAAACAGCACGAAGCGGATTTGAAAAATTGGTTTCAAACAAAAAAGCAGATGGCATTAATAATAAAGTTGTTGCTGAATTAAAAGAACAAAAAACACTAACCAATATTTGGAGTTACGCTGTAGGTCTTGGCGGCTCAACAAACGATAAAATTGCATTTCAACATACAGCTATTTTCCCCGAAAAACTTGCACGCGACCACATTTTATCGTGGACAAATGAAGGTGATCTTGTTTTTGATCCGATGTGCGGTTCTGGCACTACTTGTAAAATGGCAAAATTAAACAACAGAAATTATTTAGGAATGGAAATTTCAAAAGAATATACTGATTTGTCTATCAAAAGATTAGAAATGATACCAATTACCTTAACACCTATCACATCTCAAATAATCACAAATAAATAAAAAACTTAGTAAACTTTAATTTCATCTAATTTATTATATTTGCGAAAAATTTTTCACTATGAATATTCCAATGGTTGATTTAAAATCACAATATCTAAAAATAAAAGATGAAGTTGATGCTCGAATTGCTAAAGTTATTGAAAATACTGAATTTGTAAATGGTACAGATGTAAAGGAATTTAAAAAAGAACTTGCTGAATATTTGAATGTAAAGCATGTTATTCCTTGTGGCAACGGCACAGATGCCTTGCAAATTGCAATGATGAGTCTTGGTTTAGTGCCTGGCGATGAAGTTATTTCTTCTGACTTTACTTTTATCGCAACAGTAGAAACAATTGCTTTACTAAAACTCACACCTGTAATGGTTGATGTTGACCCTGATACTTTCTGCATAGACCCTGACAGAATTGAAAAAGCAATTACTCCAAAAACTAAGGCAATTATTCCTGTTCATCTTTTTGGACAATCTTGCGATATGGACAGAATTATGGATATTGCAAAAAAACATAACTTATTTGTAATCGAAGATACTGCACAAGCTATAGGAAGTGATTTTACTTCTGCAAAAGGCTGGACAAAAAAAGTTGGCACTATTGGCGATATTGGTTGCACTTCATTTTTCCCTTCAAAAAATTTGGGTTGCTATGGAGATGGAGGTGCTATTTTTACAAATAATGACGAGTTAGCCGAAAAAATAACTTCTATTGCAAATCATGGAATGGAAGTTAGATATTACCACGACAGAATTGGTGTAAACTCACGTTTAGACACAATTCAAGCAGCAGTTCTTAGAGCAAAACTTCCTCATCTTGATAATTATAATAAAGCTCGTCGCAAAGCAGCAGATTATTATGACAAAGCTTTTGAAAATTGCTCAAAAATTAAAACTCCAACGCGTGCAAAATTTTCTACTCATATTTTCCACCAATATACTTTGGTTTTAAATAATGTTGATAGAAAAGCTTTGATGGAACATCTAAAATCAAAAGGAATTGCATCGGCTGTTTATTATCCTGTTGCTCTTCATAATCAAAAAGCTTTTCAAGATTTTAAATATAATTCAAAAGATTTTCCTGTTACCGACAAGCTATGCGAAAGCGTTATTTCACTTCCTATGAATACAGAATTAGATGATAAAACATTAAAATATATTTGCGATTCTGTTTTGGAATTTGTAGAAAAAAACCACAGTTAAAAGTTGAAAAATAATTGATAATTGAATAATTGATAATTATCTCTTTTAACAGAGGCGCGTCTGTTGCTTCGCAGAGTTCGCAAGCTCACTCTACTCGCAAGGGTTAGTTTTAAACCACAAAAGACCTAATCAGTCGAAAGTTAAAAGTTAAAAGTTAAAAGTCGAAAGAGGCTGACGCGTCTAATGCTTCGCAGAGTTCGCAAGCTCACTCTACTCGCAAGGGTTAGTTTTAAACCACAAAAGACCTAATCAGTCGAAAGTTAAAAGTTAAAAGCGGCTTGCGGGTTCGGCATTTCTTTATGAACTTTTAACTTTATAAACTTTTAACTGAGTTATTGTGTTGCCCTTGCGGGCAAGGCTTTTGAGGAGATATCATACCGCAGGCTGCGCCTACGGTTAATCACATGTTGTCCTACGGACAAGCTTTTGATGGTCTTATGTTGTCCATCGGACAACTAGCAACTGCTCGCTCAAACACCCATGATGCTCGCACAAACACCCATGATGCTCGCACAAACACCCATGATGCTCGCTCGGATTTGTAATCCGAGTGTTGGAAATGTTACACTCGGATTGCAAATCCGAGCGAGCAGGTTGTGCGGGAAAAACCGAGCAAGCGACAGAGTAGTTTTTTGTGTTGTAAAAACAATGTGGATAACAGGATTCTTATCTTAAATACAAGTTTACAAACTCTAAGGCTCGTTTGAGTCTTTCGTCTTCGCTTCCTTTGATGATTTTGTAGTGAAAACCATAGTTTTTTATTTCTAATTCGTATTTTTTAAATAAATATAATCTGATGTCGGGATTTTCTCTAATACCATCGGCAACCCATTCTAAGTCTGGGTAACACAATAAATGTATGCAATTTTTATAATTTGAAATTTCTTTGTCTATCCAGCTTGGACAAGTGCCATATACATGTAAAAGCCAAATTTTTGTAATAATTAAATCAGTATCAAAAAAAACTGCTTTATGATTTTGAGCTAAGGCTTTGTGTTCTTGTGTGATTTGTAATTTTGCAATTTCTAAAACATCTGCTTGGTTGTAAGGACGATTTAAACTTTCGACATACTCGCGTGCAAGCTCTTCGACCCACGGCAAAGAATAATGACTTGACAACTGCTCTGCTAAGGTTGTTTTGCCGGTTGACTCTGGTCCTGTTAATACTATTTTTAAAGTTTTATTCATAAACAAGAGCTTTTCTCCATTTCAAATAACCAACTACAGCCAAAACAGTCAACACAGAAAACAATATTGCTGAAGGATAAAGCGATTTGTAAACATATAAAATTGTAGAAACTAAATCAACTACAATCCAATAAAGCCAATTTTCTAAAATTTTACGAGCAAGCAACCAAGTTGCAGTAATGCTCAAAGCAGTTGTAAATGCGTCTCCAACAGGAATTTGCGAATCTGTAAAATTTACTAAAATAAAATAAATTATTCCAAAAAACACTGCTGAGGCAAGCAAAGCAAACAGATTATGTAATTTAGATAATTTAAAAACTTGTAATTTTTCTTCTTTTGCTATATTTTTTGTTCTTACCCAATGTATCCAGCCGTAAATACCAACAACTAAATAATAAAATTGGAAAGCCATATCAGCATAAAATCCCGAAACATAAAAAACATAAATATAAAGCAAAACCATTATTATAGCTGTAAACCAATACCAAGCATTTTGTTTTATTTGTAGAAATATTCCAAGCAGACCTAAAAATGCGGCTATGGTTTCTACCCAGTTGGTTATAAGCCAATTAATGATTTGTGTCATTATTCTCCTTTAAGAAGCGAGTCGTAAAGTTTATTGTCTAAAATAATTTCTTGAGCTCTTAAAAAGAATGGATTTTGTTCGTTAAAAATCATCCAGAACTCATTATTTTTCCAAATATCGCCAGCTATTAAAGATTTTAAATGTGTTCGCAAATATTTGTTTTGTTCTTTTGTTGCAGCGGGCAATGAATCAACATTTATTTTTGCTTCTTTAGCTTGAGCTAAAAGCTCTTCAAGTATTTGGTCTGTAACTTCAAATTTCTTTATAAAAGTTTCAATATCTGGATATTTTTCATTTAATTCAGCTCTGTGAGTGTCAACATATTTTGCTTCGAAACTAAATAAGACTCCTTTTCTAAGAAGTTCTATATGATAATCAGAACGCAAAGTTGTATCAACAGGAATAAAATCATCTGGCATAATTCCGCCACCGCCATAAACAGTTTTTTTATTAACTAAAGTTTTATACTTTAAAGAATCTGCAAAAACTATACTGTCTTTGTGCAAAAATTCGCCGTGTTTATAGCGGTTTACAATATCAGCAGAATATTCGTCATAGCCTTCGTCGTAAGGTTTTTGAATAAGTCTGCCTGTTGGCGTATAATATCTTGCTATTGTTAATCGCACTGCTGAGCCATCAGTAAGCATCATTTCTCGTTGTACTAAACCTTTTCCGAAAGTTCTTCGACCAACCACTACAGCTCTGTCCCAATCTTGCAAAGCACCAGAAACAATTTCGCTTGCCGAAGCAGAAGCCTCATCAACAATTACAACTAATTTGCCTCTGTAAAATCTTCCTTTTTTTGTTGATTTATATTCTATTCGAGGAAGTTTAGCTCCTTCTGTATAAACAATTAATTTATCACTTTGTAAAAATTCATCACATAAGTTAACGGCTTTGTCGAGGTATCCGCCAGTATTTCCGCTTAAATCTAAAATTATATCTTTAACACCTGCTTTTGCAAATGTAACAAACACAGAATCAAGCTCTTCGGTTGTTGATTTTGCGAATTTATTTAGTTTCACATATCCTATTTTATCTTTTGTTACATAAGCTGCATCAACGCTATAAATTGGAATTTTATCACGAGTAATATTAAAAACTAAATTTTGTTTTTCGCCTCTACGTACAACTTCAACTTTAACAACAGTTCCTTTTTTGCCACGCAAACGTTTTGCTACTCCAGCATTATCAATGCCAACACCTGCAATAACCTCATCATCAACTACAACAATTCTATCGCCGGTTAAAATTCCTACTTTTTCGGAAGGTCCGCCTGAAATTACTCCAACAACAAGAAGTGTATCTTCCATTAATCTAAACTGTACGCCAATTCCTTCAAAACTTCCTTCTAAAGGTTCTTTCATTTTTTCAATTTCGTCAGCACTAATATAAACAGAGTGTGGGTCCATTTCTTTTAACATTCCAACAATTGCCGTCTCAACTATCTTTTTCATATCAACAGTATCAACATACATAGCGTCAATAAGCGTAAGCATTTTGTTGAATTTTCTTGTTTCTGAATTTACATCTTGAGAATAAGTAGCAAAATTGAACAACAAAATTGCACTCAAGACTAAACCAAATATTCTAAACTTCATAACATTAATTTTAAACATACAAAAATATAAAAACATTAAATGAAAGCCTAATGTTTAACATTATTTTAGAGAAAAAGTTTTTAGTGTTGAGTTTTTAGTGTTGAGTATGATGAATGAAGAATTGATAATTGATAATTGAATAATTGAGAATGAAGAATTATGGATTTACGATTTTGGATTTGAGATTTTGGATTTGAGATTTTGGATTTGAGATTTTGGATTTGAGATTTTGGATTTGAGATTTTGGATTTGAGATTTTGGATTTAAAAAGAGTTTTTGGTATGAAGATGAATTAAGAATGAAGAATTTAGAATTATTTAATTCTGCTAAAAGTGAAAAGTATTGCGAGATTAACCAACTTTAAAAACTTTAATCAGCATCCCATTTCGGAGTTATAAGTTTTTAAACTTTTGCTTTCAGAGAACTCGAAGACGTATTTTTCACTTTTAACTGAATTATCAATTAGTTCAATTCTCTTTAAAAACTTTTAACTCTTAATTATTTTATGCAATTCAAAGCCATTTGTTGTATGTATTTTAAAAATATAAAGTCCTTCGGGTAAATTGCTAATATCTATTGTTTGATAGTTTGTGTTTGTTTTTATGGTTTTCATAATTCTGCCTTGTAAATCTAAGACTTCAATACCTAAAATATTTGCTTCGTTTGATAATTCGATATTCAGATATTCATTTGAGGGATTTGGATAAACTTTTACAATACCATTATCTATTTTGTTTAGTAAATTATCTTCAGCAGATAATTCGACACCATTTTCATTGAATACTGCTAAACTATAGCCTCCAATCCATTTATTTCCATTGCGATCAATAGCAATAGTTTTAAACCAATTTTTTGGCAAACCCGAATTTGATGTATTATATACAGTCCAATTAGTTCCGTCAAATTTTGCCAAACCACTAGTCGCAATCCATAAATTACTAATATCATCAATAGCAATTGAACTAATTTCATGGTATGGCAAATCTGAATTATAAATATTATAAATAATCCAATTAATACCGTCAAATTTTACTAAACCATTATCAGTAGCAATCCATTTATTCCCTTCTGCATCAATAGCGATAGCATTTATATAATTAGTAGGTAAATCAGAATTATCAGTATTATAAACAGCCCAATTAGAACCGTCAAATTTTACTAAACCATTATCAGTAGCAATCCATTTATTATCAATATCATCAATAATAATACACCTAACATCGTCACTTGGCAAATCAGAATTATTAGTATTGTATATTGTCCAATAAGAACCATCAAATTTTACTAATCCACCTCCTAAAGTGCCAATCCATTTATTATTAACATCATCAATAACAATACATTTAATATAGTTATTTGTTAAATCAGAATTATAAGCATTATATTCAGTCCAATTACTACCATCAAACTTTACTATATTACCACCACAAGTACCAGCCCACTTATCGCCATTTTTACCAATAGCTATGGAAGTAATATTATCATCTAACAGACCTACATTAAAAGTATTGTACACAGTCCAATCAGAACCATCAAATTTCACTAAACCACCACAAGTTCCTATCCATTTATTATCAAAACCATCAAAGGCAATTGCTTGGACATAATTATTTTGCAACCCCGAATTTGATGTATTAATTGTTGTCAAGTTACTATCATCAAATTTTATTAAACCTCCCCAAGCGCCAATCCATTTGTTTCCAATATCATCAATAATAATTTCAGTAATATTATGCCCTATGAAACCTAAATTATCATTATCATACACAATCCAATTAATATCGTCAAATTTTACTAAACTACACGTACCATAATAATTAGTACCAATCCATTTATTTCCAATATCATCAATGGCGATAGCATTAATAGTATTGCTTGGCACACCTGCGTTATCAGTATTGTAAATAGTCCAATTTGTGCCATCAAATTTTACTAAATCACCCCCATTTGTGCCAATCCATTTATTCCCAACATCATCAATAGTTATACACTTTACATATCCACTTGGCAAATTCGAATTTGACGCATTATATATTGTCCAATTTATATCATCAAATTTCACCAAACTACCCTCTGCACCAATCCATTTATTTCCATCTGGATCTATAGTAATAGTACATAAATTATTTGAAGGCAAGCCTGAGTTGTCTGACTTATATACAGTCCAATCAATACCATCAAATTTTACTAATCCTCCATTATAAGTTGCTATCCATTTATTACCAATGTTATCAATAGCAATAGCATTAAGCCACTCTTCTGCCAAACCCGAATTTGACATATTATACACAGTCCAATCAATGCCATCAAATTTTGCTAGTCCTTCTGCCTGTGTTCCTATCCATTTATTTCCATCCTGATCTACTGCAATAGAAAATAAATTATTTGTGGGTAAGCCTGAATTTGCTCTATTAAAAAAAGTAGTTTCATTGGTTTGTTTATCTACCTTAACCAACCCCCCATTCGTAGCTAACCACAAAAAGTTACCTTCTTCTGCTACTGCTCTAACTTCTTTACCATTTGTATAATTAATCCATTGTGGATTTTGCGAATTGCAAATTATTATGCTTGTAAGTGCGAGAGCAAATAATATTATTTTTTTCATAATTCTATTAACTTAATCTATTTTTACCTGTATGCATAATTTATCCTTACAAATATACAATAAGTAATTTATATAAGTTAAATTTTGGGGAAAATATTTTTGGAGTTAAGGATTTTAGATTTGGGATTTACGATTTAGGATTTATGATTTTGGATTTATGATTTTGGATTTATGATTTATGATTTGGGATTTGGGATTTACGATTTGGGATTTGAGGATTTGGTGTCAAGTCCTAAAATAGGTTTACACTTTAAAAACTTAAAAAAACATGACAAAAAATCAGAGAACAATAAAACGGTACAGTAATTGTTTTAAATTACAAATAGTAGAAGAAATTGAAAAGAATGGTT
>Ga0208694_1000975_pt1 | contig 38279 bp, 34 predicted proteins | sample AD_UKC078_MetaG_FD_184442 | JGI IMG/M metagenome (GOLD analysis project Ga0208694, IMG submission 184442) | Active sludge microbial communities of municipal wastewater-treating anaerobic digesters from USA - AD_UKC078_MetaG (SPAdes) (version 2) | ecosystem: Engineered > Bioreactor > Anaerobic >...
TACAGTAAAATGGTTCGATTCCAAAAAGGGTTTTGGATTTATATCCTGTGATGATGGAAAGGATGTTTTTGTACATTTTTCCGCTATAAACTCGGATGGATTCAAGACTTTGGAAGAAGGACAAAAAGTTAACTTTGACATAGTTGATGGTCAAAAAGGACCCCAGGCTAGCAATGTTACTGTAGCATAGTAGTAATTGTTTTTCGAAATAATACATTAATATAGATAAATGCATTACTTATATTAATATAGTATTTGAAGGAGACGTGATAAGAACTACATGTGTAGTTCTTTTTCATTATATTATTTATTTTTAAAAAACATGGAGGAGTTTTAATGAAAACAGGTACAGTAAAATGGTTTGATTCTGCGAAAGGTTTTGGCTTTATCACAAGCGATGAAGGGAATGATGTGTTTGTTCATTTTTCCGCTATAAACGCAGATGGATTCAAGACTTTGGAAGAAGGACAAAAAGTAACCTTTGAAGTGGTTGAAGGAACGAGAGGCCCTCAAGCTGCTAACGTAGAAATCATCTAATGTATACTCTAAAGCACCTATAAAAGAATAGGTGCTTTTTTTTCCGGCTCGCAGGCTCGCTGCACATTATATGTTATAATATCTCCAATGCTATTTTTATCATGTCCGTAAAGCTCTTTTCTCTTTGCTCCGGGGTAGTTTCAGTCTTATGCTCGAGGGAATCAGATACGGTCAATATTGTAAGGGCATTTACTCCTGCCCTGTTGGCATTGCAATACAAGGCGTAGGTTTCCATTTCGACGGCTAAACAGCCCATCTTTGCCCATTTTCTCCAATTCTCGGAATTATCATGATAAAAAATATCAGTAGTAACAATATTCCCCACTACTGCTTTTATATTGTTATCATCCGCAACCTTCTTAGCCTTTGATAAAAGCTCCCATGAAGCTGTTGCCGAATAAATTCCCGGCAGCTCATATTGATAAGCGTAATTTGAATCTGTGCTTGCTCCTATTGCAAGTACTATGTCGTACAAATTCAAATCAGGTGCATAAGCCCCGCAGGAGCCTACACGAATTAAATTTTTGACTCCGTACATATGTATTAATTCATAAGAATAAATTCCTATTGAAGCACAGCCCATTCCGCTTCCCATAACAGAAACTTTTTTTCCTTTGTAGCTTCCGGTAAAACCATACATATTTCTTACAGTGTTAAATTGCTCAACATCTTCAAGAAAGTTTTCTGCAATAAATTTTGCCCTCAAGGGGTCGCCGGGCAACAAGACTGTTTCGGCAATTTGCCCTATAACTGCACTATTGTGTGGTGTAGACATATAATTCCTCCTTGTGTTTTTTATATAGGTTATCAGCTAATAATCTTTTGTCAACTAAGCTACTTCTTTTTGTACCTTATATTGGACTTTTTTACCTTGGATTGTTGTTTTTCATCATCAGAAAGCATTTCTATGCCGTTTTTGGTCATAATAATCAATCTTCTTTTCATTAAACGCCCTGAAGCCTTTTTAAAGGAGCTTTTGCTCATCCCCAAAATCTTATTAACTTCTTCAGGACTGCTGTCATCGTTTAAAGGTAAGGAGCCCTTGTTTCTAATAAGTACCTTTAGGATTTTTTCACCGTCCTTGTCTATTTGAAGCCTCGGAGCATCCTTTAGGCTTAAATCCAGTTTCCCGTCTTCCTTTATATTGCTGACCCTCACTTCAACTGACTGTCCGGAATGAAGAGGCTTTATTATTTCTCCCTCATGTATTAATCCTAAATACTTGTTGTCTACCGCAACCATTGCACCAAGCCCTCTTTTTAAGCTGAATACAGTACCCCTTACAATGTCATTAACCTTGTAAGGTGAGTCTGTTCTCAATACCTTAAATAAATTCATGGTTGCACAAAGTCTGTCCGACTTGTCAATATAAAGACCGACCATGTATTCTCCATTTAGCCTTATATCGCCTATCTGTTCCTTAAAGGGAAGGAATAAGTCTTTTTCCAAACCCCAGTTAAGAAATGCTCCTATCCTTGACATCTCGACAACCTTCAAGGTTGCAATTTCACCCAATGTTATTTTTGGTTTTTTTACAGTGGCTATAATTTTGTCATCAGAGTCTCTGTAAACAAATACATTTATTTTATCTCCTACTTTTGTTCCTGCAGGAACTTGCTTTATTGGAAGCAATACTCTGTCTTCAGTTTTCTCCTTGTCTTCACTTTGCAAATAGGCACCTATGTTTACTATTTTTGCAACTTCTAATTCCTGCATTTCTCCCAGTTTCATCATAATTTCTCCTCTCACTTGGTGTGTTCCTCTTCCTTTAGAAGCTTGAACATATTCTTTTTGTATGCTTCCACTCCCGGCTGAGTAAAGGGGTCTACCTTATTAGTATACCCACTTATTCCACAGCTCATCATAAAAAAGTAAAAAAGCTTGGCAAGATAAAATTCATCCATCTTAGGAACACTGATAATAATCCCCGGTACTTTTCCCTCATTGTGAGCCATGAAGGTTCCCTCAAATGCTTTTAAGTTTACAAAGTTAAATGTTTTTCCCGATATATAATTTAATTTATCAAAATCATTTAAGTCAAAAGGAATTACCATATCATCTTCACTATTTTCAATTAATAGGGTTGTTTCAATAATTATTTCTCTTCCCTCTTGAACAAATTGTCCCATGGAATGAAGGTCTGTAGTGAAATTAAGCGAAGCAGGGAAAATACCCTTCCCTTCTTTTCCTTCACTTTCACCGTAAAGCTGCTTCCACCATTCGGCAATTGATATGCAGGATGGCTCATAGTTTACAAATATTTCAATTTCTTTATTTCGTCTGTTTAAAATGTTTCTTGCGGCTGTATAAAGTAAGCTAATGTTGCATTCAAAATCTCTGACCGAGTATTCTTCCGCACCTTCCTTCAAGCCTTCCATGAATTTATCCGTATCAAGACCTGCAGCCGCCATTGGAAGAAGTCCTACAGGAGTTATTACGGAATATCTTCCTCCTATATCATCGGGAACCACAAATGTTTTGTAACCTTTTAAATCAGATATACTCTTCAAGGCACCTTTATATTTATCTGTTACGACGAAAATGCGGTTTTTTGATTCTTCGCCGTATTTTTTCTCTATCAGCTCCTTAAAGACTCTGAATGACAATGCTGTTTCCAAGGTTGTTCCCGATTTTGAAATTACAATAATGCAAACTTCTTTTTCTTTAACAAGCTCAATAAGTTTTTTCAAATATGCTCCACTTAAATTTTGTCCTGCGTAATATACCTTAGGACTTAACAATTCATTGTGAAAATCTCCCCTTATAGCTTCGATTGCAGCTTTTGCCCCTAAATAGGAGCCTCCTATTCCCAAAAGTATGAAAGCTTCAGAGTTTTCTTTAATATATTTTGCTGCAGCTTTAATTTCTTCGTATTCGTTTTTGTCAATTCTGTACATATAATCGAGCCAGCCTGTCATTTCGCTGCTGACTCCTTTTCTGTCCAGAAGCGTCTCCTGAGCTGCCATGATTTCCGGTTTAATTTTTTTTAATTCATCCTCATCAATAAAGCTTCCTCGTAAATCAAGAGCAATATTTTTCATTTTCTCCCCTCCCAATTGTCCTTCCCTATTTCCATAGCTACTGTTACCCTGTCATTCTGAACGCAGTGAATAATCTCATGAAATATTTCGCTATCGCTCAGAATGTTTATATTATTTCGGCTAATAAGACTGCATAATCATCTTTATGAACTATGCTGAAATTATTAACAGATGACTTTATGTTTTCTAATATATTTCCATCGGATATTATTGTATTTATCAATCTATCGACGCCGAATTGCACCCCTTCGCTATTTGTTGTCTCCGTTATGCCGTCAGTGTAAAGGAGTATTTTATCACCGACTTTTAATGTAACTTTTTCTACAATGTAATCAACATTATCAAAAATATTTGCAATAGGATATCCCTTAAGCATAAGCTTTTTAATATCTTTACCGCTTATTAAAATCGGTACCGAGTTATGTCCTGCATTGACATATTTAAATACATGGGAATCTTTATTATATATTCCAAAAAATACTGAAAAATATTTATCATAGTCCAAATTCAACGATAAAAAGGTTTTATGCAGCTCCTTCATAATTTTATTCAAATTAATATTTCCTTTGGCAATAGTCCTTAATGATTGCCTCACAAAAATAGTCAAGAGAGATGCCGTTACTCCGTGCCCCACAACATCACAAATATATATACCTGTATTATTTTCATCTATTTCAAATACATCAAAATAATCTCCGCTTAATGATTCTGATGATTCATACAAATAGTCAATGCTCAAGCCGTTATACATTCCTTTTGGAGGAAGCATGCGATTTTGCATATTTTTTGCAAACTTTATATCATCACTCATTTTTTTGTTTTTTTCTTGTAACTTTTCCGAAAGTAAAACTTCATTCGTTATATCCCTGAATACCTCTACCGAAGCTTCAATTTCACCCTTATCATCAAATAAGGGTGAGGATATAATCATATATGTTTTGTTTCCCAATTTATGATGTTTGCGCATTATGGAGCCCTTTTCCAAGGTTGTGCTTGAAATACAGTTTTCGCATCTATTATATCTGCATAAAACGTCATAGCATTTTTTCCCGACAATATTTTCTCCCAAATCTTCCTGCATTTTTTTGTTGGCATACAAAACCATGTTGTCTTTGCTGACTACTCTTACCCAATCAATCATACCATCCGCTATGCTTAGCTGATTTGGATCTATACTCTTATATTTATCCATAGAAGCACCCCCTTTTATTTTTTTTCATTAATATAGTTTAACAAGAGCTGTCCTATTTTATCTGAATTATGTCTGATATAGTTTTTTCTTATATCGACAAAATTGCTGCATATAACCTTTATATTCATTTCTTCAAGTTCTTTTATCTGCTTTTCATCAATAAGTACCTGTTTTGCACCCTGGTATTTATAATTTAAAATCAACTCTTCGGATATTTTTTCATCATTGACAATTACATAATCAATCATGTATTTCATGCTGTGTTTTATTATTGCATTTACATGGTCTAAAACATTGTAATTATCTGTTTCTCCCGGCTGTGTCATAAGATTGCATACATAAAATACGGTTGCATTACTTTCAGCCAAAAGAGACGGTATACCTTCAACTAAAATATTTGGAATTACACTGGTATACAAGCTTCCCGGTCCTAATACAATAAGATCTGCTTCTTTTATATCCTCAACCGTTTCTTCCAGGGGTTTGCACACATAAGGCACCAATTCGATTTTATCTATTTTCGTGTTTAATTTGCTCACATATTCAGGAATATATTTTTCTCCCAATATGCAGTCGCCGTTAGCGAGATACGCTTTTAATTGTGCATCCTGCAGGGTCATGGGAAGAACTTTACCCGAAAGCCTGAAAATACTTCCTATTTCCTTTAAAGCATGTTCGTAATTGCCGAATATTTCATACATTGCAGCTATAAATAAATTCCCGAAGCTTTGCCCCTTTAAATATCCGTCGCTGAAACGGTGCTGCATCAATTTTATCATAATGGGCTCAATATCTGAAAGAGCAATAATGCAGTTTCTCATATCTCCGGGCGGCAGCATGCCTAAGTCTTCTCTTAAAACTCCGGAACCCCCGCCGTTATCTGCAACGGTTACAATTGCTGATATGTCTTTTGTGTAATTTTTTAATCCTCTGAGCAATACAGAAAGGCCTGTCCCTCCGCCGAATACTACTATTTTCATTTAATTTTTCCCCGCATCTCTGTGATTTAATAAAACTCTGTAATTTTCAGCCGTAAGCATGGAAGCTAAATAATTTGATATTGTAACAGAGCGATGCTTGCCTCCGGTACACCCTATTGATATTACAAGACTTGATTTTCCTTCCTTTATATACAAAGGCAGAAGAAATTTAAGAATGTCCATTAACTTTTCCAAAAATATGGATGTCGTTTCAAAACTCATTACATAATCTTTAACATTTTCATCATTGCCGGTTGAGTTTTTTAATTCATCTATATAAAATGGATTTGGCAGAAACCTTACATCAAAAACCAGGTCCGATTCCTTAGGAAGACCGTATTTATAGCCGAATGAAACTATTGTTATGTTTAAATTATGGGATATGCTGCCTTTCACAAAAATATTTAAAATTTCTTCCTTAAGCCTTCCAAGCGTCATGCTGGTTGTATCTATTATATAATCAGACTTCTTTTTTACTTCTTCCAATCTGTTTCTTTCTTCCAGGATTCCTTCAATTATCGTACCGTCTGAAGACAAAGGATGAGGTCTTCTCTGCTCCTTAAACCTTTTGATTAAGTCATCATCAGAGGCATCAAGAAAAAGTATTCTGTATTCAATTCCCTTATTTTTCAGTTCTTTTAAACTATTGAACAAATCTTTAAAAAAGATTCCTCCTCTTATATCCGCAACAACTGCCACTTTGTTAACGTCCATCGATGAACTCTTGCACAACTCGGCAAAATTCGGAAGGAGTGCAGGAGGAAGATTATCCATGCAATAATAATTAATATCTTCAAGAACCTTAATTGCCTGGCTTTTCCCGGCACCTGACATACCTGTAATAATTACTAACTCCATATGCTCCCCCTTTAACTTTTTAAATTAACTATTCGGTTTAAATCAATACCCGAGCCTTCTACAGCTCTCAGTGCATTGTCGCAGCGCCCCACATTGTCCTTAATGTGGGAATCGCTGTTTATTACAAATTGTACATTGTATTTTGATGCTCTTATAATTTCATCCTTGTTTAAGTGCCCGTGACTGTTGTTTATTTCAAGCATAGTATCAGTTTTTTCAGCTGTTTGTGCAATTTTATCAATGTTAACCGGTATTTTATCTCCCGGATGGGTTAAAATGTTAATTTTATATTTATTCATGGCATTTATAATTGCCTGAGTATTCTTTTCAACCATTTCATCGTAAAACTTTTTATTGTTTTTTGCTAATTGATTTTTTACTATAAAGTTCCAGAAGTCACTTGGTGATGAAAATAAAGCTGCCAAGTGGAACCCGCATAAAATTATATCACAGTGCTTCAATATTTCGCTGTTGATGTCTGTAGTTCCTTTATAATCCAATATATTGGCTTCCACACCGTACAATATTTTCAAATTCGGATACTTTTTTCTCGTTTCCACAACAATGTTTTTAGCTTCACTTATTAAATTACTTTTTATACCAAACAAATAGTGAGCAGGACCATGGTCAGCGATGGCTATTTCCTCCAGTCCCAGTTCATAGGCTCTTTCTGCTATTTCTTCAATTGATGATTTGCCGTGCCTATTTTTTGAATATGTTGAGTGTATGTGATAATCAGCTCTTAGTTTCATTTAAAACTTCCTTGTTATTTTATATGTTTTACTTTATCTTCTACAACTTCGTTCCTACTATTTTTATCTCAGGTTCTAATATTATTCCAAATTTGTCATATACGGTACTTATTACTATTCTCATAAGCTCCAGGACATCTTCACAAGATGCGTTATCATAACTAACGATAAAGCCGCTGTGTTTGTCTGAAACCATTGCTCCTCTGTATTTCAGCCCTTTAAGTCCTGCATCTTCTATTAATTTGGAAGCATATCCGTTTAATGGTCTCTTAAATGTGCTTCCGGCACTTGGTAAATTTAATGGCTGCTTCGAAATCCTCTTTTCATTAAGCTCCTTCATTTTTTCCATTATATCTTCAACTCTGCCGGGTGTTAAACTTATCTCTGCTTCAAGAACAATGTATTCCGAATCGGACAGTCTGGAATGTCTATATTCAAATTCCATTTCTTCATTGGAAAATTCATGAATTCTGCCGTCCATATCCATGCATTTGACCTTCGTTACCACATCCTTCATTTCCCCGCCGTAAGCTCCTGCATTTATTGGAATTGCTCCTCCCAAATATCCGGGGATTCCTCCTGCAAATTCAAAACCTTCCAAGCCTTCCTTTGCAAAATACTTTGCCAAGGTGGACAAAAGCATTCCTGCTCCTGCTGTTACTTTATTTCCATCACGACTAAGCTTGTTGAACTTTTCCCCTATTTTAATTATTATCCCCTTAAACCCCTCGTCCGAAACCAGGAGATTTGTTCCGTTTCCTATAATATAATAATCTATTTCATATTTCTTTATCAGCTTTAAAACTGTTTTTAAATCTTCTGTGTCTTCAGGTATTGCAAATATGCTTGCAGGACCTCCGATTTTGAAGTAAGTATGATTTTTTAACGGCTCATCTTTCAGCACAAGTCCCCTGAAACTTTGTGTCAATTCATCCAGCATGCTGTTGATTATCAATTGATATTCCATTATTCCACCCTTTCCCTATCAACTATGTATATTCTAACATTGAATTGATTATTTTTAAAGATTTATTTTTAATATGGCATAATGGTAATTATATTTTATCAGAACAAAAAAATTGCCATATTGAATGGCAATTTTCTAATTTTAGTAGGGTTTTGTGTACAATTGGAAATGAGCCTGAGGGTGATCGCAAACCGGGCATACCTTGGGGGCTTGGGAGCCAACATGGATATGGCCGCAGTTATCGCACTGCCAAACAACTTCCCCTTCTCTTTTGAATACTTTGCCTGTTTCAATATTATTCAACAAAGCTAAGTATCTTTCTTCATGAGATTTTTCTATCGCTGCAACTCCTTCAAATAAGTAGGCAATTTTATCGAATCCTTCTTCCCTTGCCACTTTTGCAAATTCTGCATACATTTCTGTCCATTCGTAGTGTTCACCGTCTGCTGCATCCTGTAAGTTTACGCTTGTGTGTGCTATTCCGTCATGAAGAAGTTTAAACCATAATTTTGCATGCTCTTTTTCATTTCTTGCCGTTTCTTCAAAGTATTTGCTGATTTGTACATAACCGTCTTTTTTAGCTTGGCTTTGATAATATGTGTACTTCACATGAGCCTGAGCTTCGCCTGCAAATGCAGTCATCAAATTTTGTTCAGTCTTACTCCCTTTTAATTCCATATAACCACCTCTTTAAATATTTATCTTATGTGAGCAGCATGGCTGCTTAGATATCAAACTCTCCAATTTTAACTCATACCCTGATAATCTGATTAAACATTTATTATGCTGTACATTTGTTTGTATTCATCTTTGACTGTATGTTCTAATAGTTTTTCTACCTTTATTTTCATCGGTTTTGTGCCGAATATTATATCTATTTCATCGCCGATTTCTACTTCCGCACCGGGCTTTGCTATCTTGCCGTTAATAAGAACTCTTCCCTGCTCGCATGCTTCTTTGGCAATGGTTCTTCTTTTAATTATGCGTGCGCTTTTTAAATACTTATCTATCCTCATAATAACCTCCAATTTTTAAGGGACTGGTTAGGGTTAGGGCATCTCATTTTTTAATTTCTCCGCTTGGTCTGAAGTAATAAGTGCATCAATCATCTCAGTTATATCTCCGTCAAGAAATGCATCAAGCTTATACAAAGTAAGACCTATCCTGTGGTCGCTTACCCTTCCCTGAGGGAAGTTATAAGTTCTTATCCTCTCGCTTCTGTCTCCGGAGCCCACCTGACTTCTTCTTGATTGAGCCAATTCATCAGTTTGCTCTTGCAAATATTTATCATAAAGTCTCGCCTTTAAAACCTTGAAAGCTTTATCCTTATTTTTAAGCTGAGATTTTTCGTCCTGGCATGAAATAACAATACCGGTTGGTATGTGGGTTAGTCTTACGGCAGAGTCAGTTGTATTTACAGACTGTCCTCCGTTTCCCGAAGAGCGAAAAACATCAACCTTTACATCATTTGGATTTATTTCGATATCAATATCATCTGCTTCAGGCAGAACTGCTACGGTTGCAGATGAGGTGTGGATTCTGCCGCTGGATTCTGTATCGGGAACTCTCTGCACCCTGTGAACACCGCTTTCATATTTAAGCCTTGAGTATGCTCCTTTTCCTTTAATAGAGAAAATTACTTCCTTGTAACCGCCTATTCCTTGTTCATTTACTGAAATGAATTCAGTCTTCCATCCTCTTCTTTCTGCATATCTTAAATACATGCGAAGTAAATCGCCTGCAAATAATCCGGCTTCGTCACCGCCCACTCCTGCTCTTATCTCAACAATTACATCCTTTTCATCGTTCGGGTCAGTCGGCAGAAGCAGAATTTTTATTTCATTTTCCAGCTCTTCTACTTTAGAAGATAATTCCTTAATTTCTTCCTTTACCATTTCCTTAAAGTCATCATCTAATTTTTCCTTCAGCATTTCCTTGGATTCTTCAAGCTGGTTTCTTATATCCTTATATTCATTATATTTAAGCACAATAGGTTCTATCTGCGCCTGCTCTTTCATAAGCTTTTGCAGCTTCTGTGAATCGCTTAATATATCAGGGTCAGATAGTTTTTCGCTTAATTCTGTATATTTATCTTTTAATGCTTCTAATTTATCTAACATTTTATTCCTCTCTCTTATAAATCTAATATGTTTGTTATGTCATCCGAGCACAGCGAAGGATCTCATGAGATTCTTCGGTGTGTCTCCATAATTAATAAGCGATGCTAAGTCATACCTATTATTACCCTGTCATTTCCGGCTAAGTCCCGGTATGCTTTAACTTCTTTAAACACTTTAGAATTCAGAAAGATTTCTTCAACTGATTTTTTTTGCTGTCTTCCTATTTCCACAGCTAATACTCCATTCTCCTCACAAATTTTTTTAAATAATTCAACAATAGGTTTGTAATAATCCAACCCGTCAACTCCTCCGTCCAAAGCTAACCTTGGCTCATAGACCGAAACCTCTGTCTGAAGATTTTTAATTTCATCACTTTCGATATATGGAGGATTTGATACAAGAACATCAAATTTTTCACCCAAAATATCTTCAAAAATATTTCCTTTTATAACCTTTATATTATTTAGATTGTGTTTTTTTATATTTATTTTTGTCGTTTCAACAGCTATATCGCTTATGTCTATTGCGGTAACAAACGAGTTCCTTAAATAATAAGCAAGGCTTAATGCAATTGCTCCGCTGCCTGTTCCCAAATCAAGTATTTTAATCTCTTTATTATATCTTTCTTTTACTATATTTATTACCGTTTCTACCAATGTTTCAGTATCGGGTCTCGGTATCAGGACACCCTCCTGAACGTAAAAGTCCAAGCCCATAAATTCCTGAGAATTAGTTATATATTGCAGCGGGTAACCATTATTCCTCTTTTCAGCCAATTTATAAAACTTATCTTTAATTTCTTCGCTTACTTCTTCCTTTCTGTTAAGATGAAGATAAATTCTGTCCTTTTGTAAAAGATAACATAAAATAAGCTCAACTTCAAGCTTTGGAGAATTAAATTCCCTTTGTTTTATTATATCAATACCGTCTTTCAATAATTTTTCAATTGTTACCATCTATCATCTTCTCCGCCTTGGGGAATTACTCTCTTCATTGCTGCTATTGCAACTTCAATCATTGAATCATCCGGCTCCTTAGTGGTAATTTTTTGAATCAAAAATCCGGGATAAGCAATAATTTTTGTAAAAATATTATCGCTTGAGCTTCTTCCCACATATCTGTTTAATTCATAGGAAAGTCCTGCAATAACCGGAAGCATCGCAAGTCTTATCACAAGTCTCAGAAGCGGATTAGGCCAACCGAAAAATGAAAATACTATAATGCTTATCAGCAATACATTTATCAAAAAACTTGTTCCGCAACGAGGGTGAAGTGTTGAATATCTTTGGACATTTTCAACAGTCAATTCTTCGCCGTATTCATAACAGTATATGGTTTTATGTTCAGCCCCGTGATACATAAATACCCTTTTTATATCTTCAAGTTTTGAAACCAAATAAACATAACCTACAAACAAGGATACTCTTACGATGCCTTCCACCAGGTTAAGCAAAAAGGAATTCTTAATAATGTTTTTTAACAAATTTGTTAAAATGGTTGGACCCAATATAAATATTGCAATCGAAAATACTAAGGCTATTATTACCGAAGTATAAATAATTGCCGTGTCTGCCTTATCCTTAAATACTTTCTTCAAAAACCTGTCAAGGGCATCTTCTTCATAATCTTCACCATAGAATTCAGCCGAATACATTAATTCCTTAACACCGTTTACCAGTGAATCTATGAGCACAAAGCTTCCTCTTACCAGCGGTAATTTAAAAAATTTATGTTTAAATATTTGTTTTATATTACTCTCTTTAATTACTATTTCTCCGTCAGGTTTTCTTACGGCTGTAGCTATTTTTGAAGGTCCCTTCATCATGATCCCTTCAATAAGCGCCTGACCGCCTATACTTGTCTTTTTTACTTCCTTCAACCCTTTATCACTCATTTCGTCCCCTTTATAAAATATAGAATCAACTCACATTTTAGGATTATTTCCCGAGAAATGTAGAAAATTGTTAAACACTGTAAAAACAATGTAATAGAACACAACGAATACGCAGTCTCATTCACCAAAATATCAGCTCCCTCCGGTCGCATATTTTGGGAATTCGTTGCGAATGACCTACCGCCATTTTTCTGAAAACCTAATTTGGGGACATTCCTCCAGCAAACAGAGACCTTCCCAAAATTAGGGAGGTGTGTCCCCATACCTTGAATAAATGGGGTTAGGGCATCTTATTATACAATTAAAATTTCATTTCTTCAAGTTTTTAATTGTTAATAGCCTGAAGCTTTCTAATTATACACTGCAAAGCTTAATGTTTTTTTAATAATAGCGGCTAATATTTCCTTTAATATTTTCCCATAATGTACAAAAATTAAAGTAATGTGTGAATAATTCGAATTTCTTTATTACAAATCACACATTACTTGAATTTTTGAGCTTATTTTACTTAAGAATTATCTTTTTTCTATATGCCTAATTCTTCTTTTACGTCTTTGAATGCATTCAATGCAAAGTCTAAATCTTCCTTTGAATGGGCTGCGGATATTTGAGTTCTTATTCTTGCTTTCCCCTTTGGCACAACCGGGAAGTAAAAACCTACTACATAAACACCCTTTTCTAACAGCTTTTCAGCCATTTTTTGGGATAAGACCGCATCTCCAAGCATTATGGGCACTATCGGGTGCTCGCCTTCTATAATATTAAGACCTATTTTTTTGATTCCCTCTCTGAAATATTTCGTATTTTCATCCAGCTTAGCCTTATATTTATTGTCTTCCATCAGCATTTCAAGAACCTTGAGTGATGCTCCGACAATAGCCGGCGCCAATGTATTTGAAAACAAATATGGTCTTGAGCGCTGTCTCAATAAATCTATTATTTCCTTTCTGCCGCTTGTGTATCCGCCGCTGGCACCGCCAAGAGCCTTTCCTAAGGTTCCCGTAATAATATCGACTCTGCCCATTACATTTCTGTATTCAGGAGTTCCTCTTCCCGTTTTACCTACAAATCCCACTGCATGGCTGTCGTCAACCATTACAAGTGCATTATATTTATCAGCTAAATCGCATATACCCTCTAAATTTGCAATAATACCGTCCATTGAGAATACACCGTCTGTTGCTATCAATTTAATATTGGCTCCATCCTTGTCAGCCTGTTTCAGCTGTTCCTCCAATGATTCCATATCATTGTTATTATATCTGTATCTTTTAGCTTTCGATAATCTTACTCCGTCAATAATGCTTGCATGGTTCAGCTCGTCGCTTATTATGGCATCATTTTCGGTGGTTATTGTTTCAAACAAGCCGCCGTTTGCATCAAAACATGATGAATACAAAATGGTATCTTCGGTTTTAAGAAATTCGCTTATCTTTTTTTCAAGCTCTTTATGTATTTCTTGGGTGCCACAAATGAATCTAACTGAAGAAAGTCCGTAACCCCATTTGTCATATGCATTCTTCGCTGCCTCGATTATTTCCTCATTGTCCGCCAATCCTAAATAGTTATTGGCACACATATTCAGTACTCCGCCTGCTTTCGTTGTGCTGATAATACTTCTTTGAGGTGTGGTTATAATTCTTTCTTCCTTCCAAAGACCGCTTTTTTTAATTTCGTCCAATATGTCGGAATAGTATTCCCTTGCTTTAAACATTCTGTTTCCTCCCATCTTTATTCTTTGTTCAGTACAATTTTCCGCTTCAATCTTATTACTTTATCCAAATAATACTCTTGTTATGTTTTTATGTCAAGAGCCGATTAGATAGTTTGTCCATCTATTGTATACAATATTTGATGACAGCACCCCCGTCCCCTTGTCATAATATTCTTTTCAGCTTAAATCCGGTGTAGTCGCTTGAAACACAATGGACCATAATATTGTCTATCAAACCCTCTATTACATTTCTATGCCCTTCTTCCCCGTGAAGATGGCCGTAAACGCAAATATCTGCATTATAGTCTTTCATCAGTGAAAAAAATTCGTTAGGAAGTCCGTTATTGTTAAAGGGAGGATAATGAAGCATAATTATTTTTTTGCCGCTGACCTTTTTTGCTGCTTGAAGGGAAATTTTAAATCTGTTCAATTCTCTTAAAAATATTTTTTCATTGTCAACTTCCGCACAATACTCTTCCATTGTATCCCAACCTCTGGTACCGCAAATAACAACATCATCGTATTTATGAAAATTGTTTTTTAAAAACTTTATAGTTTTCAAATTCAGTCTGTCTAGTTGGGAGATAGTTGACCACCAATAATCATGGTTTCCCTTACCTATAATTTTCATGCCGGGTAAATTCTCGATTCTGATTAAATCCTCTAAGGCATCATTTAACTTTAAAGCCCATGATATATCACCGGGAATTAGAACCAAATCTTCTTCATCTACGGTATTTTTCCAGTTTTCAATTATCTTTTCCTCATGGTTTTCCCAATTGTCGCCAAATACATCCATTGGCTTTTCTTTTTTAAAGTCAAAATGTAAATCAGCGATAGCAAAAATTCTCATAATTATCCTTATAGTTTAAAATAGTTGAATTTTATATTCATTTGCTTTGAAAGCTCTGCTTCTCTTTCCTGGCATGTAAAGAGAATTACCTGTCTTCTCTCACTTTCTCTTGAAAGCATTTCTAATGACTTTCTAAGCCTTTTTGAATCATATTGAATAAAGCTGTCATCCAAAATCAGCGGGATATTCTGGTTGCCGCTTAAAATATTGCTTAGGGCTATACGCAGTGAAAAATAAAGCTGGTCCAAGGTACCTCCGCTTAAATTTTCAAGCTCTATTTTCCTGTCCTTTTCTTCCTCAGACATAACCGTAATATTCATATTTTCATCAATGTCAACACTTTTATATTTCCCGCCTGTCAAGTATGAAAAATTATCGCTTATTGAGCTTCTAAGAAGAGGCATAAAGTCACCTTTTATTGAATCTGATATCTTCGTTATTTTTTCTGCTGCAATTTCAGCTACTTTGATTTTATTTTTAAAGAAAGCGGTTTTTTCTTCATAAAAGCTGATTTCCTCTTCAATTTCCGCTAAACTTCTTGTGTTGTCTTCAATATCTCGTATTTCATGATGTATATCGTTTATATTTTGTAACAGCTTTGTTTTTTCTTCATTTAACTTGAAAATACTAAGTTGAATATCTTGCTTGTCAATTTCTTTGACTTCATCGGAAACATTCAAAGTCCTTTTTTTAAGCTCGTAATAGTCGGTGCTGCCAATTATATTTTCCAAAATTTTCTCGTAATATTCCCTGCGGTTTAAAAGCTCCTTGTATTTTTCATTCAGCTCAACTGCTTTCTTAAATACTTCTACATCATCCGCACCGTTTGCTTGAAGTATCATTTCCAAGCGTCTTTGCTCAAAGTTTATTTCCTTATCGAGCCTTGTTATATCGCGGTTGATTTGTTCGATTTTTTTGTTTAATTCTTCTGTTTGGAGCTTTACCGTGTCTTTACGCTTATAAGCTTCATTTATTTCAATTATAGTATCTTCTGACAAGGATAAGTTTAAAGTCTTTAAATTGTTATTGAGCCTTTCTTCTATTTTTTTATTATCTGCTGAAATTTCATTGAAAGTAATATCATCATAATTAAGAAGCTTGATTTTTTCTTCGTAAATGTTTTTTTCCTTACTTTTCTCTTGAAATTTATCAGCCATACTATTAAAGTCTTGACAATTGTTTCTTTTTAATATTTCATCTTTTTGTTTATTTAATTCATTGTTTGATAATGTATAATCAGCAAACTCGCATTCCATACTTTCAATTTCTTTTTTTGCGTTTATTGCAATATTTCTTTTTCTCCATGAAAAAGCATAGAATAAGATCCCTATCAAAAAACCTATTCCGCCGTAATAATAGTTGAAATTATTGTAAAAGTAAGCAAAGTAGCATGATACTGCCGCAGCCGATATGAATGCCGTTCCCAAAAGTCCCGTAAAAAGGCTTATCCCTCTTTGTTTTTTGCCGAATTTCTTCATCAATTCATAATTTTTGCTATCCGTTAAGACATTATTAATTTCTATTTTATGATTGAGCTCTTCAACTTCCCTGTAGTCATTAATAAAATTGTTAATTTCGTCTATATTAATTGAATTTATGCTCTCCCTGCCAGTTTTCATCTTCATTTTAAGAGTGTCTATCTTTTCGTTATTTGCCTTATATATGTCATAATCGATATTTAACTTATCTATATCAAACTCTTCGGGAATATAATTAGACAAATCAGATTCTATTAATTCAAGCTCTGAAATGCATTCTTCTTTTTCTTCAATCAATCTTTGCTTATCATTTTTCATTGAAGCCAGACTGCTTTCTGTTTCAGACGCTTCTTTGTAATCCTCCGCTGATACATTCGTGACATCATCTTCAATTAATTTAAGTTCATCGTTGATATTGTCTATTTCCTTCTTTACAGGCTGAGCTCTCAGGAATTTTTGCTTCTCCAAAAAAAGTTCATAATCTGAAATTTCCTTTTGTTTTTCTTCAATTTTCATATTCAGCTCATGAATTTTACTTTGAAGCTTTTTCTTTTCCATTGCCAAAAACATTACCTGTCTGTTTGAATTCATTGAACTTTCTTTGGCATTTCTGAGCTCTTCCAACCTAAGCGAATACTGACCCAGCAGTGTTTTATCATTATTTTCGCTTCCCGCTTCTTCTTTGATTCTATACAGGCTTTGCATAATTCTGTCGATTGAAATATCTTCATCTTTTGTATTGCTTAAATTTGTTATTTTATTTTTCAGCTCATCAGCCAATTCCTTTTCTGTTTTATTTCCAAGCTGACTGATACTTACTGTATTGTTAAATGATACTCTGTTTATATTAAAGAAATGCTCACCCGGAACACCGATACCCTCAACCGAATATTCATTTTCTTTTGTTTCATTTGTTTTTTTGAAAACCTGTATAGTATCTAATAGAAAATCTCTTGAAATTATATGTTTTTTCTCTTCATCCGCTATTTCAATGCTTCCCTTGTACACGGGGCTGTTCCAAGGTTTATATTTATTATACCGAGATGTATCTTCATCAAATCCATACATAACCAACTCAATAAAATTATGTATGGTAGATTTTCCTGTTTCATTTTCACCGAAGATAATATTAAATTTATTGCTAAAATGTATTTTCCTGTTGATAAACTTTCCAAAGGCTCTTAAATTCAGTCTGTTTATGTACATTTTATTTTACCACCTTTTCTTTTCTGAGAACTTCAAGTCCCAGTTTAAATGCCTGCTGCTGTAATTTATCGTCATTATCGTCATTTTTGTCAAATTGAAGTTTATAGCTTTCAATAATATTGAATTCATTGCCTTCATAATTTCTGTTTTCTGTATCATATATATAATTGTCTTCAAATTCTATATAATAAAAAAACTGTTTTGCCTCATTTTCAATTTCATCCATTGAAATATCGGCATTTACTTCACCCGTAAGCTCTATGCGCACATAATCCTTAATGTTGGAAAAAGTATCGCCGGAAAATTTAATCAAATCCAATATTTTATTAAAGCTGTATGAAATATTTAATTCAATTTGTCTATTTATAAATTTTCTTTTTGCAATCGGTAAAAATGAGTATTGTGTATTATTTTTTTCCAAGGTTCCCCTTATAATCCCATGTTCGCCTTCCTCATCAAAAGACAAAGGCTCAGGAGTACCGCAATACACAACATTGTCCGTTATTTGACGGAAGTTATGTCTTCCTCCAAGAGGACAATAATCAAACTTATTCTTTATTATGTCTATATTAACCGGCAATCTGTCGCTAGAATCGATATCGCAATGAAGCATGAGAATGTTGAGCTTGTTTTCATCAACTGATATGTCGTAAATGGGCTGGGTTCTTTTATTTTCTGCATGGTTGTCCCAACTTATTGAATAGATGCACAAATTGTTTTCGGGAAAATTCAGTTTCTCAACTGTTTCGGTATTTTTAATTATGTATACGTTATCCGGCCATTCTATATATTCATACATATTGTTAACATTATAAGGGTCGCTTTGACCGCAGGTAATTATTACATTTGTGTCCGGTATGGAGCTGAATTTCGAAGAAATTTTATTTAAACTTTTATAGCTTATATATTCTCCGTCCGTTAAATCCCCTGCAATAAACAAATATTGTACTTCCTCAATTTTGGCTGTCCTTATAATTTCATCAAAAGAATCCCATAATTCCTGTCTTCTTTTTTTGCGCTCTTTTAAACTGAAATTTTTAATATCGAATTTTTTCCCTAAATGCAGGTCAGATGTATGTATAAATTTAAGTTTCATAGCAGCTCCTTCGATTTATGTGAATATATAATATTTTACCACAGATAGTATACATCTTCAATAAGATAGATAAATTTAATCATGGAATAATACAGAATCTCATTTTATAAAACCTGAGATCCTTCGCTTACGCTCAGGATGACAATCGCAGAGCATATTCGTTTATCGTGGTGTAGTATACGTGATGATAAAGAGATAACAGTTTAAAAAAAGTAATAATTAGTCTGCTAATTCACAGAGTTTTTCCATGTCCAATATTTTAACGGAAGAGCGGTAAACTTCAATAATTTTTTCCTTTTGCATGTTGGAAAGCTCCCTTGACAGAGATGGTCTTTTAACATTTAAAAACTCGGCAAGTTCTTGTCTGTTCATGGGCATGTTAAATATCATGGAATTTGATTTTTTTTGAAGAGACAAAAGATATACTGCAATTCTGCCCTTTAATGTTTCGGCATTTAGAATATTCATTTTATTATTGAGCATAACTATTTTATCGGATAAAATGGTAAGCATGTTTTTTATCAATTGAGCATGGAAGCTGCAGTTGTTAAAGCACATATTGGAAAAGATTTTATAGGGTATTAGCAATACTTTGCTGTTTCCTGAACTCACAAGGTCATAGGGAGAACTACCTTCGGAAGCATAGATTAAAGCTTCTCCGAATAGGTCATTTTTCTCCAATGTTGTTACTATAACCCTGTTGCCGTTATATTTTCGGGATTCCAGATTTAATATTCCATCAATTACAATTCCAAGCTTCTTTACTTTTTGGTCCTTTTCAAATAAAGCATAATTGTCCCTTAAATCTTTAACGGTTGAATTACTGCATTTAAGAACAAATTTTATTTCATCCTCGCTCATATTGAAAAACAGCGGATTATTTTTAATTTCTTTAATAACATCTTCCATAATAAAACCTTTCTTCATCTGTCTTTGATGAATAACTCGTGGTCGTCAATAACATAATTATACAATACTATCATTTAGGTGTCAAAAACAATAAAAAGGAAGGATAATTATTATCCTTCCCTTAGCTATACTGCTTCTGTCAGCGGGCTTCCGTAATTTCTAGAGTTATAAATATTCAGTAACTCCTTCTCCGTTATCTGCCCCTTTCTTAGATCAAGAATTATTTCTCCCTTGTCAAGCATAATAATTCTATCCGAATACATTAGGGCATCTCTTGCATTGTGAGATATCATCATAGTTGTAATATTTTGAGTTTTTATTAATTCCTGAGTTTTTTCCATTACAAGCCTTGAGGTTTTGGGGTCTAAGGCTGCTGTGTGCTCATCCAACAAAAGAAGCTGCGGTTTATTCATTGTTGCCATCAGCAAGGACAGTGACTGCCTTTGCCCTCCTGAAAGGTATTTCACTTCCGTATCCAATTTGGTTTCAAGTCCTAAGTCAAGAGTTCTTAAAATTTCTTTATAAGCTTCGATTTTATTTTTCCTGATTAATTTTCTTAATGTAAATTTCTGACACTTCTTATCCGACAGGCTTATATTTTCCAATATTGTGAGTGACGGTGAAACGCCTGCCGATGGATTCTGATGCACTCTTCCTATAAACTTAGCCCTTTCGTTTTCTTTTAAACCGTTGATATTTTTCCCGTTTAATTTTATAATACCTTTCTCCTGCATTAAAAAGCCGCTTATTATGTTAAACAAGGTGCTTTTCCCGCATCCGTTTGCTCCCAATATTGCCGTGCATTCTCCCTTGTTTATATGAATGTTGAAATTACTGAATATACTTATCTCATAATCTGTTCCTTGGTTGAAAGTCTTCGATAAATTTATAATATCTAACATTTTACTCCCTCCACGGCTTTTATTTTCCTTGCCTTTCTCATTTTCACAGGGCTGAACGTATTGTAGCTCAAAAATATAATTACTATTGCCGCATTTATTGCTTTTAGGTCTGTCGGTGCAAGGCCTAAATCAATCGCTAAGGCTCCAATGAATTTATATATTAAGGCTCCCATAATTGCCCTTGTCGTCATCTTTAATATTTTGCTGTTTCTTAATACTGTATCGCCCACAATTATTGAAGCTATTGCCACCACTATTATCCCGGTTCCCATTGATATTTCCGAAAAACCCTGGTATTGTGCCATCAAAGCTCCGCTTAACGATACTAATCCGTTTGAAAGCATTAATCCTATCAATTTGTATTTGTTTGAATTCTCTCCCAATGATTTAACCAATGTTTCATTGTCTCCTGTTGCTATTAACAAATACCCCACTTCGGTTCTTAAAAATAAATCCATTAATATCTTTACTGCAAGAACTATCAGTATAAGCACTATTACGGGTCGGAATCCGTCAAATATTGAATCATAGCTTGTTAACCCTATATTTGATCTGCCGTTTAATCTTAAGTTTGCCGAATATAATATGGTAGCTGTAAGAATCCCCGATAACAAAGCTCTTATTCTTAGTTTAATGTTTAATGTGTATGTTAACAGTCCTGCCAAAGTTCCCAGGATAAAGGTTAAAAGCGTGCTTATAATAGGAGAGAAGCCTGTGGTAATGAATTTAGCAAATATAAATGCTCCCATCGGGAATGTTCCTTCAACGGACATATCTGCAAAATCAAGTATTTTAATTGTAATAATAACTCCTATTGCTAATACGGAAAAAATTAAACCTTGTTCAATTGATGTAAGAATTAATGTATTCATTCAACAAATTCTGCTCCTTCAAATGCTTTATGTTCTTTTGCCAGTCCCAGACTTTCTGCTGTTTTTAAATTAACTTTTTTCTCGAATTCGGTTGATGCTTGAACAGTAATGTCAGCAACATCAACTTTATCAACCAATATTTGTTTAGCTATCCTTGCAGATTGCTGACCTATTACGTAGTAGCTTATACCCTTTGAAATCAGTATCCCCTGGTCTACATGACTGCCATCGGCGGATACAGTCAACAAATCTTTTTCTCCGGCTAGCTTGGCAACTAATTCCATAGCTGATGCCACCATGTTATCCGTAATTATATATAGACCTTCCACCTTTTTTGAAATGGTGTCAACTGCTTGCGGTATGTCATTAATTGAAGTAATCCCGACTGTTTCGATTGTCAGTCCAAGTTCTGCTGCAATTTCTTTTGTCTGTTCAACTTGAACTTCAGAGTTTGATTCTCCAATATTGTAAATTATCCCCACTGTCTTTATATCTTCCTTTAACAGTTTAAACAACTCAAGGTTTTCCTTTATGGGAGCTGCATCAACTACTCCAGTAATATTGTTGTCTGTAACATCCAAAGCTGTTACCAGTTCAGAGAAAACAGGGTCTGTTACAGCAGTAAATACCAATGGTATCTTTGTTCCTTCAATTGCTTTTTTTGCTGCCTGAGACGTAAGTGTTGCAATCGAAAATATTAAATCGACATCATCTTTAACAAATTTTTCTGCAATCATTTGTGCATTGTTTATGTCTGCCTGAGCATTCTGGTCAATAAATTCAACTTCTACACCCAACTTTTCCATCTCATCTATAAATCCCTGTCTTGAAGCATCCAAGGCAGGATGTTGCACAAGCTGTGCTATTCCTATTGTAAATTTTCCTCCTGCAGGCTTGTTTGCTTCTGTATTTGCAGAACATCCGGTTATTATCAGCGAAACCAGAAATAAAATTGCTATAAATTTAATTGTACTATTTTTCATAATGTCCCTCCAAGGTTTATTTATTTTTAGATATGAACTTGGCCAGGGTTCGATATCGAAAAAACATGATTACAGGTAAATCATAAAAAAAATCTTTCATTCCTATAAACATACTTTTTTAAAATATGCTTATAGGGACGAAAGATTTCCGCGGTACCACCCTAATTATGATATAAATCATCACTCTTCGAAGTCTAACAACTTCTAACCCTGTAACGTGAGTACACGTGTTCGCCTACTCGGAGTTCCTTTTAGCAAACCTGCTCAGCAGTGTATATTATATTCCTCTGTTACTGGCTCTCACCACCGCCAATTCTCTGTAAACGTCTGAAATACTTTTCTCTGCTTCAACGCTTTAAATATTAATAGCAATAATAACTTATAATAATCCCTTTGTCAACAATTATTTTTCAGTAATATTTTACCAATCATAAAAATAACGAGGGCTACGCCCTCGTAAACTGTTGTATTCCTATTTGAGATTGTCCGATTATTTAAAGAAACATAACTAAAAATATACGCTCACGGTTTCGGCCACGAATAATTCTAAAGCTCATTCCGGCTAAAAATCCTACAGCTTGCAAACTCGCTGCGCTCAAACAATGCAAGCTGCTTAACGGATTTTTAACCTTCATTCGCTAAGAATTATAGTCGTGTCCTGCAAATGTTCGCTAAATATTTTTAGTTATTATATTGTTGATTGCTCTGTATAACATTAAACCAATGCTGCACTTCTGATTAAATTATCAGCTAAAGTTCTAAGTTCTTCAATTAATTCTTGAGGTATCGCATCACCTATTTTAGCATAGAACTCTTCTATATTTTTTATATCTGCAAGCCATGATTCGGTGTCTATTGAAAGAAGTGATTTCAATGTGTCTGCTGATAAATTAAGACCTTCAATATTAATGTCTTCGGGTTTTGGCAGATAACCGATAGGTGCCTCATTTGCATCCGCCTTATTTTCACATCTTTTGAGCATCCATTCTATTACCCTGAAATTATCTCCAAACCCTGGCCAAATAAATTGCCCTTCTTCATTTGTTCTAAACCAGTTTACATGGAAAATTTTTGGCGGATTGCTCATTTTTTTACCCATTTCAAGCCAGTGTTTAAAATAATCTCCCATATTGTATCCGCAGAATGGAAGCATGGCCATGGGGTCCCTTCTTACAACTCCGACTTTTCCTGATGCAGCTGCAGTAGTTTCCGATGCAAGTATCGAGCCTACAAAAGTACCATGCTGCCAGTCCCTTGACTGATAAACAAGGGGAGCAGTCTTTGCACGCCTTCCTCCGAATATTATTGCCGATAAAGGAACTCCCTCCGGTGATTCCCATTCAGGTGAAATGCACGGACAATTTTTAGCCGGTGCCGTAAATCTTGAGTTAGGATGTGCTCCGTTTTCCTTTGATGTTTTCCCGTTCCATGGATTTCCCATCCAGTCCAGAGCATTTTCAGGAGGATTGTTGTCAAGTTTTTCCCACCATACCGTGTTATCGTCCAAATTCAATACAACATTTGTAAAAATCGAATTTTTCTTTGTAGACATAAGAGCGTTATAATTTGATTTTGCATTTGTTCCCGGTGCAACTCCGAAAAAGCCTGCTTCAGGATTTATAGCCCATAGTCTTCCGTCTTCTTTAATTCGAAGCCATGCTATGTCATCGCCTACAGTCCAAACTTTATATCCTTTGTTTAAGTAAATTTCAGGAGGAATAAGCATAGCCAAATTCGTTTTGCCGCATGCTGACGGGAATGCTCCTGCTATGTATTTTACTTCTCCCTGAGGATTTTCTATTCCTACAATGAGCATGTGCTCAGCCATCCAACCTTCCATTCGGCCCTGGTATGACGCAATGCGAAGTGCAAAGCATTTTTTGCCGAGGAGAACATTGCCCCCATAGCCGGAATTGCATGACCATATTGTATTGTCTTCGGGAAAATGGAAAATATATCTTTTGTTGATATCCAATGTGCACTTTCCGTGTACGCCTCTCACGAAATCATTGGAATCTCCTAATGCATCAAGTACTTCTTTTCCAACTCTTGTCATTATATTCATGCTTAAAACGACATAAATAGAATCGGTGATTTCAATTCCTATCTTTGAAAAGGGCGAACCAACAGGCCCCATTGAATAGGGAATAATATACATTGTTCTTCCCTTCATGGAATCAGTGAAAATTTCTCTTCCCAATTTATAAGCCTCTTCAGGGCTTTTCCAATTGTTTGTATTACCTGCATCTTCCTTTTTTCTGGAACAAATAAATGTTTTGTCTTCCATTCTTGCTACGTCATCTTTTGCCGAGCGATGGTAATAGCATCCGGGGTAAATTTCTTCGTTCAATTTTACGAGTTCGCCTGTTGAGCATCCTTCTTTGCGAAGTTCTTCGTATAATTCTTCACTGCCGTCAATCCAAACTACATTCGATGGATTAGTCATAGAAATTATTTCGTCAACCCACTTTAAAACATTTGAATTGTCCGTTAATTTTTTCATGGCACTCTCCTAAATATTATTTGTGTTACTATGTTTTATTAATTGTAACCACTATATCACAAGTGTATTATATAGCTACTGTATAATACATTCAATATCAAAAACAAATTCGAAGATTCTTAACTTTTATTATGCTTTACTTAAAATAAAACTGTATTTTTTAAAAAAGCAAAATAATTGTAACACTGTAGTACAATAAGAGAATCATGAAACAAATTTCGGTTATGAATTCCTATATTGAAAATAGGAAACCAGCATTGTAATCAAGGGACAAACAATACATAATACAGCAAATGGAGCATATTGGGCTGCAGTAATTCCCATTACGGGTTTTATTAAAAATGAATTTATATTCCAAGGCATTAGAGGTGCCACAATAACTCCCGTGTCAAATATGGTTCTTGCCAAGACAGCATTGTCCAATTTCAGCTCCTTGTATTTTTCCTGCAATATGGTGCCGGGTAATATAATTCCCGATGTTTGATCACATGTTGCCACTGTCATCAATATACTTATCAGTCCTGTTCTGCCTATTAAACTCATTTTATTGTTTATTCCGTAAACCAGCTTATCCATTAAAGGCACAAGCACATTGCCCTTTTCAAAAAGTTTAATCAATAAATATGCTCCGGCAACTATGAATATTGCCTCTATCATTGATATCATACCTCCGCTGAGCAAGAGTCTGTTTAATTCTTCGGAAGGTGTGTTGCCTCGATAACCGAATATAAGCGCCTTAATAATTGATAATAACGATTCCTGCTGAAATATAATACTAAGTATTGCACCTACCCCAATACCGATAGAAAATGTTTTTAATGAATCAAGTCCCGAAATGGATAAAATTAGAATTACTGCAGGTAAAATAAATAATGCCGGCGATGTATTAAATCCTTCTTGAATTGCCTGTTTATACATTATAAGATTTTCTGTTTTAGCAATATAACTTGAACCTATAATAAAATATATTACTGATGTTGCTGCTATAGCCGGTATCAATGTTATAATCATACTCTTGAACAGTTCTTTATAGTTTCTGTTGACGGTAGTCATTCCGAGATTTACCAAACCCGACAAAGGAGATATCTTATCTGCTATAAAAGCTCCCGAAACCAAGACGCCAACCATCAAATTATGAGGTATTCCTATACTTAATCCGATTCCGCTTAAGGATATTCCAACGGTGCTTATAGTTCCGATTGCCGTGCCCAAAAAATATGAAACAACACTCGTAATTAGAAATACCGCCAAAAGAAAGTTTACTCCCTCCATATATGTAAAACCATAGTACATAATTGTAGGCACAACACCTGATGCAAGCCAAATTGAAGTAGTTGCGCCTATAAACAATATTACAATCAATAAACGTTTAACATCCTTTAATGCAGACACAGATGTTTCGTAAATTTCCCGCATATGGTAACCGCTTTTATAAAGAACTGTAGAAGTAAGAACAATCCCCGCCAAAAAACCAAAATATAGGGGGATTGATAAAATAATTGAGCCGATAATAAAAATTAGACATATAGACATTATAGCACTTGGTTTTAAAACTAAATTTCTATCCAATTTATTACCTCATCAAAATCATATAGTATATTATAGGTATAAATATAGACGGCAGCATATTACCTACCCTCATTCTGTTTGATATTAGAAAATTCAGACCGATTCCCATAATTATTACACCGCCTATAGCAGTCATCTCGCTTACTACCACAGGGTTTAACAAAGATTGCATAATGCTTGCAAGCATTGTTATCGTACCTTGATACACAAGAACGCTTATGCCGGAAAAAACTACACCCACACCCATTGTCGCCGCAAAAGTAACCGCTGTAATGCCGTCAAGCACTGCTTTTGAAAATAAAATTTCATGGTTTCCCGTCAATCCGCTTTGAATTGAGCCCACAATAGCCATGGAGCCCACACAGTAAACCAGGGTGCATGCAACAAATCCAAGCGCTACATTGCTTTCCTTGTTTTTCATTTTACTTTCGATAAATGCTCCGATTTTATCCAGTTTTTTTTCAATATCAATGCCTTCACCTATTATTGTTCCTATTACCATCGATATGATTAAAAGTGTAAAATTTTCACCGGATAGCATCAAATTTATGCCTATGCCAATAACTGCCAGACCGATAGCCTTTAAAAGTGCTTCGGATATTTTTTCAGGTATTATGTTTTTAAATAAAAGTCCTATTATTCCGCCTACTATTATTGCAAGTGCATTTGCGATTGTGCCTATCATATGCCCTACCTTAACTTCTCAATAATTTTTTTTATTTCCAGCGAAGCCTTATACGCTTCATTTTTAGAAGCAATTCCTTCTAATGCTGCCTCATTTACGGCTTCTTTTAAAGAATATTCATTTTTGAATAATTTGTCAAATAAAATTGCATGGAGGCTTACCTGTATGTCTGTATCACCCTTTTCTTTATAATCATTGTTATATCCTACAATAACGTATTCGCCTTTTTCCACATCACCATGATTGTTTAACTGCTCAAGTACATCATCCACACTTCCATAAAAAGTTTTTTCATGAATCTTTGTCAATTCCTTGCAAACACAAAGAGTTGAATTCGGCATATGAATTTTTATATTTTCAATCAAACTTATTATCCTCTTTGGAGATTCATAAAAAACAAATGTTTTAACGGGATTGTTAAGCACTCTTTTTAAAGCAGTATCCAGTTCGCTTTTTTTACGGGGCAAAAATCCGTAAAATGCAAATTCGTATGTTTCAATTCCAGATATGGAAAGGGCTGTTGTAAGAGCAGATGCACCGGTTAAACCTATTACTTCAATACCCTTTTCCCTGACTTCCCTCACTAATTCATATCCGGGGTCTGAAATACACGGTGTTCCTGCATCTGTTACCAAGGCTGCATTGATATCCTCATTCAAAAGCTTATGTATTATTTCTTCGCTTCTTTGCTTTTCATTAAATTTATGATATGAAATCATTTTTGTTTTAATATTGAAATAATTTAACAGCTTTTGAGTATGCCTGGTATCTTCAGCTAATATTAAATCACAAGAATTCAGTGTTTCAACTGCCCTGTTTGTCATATCGCCTAAATTCCCGATAGGCGTAGGTACCACATATAATTTACTCATCTTTTCACCTTTATTTCTTAGTTAAAAAATTATATCACAAAAAACTATAAATATATAGTTAAAAATGCAATATAACAATATTCATAATTATCGCTTGGGTGTAATTTTCTTTACTAACGCATTTTAACACATAAAAAAATAAATCGACTATAAGGTCGATTTTATATTGATTATGCCGCAGAAGGGACTTGAACCCCCACGGTGTTGCCACCAACGGATTTTGAGTCCGTCACGTCTGCCATTCCATCACTGCGGCAAAATGCTACTTTAAGATAGTAGCATAAACAAAAGTAAAATGCAAGTATTTTTTGCAATTCATATTTCGCTGTATTCTATTTCTGCGATTTCAGGCTCGCAGCCCATTTCTACCCTTGATATTCTGTCGAACTTCCTTTCAATTTTGTTGGAAGTTATGTTAATCTTATCCACATCATCTGAAACACGTTTAATATTTCTAGATAAAGACTCCCATCTGTCCTTGTAGAGCTTAAATTCTTTTCCTAATTTATTAAGCTCTTCGTGTATTATTCCTGCATACTTTTCTCTCTCAATATTTCTTAAAACAACCTGAACCGTTGACAAAACTGACATTAATGTCGTTGGTGAAGTTATCCAAACTTTCTTTTCGCCTGCATAATCCAACAAGTCCTGATGATATGCGTTTATTTCCGCAAATATTGCTTCTGCCGGAATAAACATTATTGCCTGGTCTGAAGTTTGTCCCGGAATTATGTATTTTGAAGATATATCATTAATATGCATCTTTACATTTAATTTAAAGTCTCTTGAATATTGTTTTCTTTCAGCTTCAGAAATATTGACATCAATCATGCGCTGGTAATTTTCAAGAGGAAATTTCGAGTCTATGCAAAGCATTCCTACTGGCTCCGGTATGTATAAAACAGCATCGGCAATCATTGAATTTTCTAATTTTTTTTGGATTTCATATATTTTATCGTTCTTTTCCCCAAAGACAACCGACAAAATATGATTAAGCTGAACTTCTCCAAAAGTGCCTCTGCTTTTTTTATCGGTTAAAACATCCTGCAAGGAAACTATATTTGTGGAAAGGCTGTCTATTTTCTTTTGTGCTTCATCTATTCTTGACAATCTTTCAAGTATGTTGACAAATGTTTTGTTGGTTTTCTCAAACCCTTCGTTCAATCTTTCTTCAACTCTTAAGTTTATCCTGTCAAGATTTTGGCTTACTCTTTCATTCAAAGATATAAAATTTTCATTTAGAGTTTTAGATGTATCAGCGCTGAATTTTGCGAATGATTCTGTCAGCTTATTGGAGTTTCTATCTATTCTTTCAACTGTTTCCAGCTTGTTTGTCAACAATTCCCTCAGCTGCTTCTGCTCAGACTCAGCGATTTTTCGATTTACTGAATCAATTAAATCCAAATTATTATCCTTTAAATAAATTTTAAGCTCTGATATTATGCGCTCGTTTGTATTGTTTTTTATTTGTTTTATAAGTAAAAAAATATTGATTATCAATGATAAAGAAAGCAATGATATAATAACTGAATCGTACATGGACACCTCCCCTTTACTTATTAATAATACTACAAAATCGAACATTTGTCCACTTAAATTACTCTCGTATGCTTACAATCTTATAGATTACTTCATAAAAACTCTAAAGGATTTTTTGGAGGTATATTAAATTTTTGGAAGAGTGATAATATAAGTGCATCCTTTATTTAAATCAGTTTTTAATTCCATGTCTCCGCCATGTGACTTAATTATTTTATATGCTATTGACAGCCCTAAGCCCGTTCCTCCCGTCTGAGAATTACGAGAGTCATCAATCCTGACAAAGGGTTTGAAAATATTTTTTGCAAGATGTGACGGAATTCCTATACCATCATCACTGAAATAAATTAGTACATTTGTTTTATCATCATATAAACTTACTGATAAACTGGTTCCCGACTGATTGTATCTTATTGCATTTTCAGCTAAATTGAATAGTACACGGTTCATCTGGCTGACGTCCAGCATCACATATACCGCCTTTTCAGGTATATCAAAGCTGTATTCAAAGCCGGCTTGTTCTATCATAGGCAGTATATCGCCGCATGCTTGCCTTAAATATTCACATATGTCGGTTTTATGAAATTTCATGGAGAATTCAGAGCTTTCCAACTTAGAGAATTCAAACAAATCATTTAACAAAACACCTGCTCTTTTACTGTTTTTAAAGATAATTTGAAGATGATTAATAAGCTCTTTATCTAGTGACTCTGCTTTTTTAAGACATAGCTCCGTATATCCGACAACAATAGCCAGAGGATTTTTTAAATCATGAGAAATATCCATAATTATTTTCTTGCGTTCAGCTTCCGATTGTTCTCTCAGCTTTATTTCGGTCTCGATTTTTTCAGCCATTTCATTAAAAGTATCCTGCAATTCTGCAAATTCATTTTTTAAATTCATGGAAACTCTTGCAGAATAATCACCTTCTCTTAATGCTTTAGTCCCTTCCTTTAACATTTTTAAGGGTTTAATTATGTGTATCGATGTAATTTTTGAGAAAATAAAGGCAAGCAACCCAAGCAGAAGCAAATATAAAATAAACACGGAAATGAATACGAAGGATACATTTTTTAAATCCTCCGAGGCAGCTTCCTTATTGTAAACAAAGGAAATATCTAAACGCATTGATGTCGGGAATGTTACAATAAGCCAAAACTTTGCCTGCGGATTATATAGAATATCATAATGATACTTAAATCCTTTCTCTTTGCTTTTTACAAGAAAATCAGTAAATTCACTCACAGAAAACTGCTTCTTTCCAAGAGTATCTAATCCTTTTGAATACACCACTTCATAGTTTTCATTTATTACCTGTACTCCACCGCCATGCTCAACTACTGATTCTGCATCAATATCGGCATAATTGTCTTTCATGATGAGTTCTGAAGGGTATCTGTTTTTTACAAGTGTATTTGAAATCACATCATCTGCAAACGACAACAATAAATAGGCAAATAAAGCTGCTAATAATGACATAAGAAAAAATGTAAGATAATTTAACAGGAATTGATGGGAAATTTTATTTTTCATTATATCCACCTGTTTTATGAAGCTTATATCCTAAGCCTCGTATAGTCTTTATATATTCGGGATTTTGAGAATCAGTTTCTATTTTATTGCGCAGATGACTGATATGAACCATGATTGTATTATCATCATAGTAATAGTCATCATCCCAAACTGCATTGTAGAGCTGTTTTTTTGTAAATACTCTCTCGGGGTTTTCCATTAAATGTAAGAGCAGTTTGTATTCCTTTGCATTGAGTTCTATTTGCTCATTATTTTTGTAAGCACAGCAACTTTCTTTATCTATCGTTAAATCACCATATTGAAGCAAGGTTTTATTTTCTTGTTTGGGCAGCATGTATTCATTATTTCTCCTAAGTTGAGCCCTGACTCGTGCAATGAGCTCACTCATGGAGAAAGGCTTGGCAATGTAATCATCAGCTCCTAATTCAAGTCCTAATACCTTGTCCAAATCATCTGTTCTTGCAGTAAGAAATATAACAGGAATGGTGCTGTTTTCTCTTATTTTTCTAAGCAGGTTAAATCCATCAAGCCGAGGCATCATAATATCTAATATGGCTAAGTCGACAGGTGTTTCCTTCAGTTTTTTTAACGCCTCAATACCGTCGCATGCGGTAATTACGGAATAGCCCTCATCCTCCAAGGTTATCTTTATAAGGTTTCTAATATCTATTTCATCCTCTGCCACTAATATATTCACTTTTATCCCCTCTTTAAGAATTTTTTATATTTTCAATATAGCACAATATTAATATCTGATAAATACTTTCTTGTTAATTTAAGGCAAATTTAAGGTAAATAACATTTATATTTCAGGCTGCCAAAATAAAATAAATTCAAAAATAAAGGAGGATATTATGAAAAAAGCAATAAGTTTAGTATTAGTTATAATAATTTTTTTCTCAGCTGCACAACCGTGCGTTTTGGCAGCCGATATAGAAACATACAATCAGTTGGATAAGATGGTTCAAAGGATAGTGGATGAAGGAAAATCCAAAGGTGCCGTACTGTCTGTTGTAAAGGATGGAAATATCGAATTGTGCAAAGGGTATGGCTTGGCTGATGATAACCTCGGCATTGCTTCTGATGGAGAAAAAATTGCATTTCGAATCGGCTCAGTATCAAAAACCTTTGTTGCGGTTGCAGCTCAAATTCTTGTTGAAAAAGAATTGCTCAACATGGATAGCGATATATCAATTTATCTGGATTTAGATTTAAAACTTACTTATCCTGTTTCTATGAGACAGCTTCTCACACATACCGCAGGATTTGAAGATATGGTTACAGGTATGGCTTTTTATAATGTAAGCGATACTGAACCTCTTGAAATAAGTGTACGTAAGTACCTGCCAAGACAAATATATAAGCCGGGTGAGGTTATATCTTATTCGAATTACGGTATAGCACTTGCCGCATATGTAATTGAATGTATTACAGAGCAGGATTTTGCCTTATTTTGCGAGGAGAAGATTTTTGAGCCTTTAAATATGAATAGGACAACATTTAGATTTATGCATGATAAAGCCTATGTTTCAAAAGCATATTCGCCGAATGGCAATGAAACTATTGAGCCTTACATGAACTTATATCCGGAGGGCTCGGCTGTGTCAACGGCAGAGGATATGGCAAAATATATGATTTGGTTGATGGACGGTGATGATAATCGTGTATTATCACCTGATTCCAAAGCAGAGCTGTTTAAAAAACAATTTACAATGTCAGAGGAATTTGAAGGTATAGGACTAATCTGGAACAGGAAAGAACAAGACAATAAAGTTTATTATGATAAAAAAGGAGAAACCTTAAATTTTTATACAAGGATAGCCCTTTATTCGGAAGCTGATACGGGAGTTTTTCTATCATTTAACACTTATGTACCTGAGCATGAAATTAATAATATTATGAATAAAGCCACTGACTTGATTTATGGCGAGAAACAAGAATACACTATAAAAAATGCCGACTCATCAATTAAGATAGGCGGTTTATATGTAAATAATTGGTCCAGCTTCAATACTCCCGAAAAAATTCTGCGTTACTTTATACCTAACAAAATGATATATATAGATACGGTAAAAGACGGGCATTATATTAATGGTCAAAAGATGACTTTAATCGATGAGGATTTGTATTCGTCAGATTTAGGATTGCTAAAATTTAAGGAAGTGCAAAATAAAATAATTATGTCTTCAGAATCTGCCATAACATATGTAAAAGTTCCATTGTGGCAGCATAGAATTATCCAAATGATTATACCGATAATTTTTATAATCGTAACATTTATCATCTTTATTAGAGAACTGATTAAAAAGTTTAGTAATAAAAACAATAAATATTCTTTTGCATTTGCATTGAATTCCTTTTTCCAAATTGTTTCGTTTGTCATCTTATGTTTGCTTATGTATAAAGGAATTGTAACCTTTTCAATTCTTAAATATGCTCCTTACATGAAATTTCTCGGATGGTTCATTGCAGCACTCGTTATATCAAATATAATTATTGCAATAAAAAATAAAAAATATAAGGAACTGCTGCCTGCAATATGGGTTCTATCAGGAATATTATTCTCAGCATGGATGCTATTCTTTCATATCCTATAAATATACATTGGAGCCAGGCACCACAATGGTGCCTGGCACAGGGAAAAAGGCACCGGGAAAAACTAAATTAAATTTTCTTTAACCAAAACTTCTGCTATTTGCACTGCATTTGTAGCTGCACCTTTTCTTATTTGGTCTCCGCAGCACCACAGAACCAATGAATTTTCGCCGCTTATATCCTTTCTGATTCTGCCTACATAAATTAAATCCTGGTCTGATGAATCAAGAGGCATTGGATATTTATTGTTTTCCAAATCATCGATTAACTTCACGCCTGCTGCTTTTGACAACAGCTCTCTTGCTTTTTCTACCGTTATTTCCTTTTCTGTTTCTATTGTAATTGATTCGGAATGGCTTCTGTAAACGGGAACCCTTACACATGTACAATTAACTTTTAAGTCAGGATTATGAAGAATTTTTCTTCCTTCATTCAGCAATTTCATTTCTTCCTGCGAATACCCCATTTCATTAAAGCTTCCTATTTGGGGGATCACATTGTATGCTATCTGATGCTGGAATGTATTTATTTCTACATCTTTTCCTTCACTTATATCCTTAATCTGCTGATTAAGTTCCTTTATACCGTTAACGCCGGCACCCGATACTGCCTGAAATGTTGTAACTATCATCCTTTTTATTGGAGAATACTTATTAAGCTCATTTATTGCCGTTAGAGCTATTGTTGTTGAGCAGTTTGGGTTTGCAATTATTCCCTGATGGTTTTTAACGTCTTCTCCGTTAACTTCAGGTACCACCAGGGGAACATCATCATATAATCTGAATGCACTTGAATTATCAACTACAACCGCACCTGCTTTTACAGCAGCAGGAGACAATTTTTCGCTTATATCATTTTCAGCGGCACACAACACAACATCTATATTTTCAAAGGATGACTCTCTTGCTTCTTCGATTGCATATTCTTCCCCGTTGAATTCAACTATTGCTCCTGCACTTCTTTTGCTTGCCAGCAATTTTAAATCATTTATGGGAAAATTCCTTTCTCCCAACACTTTTAGCATTTCTTGCCCTACTGCGCCTGTTGCTCCCAATATTGCTACATTGTATTTTTTCATATCGTCCTCACCTTCTGCAAGCTTACCTGCTTTTAAATATTTAAAGAATATTATAACAATAAATTTCAGCTTGTCAAGCTTTTTGATTTATTTTTTGTACTTTATTTTATGTACATGTGTTTTAATCCAGCGTACATCTTTTTACGGATTGATTGCATAGGCTTTAAAATGTTCCAAATTCCAATTATATTATGATGATTGTAAATAAAAAACATGCTCAAAACTTCAAATGTGTGAATAATTGGAAAATTACATAATTGAAATATTTGAGCATTATAAAATGTATTACCGTGATATTAATCCTTTCGAAACAGTTAAGATATGTCACCATCCCAGTTTACTTTTACTTTCCAGATGTTAAGCTCTCTTATTGCTTGCCATTTAGCATTGTCTTTTTCTATTATTTCTGTTGTATCTCCGTTTTTAACTTCGATTTTATAGGATAGGCTTACATTGGCCTTATTGCTGTCATTTGCATCCATTTCATAGCCGTAAACCTTGTAGCTTAAAAGCTTAATATTATCTTCTTCCCGAAGTTTTACAAATTCATCAAAATCATTAACTCTGTCTGAAACAGGAGTCATTAAATATGTGTAGCTGTGCCTGTCTTGAAGCATACCGGTTAAATACTTAACTGCTGCATCAGCAGGTGATTTTTCTCTGTAGTCCAGTTCTCCTTTATTTAACGGATAAGCGGTTATCTTTTCCTTTTCTGTAACCATGAATGCATATGGATCATAAACATTGCTTGGATTCCATATCATATATTCATATACCCCAAGCTCCTTTGCTGCTATTATCTGGTCTCTTACTTTATCAGGACCGTATGCAATTCCATCCCAGTCAAAGTCCTGAATCCAAGGTCGTATAATTGGAGGTGTTTCCATGGAGGAATTTTTTTCTATTGCTTCTTCCATAGCACCTTTTACAACCAAGTAAGGATGAGCATTAGGATTTTCTAAATTATACCACCCTGTTGAATAATGACTCGGGTAAACCATGGGACAAATATTATCAACATGTTTACCAATCAGTATCCAAGTCTGGCCTATATCCTCAGGATAATCATCCCATGTCCTTGTAACGAGACCAAATACGTCTGCACCTAAATTTACATTGTAAGGTTCTAATTCTTTTTTAGAATATTCTAAAAAATCAGCTATTGCTTCATCTTTATCTCTGCCGTCTCTTCCCGGAAATTCCGCAATAGCATTATATGTTTTAGCTCCATCCGGAAAACGAACGTAGTCAAATTGAATTTCATCAAAACCCAGCAGTGATGCTTCCTTGGCAATTGCCACATTATAATCCCACACATATTTATCAAAGGGATTTATCCATGGAATTTTTCCGCTGTTAGGGTCAAGCCATATCCCGCCGGATTTTAGCTGTATGGCATGCTCCGGACTCTTAACGGCAAAATTCTTGTCCTTAAATGCAACAATTCTTCCTATGATGTATAAATCATATTCCTTCAGAATTTTAAGCATATTGTCTATATCTTTTATCGGAATAGGTGTTTCCTTATTCATTTCTTTGACAATTTCAATATTGCTCTTATATGTTATAAAGCCGTTGTCATCTTTAACATTTATAACCAATCCGTTTATCTCAGTAGCAAGAGCTATTCCCACAATACGCTCAAATTTATTGGCCTTTTCAGCCTTGTCAAACAATTCCCTTGCTTTTTGAGTGTTATTTTCGGCAAGTGCTTTCACATATTCACCATATGCATCGATATTTTCCTTGTTTAAATCATTGCCTGCCGTATGACCGGTAACATACAATGCTTTAACTTCAACACTCTTTTTTTCTCTTTCTTCCCCTATGGGAATCAGCGGAACATAAAATTCTCCCAGCTCTTCTTTCCTTTGTTCTTCTAATTCTTCCCTTTCAGCAATTCTTTTTTCCAACTCTAATTTTGCTTTTTCTTCTTCTGATAATTCGGATTCTATTATTTCCGGAATTTCCTGATTTGTTTCATCGGAAGGGGGTGTATTTGCATCTGCATCTGCGGATTCAGTACAAGATGTCAATAACACGGTTAGTAATAATAATAAAATTGCATATTTTATTTTTTTAAGCATAAATCCTCCAATTTTAAATAATAGGTGCAGATGACCCATAGTATATAATATTTATAAACTACTCTTATACCACGATTAATTTTAACATAATCTATACCTATAAGCAATGGATAATACAGGTTTTTTCATTTTTCGACTCCTTACGTCACACAAAATTGTTGCTCGTTTACGAAAGATATGTCAACCATTTCTCAGAATTCAATCTTAAAAATGAGAAGTGCTTCTATCTTCCCAACTTTGGTTTTATAAAATTTATATATTGATTTATGAATATTGTATAGGCGTAGTCGTAGATAATAAACAATACTTGGGCTGCTATTATCATCCACCATCGGATAGGTAAGTTTATAAATAGTTTTGCAGTAAAGTACATTAATAAGATAGAAATGTTAAAAGATGCTATTTTTACAGCATAGGATATGTATTTATTGAATATTTTTGTTTCAATATAGTGTTTAATAATACTGTAAATTCCGAAAAAATATATGTATGTAATAATCTCAATTTTGTTGAATGTTAAAAAGAATCCTGAAATACATGATGCAATATAAAATATTATTCCTGCTTTCCCTCCAAATTCAACTACCACAACTCCTACAATCAATGCTGCTGCTGCCATTAATATTATGGTGTTTGTTTCAATTACCGATGAAAGTATTATAAACAACTGATTTAAGCCTAAAAGCACACCTAAGTATGCCACATTATTGCTTTTTAGCAGCATGAAATCAGGTCCCCTCCCAAACATTCACACAGACAATCAGCGCATATCAGTTGAGCACAGCAATCAACCGAACTTGAGCCTCCTCCGTAACTGTAAGCCCTTTGTTGGTATGTGCGCTGCATATTGTAAATTTGATTTAAATAATTTTGATATTCCATGTTGGAAGGCTCCATGTTCACGGCAGTTTGAATATGCTGCATTCCTTGATTTATGGAGCCTAAACTCACGTAGCATACACCCATTAAAAAATTCCACTCTGCATTTCTGACTTTAGTTTTTCGGAGTATACTCAAAGCTTCATAAAATCTCCCTGCATTAACATATTGTCTTGCAGAAAACAAATCACCGGTGCTTTTTGAATTATTGCCGGTATATGTTGAGCCATAGCCCGGACCGTCTGCATTTCCGCTCATTATTTCGTCATAAGCCCATTGAATTTCCTTGAACTTTTCTTCCGCCAAATCCTGAAGAGGATTGTTCACATTCATGTCGGGGTGATACTTTTTTGCTAACTTTCTATAAGCACCTTTAACTTCTTCCTTTGTTGCTCCTCTTTTCAAACCAAGAATTTCATATGGGTCTTTCATTTGTTTTCTCCTTATTAAATTTATTCATAGGCATTTGTTAAATGCCCAAACCCATTGATTTAGATGGGTTTAGTGTTAATCTTATATATAAATTTCTCTCCTGTTATGGTATAATGTAAGTACCAACAAACAAAAAACTACAACAGGAGGAAA
>Ga0208694_1000983_pt1 | contig 38088 bp, 41 predicted proteins | sample AD_UKC078_MetaG_FD_184442 | JGI IMG/M metagenome (GOLD analysis project Ga0208694, IMG submission 184442) | Active sludge microbial communities of municipal wastewater-treating anaerobic digesters from USA - AD_UKC078_MetaG (SPAdes) (version 2) | ecosystem: Engineered > Bioreactor > Anaerobic >...
TTTTTTTGAAGTATAATTCTCCTTATGCCAAAAATAATGGGTTTTTTAAAAAGGGACTGCCAATAATGCATAAGCTCATACTTATGCAAAACATAAATTTCCGGAAGAAATTTATACCTTAATAGACGTCTTAGTCAATTCAAATATAAGGTTGGTGGTAATATGAAAATTAAAATAATATACCCTATTTTGATTTTAACATTGGCAATGAGCTTTATTATAACTTATGGTATCAGTGAAGGTAAGTTTGAAACCTATGCTTTTGCAGAGATTTTTGAAAAGTCGAAAGAGGTTGAAGAATCAGAAGCATATGATGAAATTAAAGACATTGATGAAATAACTGCAAGGAATATGGAAGCAAAACTTACATTAAAAGAATTAAAGTATCATATTGAGAGAGACAGTTTAGAACAAGAGACATCTTTAGAATATAAAAACGATCAATATAAAAAAGAAACAACCTCTCGTGGTGGTTTCAGATTTAATAATGCAATGGATATGGTAGCTACAGCTTATGATTTATCATATGAAAGCTGTGGGAAATATCCGGACGACCCTGAATACGGAATAACAGCATCCGGCACAAAAGCTCAGCCGGGTACGGTTGCGGTAGACCCTGATGTAATACCTTTAGGTACGAAGCTGTATATCGCTTCTACTGATGGCAGTCCTGACTATGGTTTCGCAACAGCCCTTGATACAGGCTCAGCGATAAAAGGGTACAGAATAGACTTGTTTATGGAAAACAACCAAGATGCAATGGATTTTGGCAGGAGACAGGTAAAAGTCTATATATTAGACTAATATCATTAAGTTAAAAGTTATGGGGACATGCGAGAAATGTCCCCGAAGGAAAAATTGCTGGAGACAGCAATTTTTTCATGTATAAAAAGAGATTCAGAAATATCATGTTTTTACCACGCCACGATAAACAAATATGCTCTTTGATTGTCATCCTGAGCGTATGCGAAGGATCTCAGGTTTTATAAAGATGAGATTCTTCGAGCTAAAGCTCTCAGAATGACACTTAGCATATTATTTAATGATTGAACATTATTTTTTTGTTATGATTTATTTGTATATGGTAAAATAGGAAAAAATGTTGTATATTATTATTATAATAAACATTTGAGAGGAAATTATGAAGAAACCAATTTTTATAGGGGTATCGGGTGGAACCGGTTCCGGTAAAACAACAATTGTAAATCGAATTTGCTCAGAAGTTCCCGAAAAAAGCGTAGCAATTATGGAGCATGATTCTTATTATAAAGACCAAAGTTCGATGACTTATGAAGAAAGATGTCAAACAAATTACGACCATCCATTTGCATTTGATACGGATTTGTTTGTTGAGCATATTAAGGAATTGAAAAAAGGAAATTCAATTCAAAAACCTATTTATGATTACAGCATACATAACAGGAAAAAGGAAACAATTATTGTTGAGCCAAAGGAAATAATAATTGTGGAGGGACTTTTGGTATTTTATGAAGAAAGAATAAGAGAACTTCTCGATATTAAAATTTATGTCGATACAGATGCAGATATAAGAATTCTTAGAAGAATTATAAGAGATATGAATGAAAGGAGCAGAAGTCTTGATTCCGTTATTACCCAGTATTTAAATACGGTAAGGCCTGCTCATGAACAGTTTATAGAGCCAAGTAAAAAATATGCTGATATTATTGTAACCGAAGGAGGCAATAATTTAGTGGCAGTTGATTTGATGGTTACAAAAATAAAGTCTTTGTTAAATATGAGCAATTCGGATACTATTACACATGGAGCGAATATTGATTAAGGAAATTATTGTGGTTGAAGGCAAGGCAGATATTTCGGCAGTCAAGAGGGCTGTTGATGCACAGGTGATTTCAACCAATGGATTAGGTATAAATGATAAAATTATTAATGTTATTAAAAAGGCATCGAAAAACAAGGGAATTATTATACTGACCGACCCTGACTATCCGGGAAAGAAAATAAGAAATATTCTTGCTTCCCAAATAGAGAACTGCAAGCATGCATTCATACCCAGGGATAAGGCAAATAAAGACGGGGATATAGGAGTTGAAAATGCTTCAAAAGAAGCAATAATTGAAGCGCTGAAAAATGCAAGGGCTGAAGTCGCAGAAAACAGACAGGAGTTTTCTTACCAAGACATGGTGCGCTATGGATTGGTTGGGAATGATAATGCATCTAAAAGAAGAAGTGCCATAGGTGATGAATTAGGTATAGGATATTGCAGCGCAAAACAATTTTTAAAGAGGCTTAATTCCTTCGGTATAAGCAGGGAAGAGTTAGAAGATGCAATCAAAAAAACAATCGAGGATATTAATGGATGAAATAAAGCTGTATTCACCAAAAGTTATTAAGGACATACTTGACAGGTACGGATTTAAATTCAGCAAGAGTCTGGGACAGAATTTCCTTATTGACGGGAATATAATAAAAAGAATTGTAGAAATAGCCGGTTTGGATGAAAAGTCGGGAGTATTGGAAATAGGACCGGGCTTTGGCACCTTGACCCAGCTTTTGTGCAAGAAAGCAAACAAGGTAATTGCCATAGAGGTAGATAAAAGCTTAATAGAAGTTCATAAGGGAACACTTGATTACCCCAACTTAAAAATTATTTATGATGACTTTTTGAAGGTTGATGTAAATAAATTAATTGAAGAAGAATTTAAGGGGCTTGATGTAAAAATAGTTGCAAATTTACCTTATTACATTACTACACCCATCATTATGAAAATATTGGAGGAAAAATATAAAGTTTCAAAAATTGTTGTAATGGTACAAAAGGAAATGGCTCAAAGGCTTAATTCAAAACCCGGAACCAAGAATTATGGTGCTATTACTCTTGCCGTTCAGTACAGGGCAGACACAAATATTGCAATGATAGTTCCAAATTCGGTATTTATGCCAAAACCAAAAGTTGATTCTGCTGTTATTGAGTTTAAAATTTTACCGAAACCGAGAATCGATGTATGTGATGAAAAGATGCTTTTTAAAGTGATTAAAGCTTCATTTGCTCAAAGACGAAAGACAATACTTAACGGATTAAGCAATAGTTTAAATTTTTCTAAAGACATAATAAATGAATCTCTGGTTAGTGCAGGCATGAATCCGGGTATAAGAGGAGAAAAACTAACACTGGAGGAATTCGGAAGAATATCAGATGAAATAAGTAAAAGAGTAAAAGATTAGGAGGAATTATGAAAATTTATACCAAGACCGGTGATAAAGGTCAAACATCTTTATATGACGGCACAAGAGTAGATAAGGATTCATTAAGAGTGGAATCATACGGAACGGTTGACGAATTAAATTCTTATATCGGATTTGCTATGAAATTTGTTAATGATGAAAGTATAAACGAGAGCCTTAAGAAAATTCAAATGCGCTTATTTTTTGTGGCGGGAGAATTGGCTACCGTTGAAGAAGGGAAATACAAGTATAAGGTTAAAGAAGAAGATATAGCCGCATTGGAAAAAATAATAGATGATTATCTTCCTAAAATAAGCGGAGTCGATAAATTTATAGTACCCGGCTCTTCGGAAGCTTCAGCTGCACTTCATGTTGCAAGAACGATTTGCCGCAGGGCTGAAAGGAGAATTATATCTTTAAAACGCCACGAAGAAGTAAGTGACATACTTTTGAAGTTTGTAAACAGGCTGTCGGATGTATTATACACATATGCGAGATTTTTAGAAAGTAATTTGACCATAATGGATTTTGAAAAGGCTTATAATGAAAAACTTTAGAATACACTATTATGAGATCCTTCGCTTCGCTCAGGATGACAAAGCGTATTCATATATTGCAGGGTGTCATTGATATTAGTAGCCCATGGAATGTCATTCTGAGAGCTTTAGCTCGAAGAATCTCATGAGATACTTCGCTTCGCTCAGAATGATAGGGTGACAAGTTGGTTGTGATGATAATATCATTATTAAAGAAAAATTAAGATTAAAATTATTTACAAATGATTTATTTATGATATTATTATCTTTGATATATGTTTGGAGGAAATATGAAACAGTTTTTTAAAGTATTTTTTATTTCGTTGATTTGTTTTTCTTTGGTCGTTGCAGGCGGTTTAATATGGCTGAACGGAAACTTGGCTGAGGGTAGTGCCGATGCTTCCGATATATTTAAATTAATAAGCAATGACAAAGATGACAGAATAAATGTTCTTTTGCTTGGATTGGAGAATAGCAGGTCTGATACTATTATGGTTGTAAGCTATGACACTAAAAATAAGACCGGCGATGTTTTTTCCATACCAAGAGATACATATGTGGATAGAGACGGATTTATAAACAACGGCAACAATAAAATAAATTCGGTATATTCAGCGAAGGGTATCGAAGGATTATATGAAATAATTTTGAATATAACGGGGATTAAAATCGACAAATATGTTACAATTGATTATGACGGCGTGAGAGCTGCGGTGGATGCTATTGGCGGAGTAGAAGTGGACGTGCCCTTTCATATGAGATATACCGACCCGTATTCAGACCCGCCTCTCGATATTAATATACCTCCGGGGAAACAGCTTATAGAAGGCGACAGAGCCATGGAGTTTTTAAGGTTCAGGAAAACTAATTATGCAGGTTATTCAGGTTATACTAACGGAGATATAGGTCGTGTCGAAACTCAGCAGGGATTTGTAAAAGCAGCAATTAAAAAAGCATTGACTTTTAGACTGCCCTTAGTGGTAAAAGAAGTATACCCATATGTTAATACCGACTTTTCCTTGATGGAAGCAACATCCCTGGCAATGGGAAGCATAGGATTATCGGCTGAAAATATTAATTTTCACACCCTTCCCGGAACAGCTCAAACCCGAAACGGTCTGTCGTTTTATATGTTAGATTATTTAGCAACAAAAGATTTGATTTATTCAGTATTAGGTATGCCTTAATATCAAATGAACATCAAATGGTGCCAAGCACCACATTAATGTGGTGCCTGGGACCGTCTTGTGTGGCATGGTTTTGTGCTACTGATTAATAAATATCCGTGTCAGATGGAGCCTTTTTATTTATCAGCATTTGCTCGCCTCTACGCACCATTTCTCTGACGCTGAGACCATTAACAATAGCAGGATACATATTTGATGTGGTACCGTTAATAACCGGCATTCCCAGCTCTTGGGCTATTTCCGTTTTTAAATCATTTATGGCCTGTTGTGCTTCAGGAACTAATAATTTATTTTTGCTCATACTATCGCTCCTCGTATAATATGTTTAGAACTACTTTTTAAGTGTTCTAAACATTAATTTATTTTTAGCAAATGCAATAACTAATTGAACTAATTTATGGCTATCGATTCTGTTGATCTAACTTGTGTACTGCTAAAATTGAACCTAAGGTTTTCAGGCGCATATTAGAATCGTAAGGAGGCGTAGCCGACTGGAGATTCTAATATGCGCGCTGGCTTCGCCGATCATGGTTCATAAATAACGTCCAATTTATTTTGCAATTGCGTAAATTTATTTTGTTTCATTTTCAATTTTTAATTGAGATATTCTAATGCTATAATGTTGTAAAGAACATTAGCGAAGGATAATTCTTTCACTCCTTGCAAAGCCATTTGGCTATTGCTTAAGAAGCATGCTTCCTGACTTAGTTGCCACATTCTGCTTACTCAGATGCTGCATCTCTTTAATTAGACCAACAGCAAGGTTAGTTTTTAAAGATGAATGCTAATAATGCGAGGTTTCAGTCAGCTTCTAAGATTAGGATATCTCTTTTACTAATTGTTCTTCAATGTCCTATGAAAGGTGGTGATTTCATGAAAAACAATTTTCTATCGACTTTATTTGTTGGTATTGATGTTAGTTCTAAAACTAACGTTTTGTGTGCTCTTGACTTCCAAGGCAATAAGCTTCTTAATCTGAAAGCTCTGAATAATCACCCCGGTGCTGAATCTATTTTAGAAAGCATCTTGGATTGTTTAAATTCTAATAGTTTAAATTTTGTTGTTATTGCCTTGGAATCAACTTCTTTTTACAGTACTCATATTGCTAATTTCTTGTCTTCTAATGAAGTACTTTTAGCCTATTCACCTATGGTTTATTGTCTTAATCCAAAAACCATTGCTAATTACAGAAAGTCTTTTGTTGATATGGATAAAACTGATCCTCTTGATGCTTATATTATCGCCGACTTTGCCAGATGTGGAAGAATCAAATCTCAACCATGGCGTGGAGCTCAGTTTCTTGCCTTGCAAAGACTTACCAGGCATAGACTTCATCTAGTTGAAGCAATTGCTAAAGAAAAAACATATATGGTATCTAATGTTTATCTCAAATTTAGCCAGTTAACTGTTTTAGAAAAAGCGGACAGGCCATTTTCTAATACATATGGTGCAACTTCTGAAGCTGTTTTAACTGAATTTCTATCATTAGAAGATATTGCTTATTCTTCTATTGAAGATTTAGTTGCTTTCATAAAAGATAAAGGTAAAAATCGGTTCAGCAACCCAGTTGGAACAGCTGAGCTTTTACAAAAGGCTGCAAGGGATTCATATCGTTTAGATAAAGTCCTTTATGAACCTATAAATATTGCAATTGCCTCTTCATTTAATGTTATCAAAGCTTTACAAATTGAAATTAAAGAGATTGATAAAGCAATTGAAAAGAACATTAAAGGCATAAATACTACTGAATATCAGTCATTGATTTCTATTCCAGGCATTGGTCCTGTATTTGCCAGTGGAATTTTAGCTGAAATTGGTTCTATTACTTCCTTTTCTTCCAATGATGCATTAGCTAAATATGCCGGCTTAACCTGGAGAATCAAGGAGTCTGGCGATTATTCTGCTTCTGAAACTAATATGACTAAAACAGGTAACAAGTATCTTAGGTATTATTTAATTGAGGCTGCTAATAGTGTGAAAAACAATATACCTGAGTTTAATGTTTATTACCGCAAGAAATTTAATGAAGTACCCAAGCATCAACATAAACGAGCACTCGCATTAACATCTCGTAAATTAGTACGCCTGATTTTTGGATTGCTGACCAAGAATCAAATCTACTCCAGCAGTAAAGTTGGAGAGATACAATAAAATATTTTTCTCTCTATCCTGTTTTTTTCTTTGAAATTAAGAGGTTCTATTAAAGTTACCCTTTTTTAATCATTTCTTTTGTTTTTATTTGTTTTTTTATCTTGACATATTACCAGATTGCTCACAATTGTATTATATCAAAAATTCATAAATTTTCAATATAATTATAAAGCAATAAAAATTCAATCTAATAAACATACCAACATAAAAAATTCTTCATCCTTTGATGAAGAATTTTTGTGGGGTTTGCACCTAAAATAGGGTTAGGGCATCTTTAACAGTCTATCTGTTCTTTAGCTATGAAATCATTAGCTGCAAGTATTTTTAGAGCATCATTTGTTTTAGCTTCATTTACCAAAATTATCGGTCCTGTGCATCCCATTCCGCTTTCAGCATAAATACCGTTTTTCCACAACAATTTAACCGCATCTTCAAGGTCCATAATTTCAATTCCGGATATTTGGGAAGTTACAACTTCTTTTACAGGAGCAACAATTTCTGCTTCTTCCGCGGTTGACTTTTTAGATGCTTTTATTTCTGATAATATTTCGTCCAAACCTGCTTTTTTGGCATTGTTGAATTCTTCTTTTGCTATCTGCAGGCAGTTGCCTTTTATCAGTTCACCTGCAAACCTTATGGCTCCTTCAATTAATGGAGCACCGGAAGCCCTGGAGATAATAAGTATCAATTTATTGAAGTTTTCTCCAATACCGGGACCATATCCATAACCCAAGGATTCATAACTTCCTCCCGTAGTATAGGAAGAAAATATTTTAATCATCAGATTGCCTGTAAGAGAATCCATAACCATAACATCACAAGAACCCATAAGCAAGTCATTGCCTCGCATAACAGCTCCCCCGTCTGATCTTTTGGATTCAGCAAAGTTTATTTCATAGCCCTTATTTTTAAGCTTGTTTAGTGCTATTTCCGTTTGTCTGGCACCATCTACGTTTAAAATTCCAACCGTCGGGTTTTTTATTCCGCAAGCTTTAGCTGTAATTATTCCATAGACAGCATTCTTAACCATTCCTTCAACCTTGTCTGTTGAAGAAGTTCCGGTTGTCGTAGCAATAAACATTTCTTTTCCTTTACCGGGAGTTATGATTCTTCCAACGGTGGATACTCCTATTGGAAACGGATAATGCATTGTAACGGCTGCATCAACACTGCCCTTATCAAGCAATTCTTCCATTTTTTTATGAGCATCGTCTTCCGAATTTACAACTTCTGTATTGACACTTTCATTAGGCTTTGAGCCGATTACTGTTGTATCAATTCCAAACTTTAATGAATTAATACCAGCTTTGTAAACTTCATCTTCTCCATGCTCACTTCCCAATGCGGTAACCGCAACCTTTGGCTTTTGACCATACTCACCGCTTATTAAAGTATCGGCTAATTGGTTAAAAATATTACCTATTGTTTGTTTTACTAATTTTTCAGACATATCTTCACTCCTGTTCGTTTAACAGATTTGAAGCAAAATCCTTTAATGCCTTGGCAATTAAATTCTTTATCTGTTCCTCTGAAATTGCGGACGTTTCTTTCTGACCTCCTTTATTTGCTTCAATAATAAAGGATACACCGTCAAATAAATTAGTCATTCTTCCAAGGAATAAGCTTCCCTTACCAACTATCATGGCGTTTTTAATTTTGCCGGAAAGTATATCTTCTCTGCAAAATCCAAGGTACGGAACACCTGAAGGTATGTGACCCTGAGTAGGAGCCCAGCCTGTCATACCATGTTTAGCCGTAAAATTCTCCAATTCCTTTCTGTCTATATCCCCGCGTTTTACTGCCAATGCACCTATCATTTTATAATTTGCCAAAGGAACATCTCCCGCTCCGGCAGGTTTTGTTACTTCAGGATTCTGCATTTCTACAGAATATTTGTCTACATCCGTTATTTTCATTCCTGCTTTATCTAATGAAGATACTAAGGATGTTATAACTGCCTGAGGAGATGAGCCTGTTCCTACAGTGTGTCTTCCCACAAGGTCAAGATTAATTTCCGGATTCACACCGTCATTTTCGCCTATCAGCACAGCAAACCCGCCAATGGTATCCTCTAATATGGGGTATCCTTTTTTAATGTGGTCCTTACCGTTCATTCCTAATTTTGCAGTGCTACCCCCTGCAGATACAATAACTTTTTTGAATACTCCTGCTTTTACCAATGCTGCAGCTTCTACTATAGCATGAGTAGGGGCTGCGCAAAAACCTCTTGTATCACAACCGGTAGCATTAACGAGTCCTGCTACTTCAGCACATGACTTTGCAAAATTTCCTCCGCCTCTTTGGTTCATATCGCCGCATGCTTCTTCGCTGCATTCGATGATGTATTCAATTTCTTCTTTGTTTATGTTGTTTTTGCTTATAAGATGTAATAAAGCAAGAACATTTGAAGCTTTTGATACAAGATTTTCAAACATTACATGTCCGCTTAAGTTGATATCAATATCATGCGCCCTTTTAACGCATCCTACCAGCGCTCCATTATTATATATAGGCTCGGCATGCTCTGCTTCCACATATTTTTTTATTGTATCAAACTCTTCTCCTTCTTTGATTCTTCCTATTAAACTATCGTCAATAAGAGGATGATTCATAAGTTTTGCTTTAACAGCGGAAACGAATTGTTTTTCAAGTTTAACTAAATCAAATACATCACAGATTTGCATAAGAACTATAAATTCATCCTGAGGCATAATTTCACCGAATTTACCTTCTCTTGTCGCTCCTTCCAAAGGCTTGTCAAACCAAGGCATTTCATATTTGCTTAATTCATCAGGTGTAATATTTCCTATATATGTTTGATTAGGCAAATAACTTACGACTTGTTCATACGTTCTCAGATGATTTCTAATTTCCTTTAAATACTCGGAATTTGGATTTACCGTTCTTTCGGTTGTCTGTGTAGTACCGTTATTAATAACCATATCAGGTGCAAAAACCATTATGTAACTGCTTCCTAAAATTACACTGTTCATAAAAACCTCCTTTATATAAATTTTAATGATGATCCACATCATTCCAAATAATTGTTCGTATTCAAAATTTGCTTCGCAGGTTCTACGAAGCAAATTTTTTCATGTTCTATTTCGTGTTAAATAACGAGGTCATACCTCTTCCCTCAACCTTATAAGTACTTAGAAAATTCTTCTCTTATTGCAGTCATTTCACTAATTATGTCATCAACATCCAATACCATTTCCATCATACCCACTTGTTCATCATATACTGATTCATCAACCAGCTCTTTGATTTCCGGTTCGCAAATATGAAATACGCTGAGTCCCAACTGAACTCCTGTCAATGGACCTGCAAAAGTAGGGTCTCCGTTTGTTACGGTTTCTGCAGCAAGACCTGCTGCTTCGCCTTCTGCTGCTCCAAGTATAACCACTATATTTTCCGGGCCATACTTTTCAGCAAATTCTTTAACCCTTTTTTGATTTTCCAAATCCATTGCACCTGCGCTAGTTCAGACAAAGCATTCTGTGGATGAGAATACAATTTCGCCGCCGGCAGTTTTTACACATTCTTCAATTGCCTGACCGGGTATTCCATCTCTGTCGCCTATTATGATAATTTTCTTGTTCTCTAATAAGCTCATAATTTCCTCCTATATTATTTTGTATATTTAAATGTATTTTTGAATCATTGCTTCTATATTTTCAGGAGTTGCATCATCTTTAACCAATTCTTCAATTTTTTCTCCATCCTTATATATTGCAATTACAGGTAAACCTAATACCTTTTGTCCAATAGCTACCCTTCTTGCTTTGGTAGTATTCAATTTAGTAAATTTTAATTTATCACCATATTTTTCCGCAAGTTTTTCAACATGAGGCATTAAGGCTTCACAGGGAGCACATCCGTCTCCGAAAAAGTCAACAAATATGTATCCTTCGCCCTGTAATACTTCTGTTTCGAAATTTGTTTTATCCAACACTAACATAGCATACCTCCTACAGTGTTTCAATATATTTTTCTGCCTGAACTGCAGCTATTGCTCCGTCAGCTGCCGCAGTAACAACCTGCCGTAAGCTTTTAACTCTGACATCGCCGGCTGCAAAAACACCTTCGATATTTGTTTTCATATTATCGTCGGTTACAAGGTATCCATTTTCGATATCTAATATTCCTTCAAATATTTTAGTTTTTGGCTCATAACCAATGAATACAAAAATACCGAATGTCATATCATCTTCATCGGCAACTATTTCCGTCAATTCCTTAGTTTTAACATTTTCTAAAACTATTGAATTGACAATACCATCACCTTTTATTTCCTTTACTACCGAATCCCAGATAAAATGTATTTTGGGATTTGCTTCCGCTTTTTCTCGAATCGATTTGGCAGCTCTAAGCTCATTTCTTCTGTGAATAATTGATACTTTTCTTGCAAACTTAGTTAAGTACAAAGCTTCTTCAACAGCAGTATCGCCGCCGCCCACTACAAATACTTCTAAATCTTCAAAGAAAGCAGCATCGCAAGTTGCACAGTATGATACCCCTTTGCCTGTGTATGTTTTTTCTCCGGGACATCCGATAGGCCTTGATGTAGCACCGCTTGCTATTATTACTGCTTTGCCTTTGTATTCTCCCTTTTTGCCGATAAGTATTTTTTCTTTGCCTTCAAGCTTCACTTCCACAATTTCATCATATACTTTTTCTACGCCGAAATGCTTAGCCTGTTCAGCCATCCTGTCAACTAATGTAGGTCCTGATTCTCCTTCTAAACACCCGGGATAATTTTCAACTTCTGATGTGAGAACAATTTGCCCTCCATCTTTTTCTTTTTCAATAATTAATGTACTAAGCCTTGCTCTTCCCGCATAAATACCGGCTGATAATCCTGCCGGACCTGCTCCGATAATCAATACATCATAAACTTTACTCATATTCCACCTCTTTTCTGTCTAATATTAAATTGGTAATTATATACATACTGCTTTTATTCGCAAATTTATTTCTAATGCCATTGCAATGAATAAGCACTGTGATTGTCATCCTGAGCATAAGCGAAGGATATCAGTTTTTATAAAGATGAGATTCTTCGAGCTAAAGCTCTCAGAATGACACGTAGCTTATTAATATTTTTCTTGGTGTAGTAAAAACGTGATAATTATGAGCTAAGTGAAGAATCTCACGCATATTGCTGAGATCCTTCACTTTAGATCAGGATAAGCGACTGACTACAAATCAAAGATTTGGGTCATCTGTTTACTTTTCGAATACAGTTTGCTCTGTAACTTCAGTTTCTAAAGCTTTTAATGCTCTTGTCAGCAATTTTCTTCTTATTTCTTTTTCTTCTTCTATAGACAATGAAGGATTCCCCAAGGGGTGAGGTATTGCTATTGTCGGAACAATTCTGTTAGCTCCAACAGTTAATGAAATAGGAACTATAGTACACATATGTACCACAGGAATTCCCGCTCTTTCGATTTCTTTTACCATCGTTGCACCGCAACGTGTACAGGTACCTCAGGTAGATGTGAGTATAACTGCATCAACTCCGTCAGCTATAAGTTCTTTTACATATTTTTCGGCAAAACCTTTAGCACTCTTTACGGCAGTTCCGTTACCAACCGTGGTATAGAAATATCTGTGAAGACTTCCTATTTTGCCTTCCTTTTCAAATTCTCTCATAATATCAACAGGCAATACTCTATCAGGGTCTAAATTTGCATAAACAGGGTCATATCCGCCGTGAGCTGTCTGATATGTTTCTTCGGTTAAATCCATAACTCCTTCGATATCATATTTACCGTATTTAGAAGCACTTGATGATTCAATATGGTCAGGATTTCCTTTCGGAACAATTCCTCCGGAAGTAACCAATGCAATTTTTGCTTTTGTAATATCTTTTATAGCCGGATTTGGAGGTACTCTGTCAAAATCAGGCATTGGAAATTCTGTTTCAAATTCTTTGTTGTTTAATTTTGCAAGAAGCATTTTAACAGCTCTTGTTGAGCCTCTTTCTTTTTCAAAGAAATTAACTCTTTTACCGCTTGGTATGTAGCCTTCTTCTATTGATGCGCCGATTTTTTCTCCCTTTGCAAGTTTAAGTCCTAATGGAGCCATTTTCTTAACAGCATCTCTCATTCCTGCAGCAGAATTCTTTGTGGATACTATATAGATGTCGTTTTTAAACATATCTGCTCCGGGATTTTCCACATACATTCCCGTTATAACAGGGATATTCAATTCATCCTTAACTGTCTTTGAAATAGCGCCGCAAGCTACACCGTATCTGCCAGCATTAAATGCCGGTCCTGCAATAAATAAATCCGGGTTGTATTTCTTGACCATTTCAATTATGGTATTTTTGGCTTCATCCATATTCTCGTTGAAATATGAGTCTCCGCATATAATTGTTGCTACAATTTCTGCTTCATCCTTAAATGCTTGTTGAAATGCAAGACCCGGTCCTACTACACCTTCTCTTACTTCAGCAGGAATGTGAGCCATTTCTTCTCCGCCTACATTGGCAAAGAATTGATTAATATAATGAACTACTTTTAGCATTATTTTCTCCTCCTTCCTATCTTGCACTAAGTTTATTGAAGCCCATTTCATTAGTAGCACCTGTAATAACCTGCAATTCCGCTGTTATGCTTCCATCTTTATGCAAGCTTCCATCAAATCCTCCGGCTATTACATCAGCAACCTCAACATGACCGATTATTTTTTCCATAGGAGGCAGCTCAATTACTTCATTTGCATTTCCTGCGGAAACCACTGCATTAGCTGATACATCTGCATCTGCCAATGACTGAGAAGTACCGTCTCTGCCTGCATATTCATCTGTAACAAGAACTGTTTTAATACCTTTAGCTTCAATTTTCTTACAGTTCATTATCAAGTCCGTATCAGGATTTCCAAATCCTTCTTCTGATACAATAACACCGTCAACACCAAGAAATCCCGCAAGTTTTGCACTCCAGTTGGATGATCTTTCCTTATCGGCAAGATAAACATTTTCGTTAGTTATGATTACTCCGACAAAATTCAAGGTCTTGCCATGTTCTTTAAACAAATCATATATGATAGGATTGTTTAAATGATGATATGTAGTATTCTTATCGCATGCAGAAACACAGTTACCGCTTACTATGGCACCATCCATAACTTCGGTAGGATAAATCATGGTTGTTAATGTTTGTTTTGCATCAACTCCATAAACATAAGTATCATGCAAAAGACCTTGACTTTGCAGCATGAATACATAAGCTACTCTTGGTAGTTCGGGATACATTTTTATCCCTTCAACCAAATTAGGTGTTTCAAATACTTCAACTTCATCAGGAGTTAAATCCTTTGCAAGAGCTCCAAGATATAATGCTACCTTGTATCCTGCAAATCTTAGGGCTTTTTCATGCTCGTGCTGCTTTAATCCGTCAATAGGCTCGCAAATTATAACTAAGTTGTTAAGCTTGGAAAAAGGTGTATATTCGGCTCCCGTTCCGCTCATATCAATGATACCTTCTTGGAAACCTACTATTTTGCCTGTAGTTACAACAGCTGCACCCTTCAAAACATTTGTTTTGCCTGAGCCTACAGTATCTACTTTGCTAACCATTCCCGGGAATATGCCTCCGGGGCCTTCAACCTTAACTCTTGGCTCAATAACATCTTTAACAGGCATTATGCGAACACTTTCTCCCGGCTTTGCCAGTTCTACATCTGCTGTTTTGAAATTTTGATCTTCTAGAATTAATGCTTTTACTTCTTCCTTGTTAACGTACAACGTACCGTTTTCTACCTTGGATACATCAGAAAACTGAATATCCTTAATAAAAATATAGCCTAATTCTAATTTCAAAATCTTCACCTCCATTAGTTTTTTAAAGAGTTATATATCTAACGCGCTTTCCAGCACTGTTAAATCAATCAATTTTAAATCTTCTTTTACTTTATCGCTGATTAATTTTAATTTATCTTTATTAAACTTATCATATGTAATTATTGCATTTTCAATCATATAAATTGAATCAAAGCTTGTATAATTTTTGTTGTCTGAAACAATTACAGATTTATAAGGGGTTTCGCTTGGTTTAACGCTGCTGCCTAAGGGATGTGTCAAAAGTTCATGGCCAATATGTATTTTGTCTCTAACTGCAATCAAAACATCTTTAAATGTACCGTCGATATAAACAACATTATAGATGTCTTTGTATTTATTTAATACCCAATCATTGTTCGTAATAATCATTTTTTTCACCTGTTAAAAATAAGGGCAGAAAGCAAAATCAAATATATCCTGCCTCCTGCCCTGTTGTTATACCTGAGAGTTTCTTCCTTTGGAATTGCCCCTTCGGTGCTTGCGCTTTCCAGAGATTTGTCAATTCACGGTCCTTTTGCCTGAGATAGTCATTACAAACGGCTAATTTGTAACTTATGTCCTTCGGCGTTGTTAATTAGATAACAATCTCTCCCGCGAATTTCATTCAATTATTCAATTATTCAATTATCACTAGTATTAGTATATAAAATTTTCTTATATAAAGCAACTATTTTTTACAAATATTTTCAAATATTTAGTACTTCTTACAGCCTAAATTAAGCGATATCTGCCCTTATTTATATTACCTCAAGAATGTATTCTGCTATATTTAATGAGTGGTCTCCAATCCTTTCCAAATTGCTTATCATATCCAAAAATACTATTCCTGCATTTGGATTGCAAATATTGTTATTAAGTCTGTCTATGTGATTCTTCCTTAGTGTTTTATACATTTTGTCAATATCATCTTCATATTTAACAACCGCCCTGCAAACATCCGATTCAGCACTTGCCAATGAATCCAGGGATAACTTATATGCTTCCATAGTAATCTTAAACATATTAGCTATTTCATTAGTAGCTTCTTCCGAAAAGTCTGCTTTGTTCTCAAATTTATATAACAACAATTCTCCAATATTATCTATATGATCTCCTACTCTTTCAATATCACTGGTTGCATTCATCAAAACGAACAATTTATCCTTTTCGGCACTTGTTAATGAAACCTTATCAAGTTTAACAAGATATTCTAATATTTCCTTGTGCAATCTGTTAATTTTCTTCTCTTTATCAAAAACCTCATATGCTAATTCCTCATTATTTTCAAATAGCGCTTTTTTTGCAGTTTCAAATTGGTCCATAACTAAATTTCCCAAATGCAGTACTTCCTTTGCCGTTTGAATCAAGGCAATTGAATGAGTTGCCAATATTCTTTCATCAATGTATTTTGTTACACTTTCAGTTTCACGACCATCTTTTCTGATAATAAACTCTGATGCTTTAACAATAAAATCGGAAAAAGGAAACAATATAATAACATTTATAATATTAAAGAAAACATGCCCAAAAGCTATCTGCCTCGGTACGTATACAGGAGCTGCCATGTATACTAACCTTTGAACAGGTATTCTCAAAAATAACGTAAACAAAATTGTTCCTAATACATTAAACAACAAATGTATTAATGCTGCTCTCTTTGCAGTTTTATTGGCACCTATACTTGCTAATAAGGCTGTAAGGCATGTTCCTATATTCTGGCCGAAAACAATGGGATAAGCTTGTTCAAATGATATTAATCCTGTTGCTGCTACCGCTATCAATAAACCTGTTGTGGCACTGCTGCTTTGTAGTATGGCAGTCATTACAAAACCTACAACGATACCTAAATAAGGATTATCAAATTTAGTTATTAAATTTACAAATATAGGGTTTGACTGTAATGGCTCCATTGCATTTTTCATTAAATCCATGCCTATGAACAAGATGCCAAAACCTATTATTACTTCAGCCAAATTTTTAACTTTTCGTTTTTTTGCAATAAGGTATACAATTACTCCAACACCTGCCATAAAAGTAGCAATTTTAGTTATATTAAGGGATACTAATAGGGCTGTTACTGTAGTACCGACATTTGCTCCCATTATTATCCCCACCGCCTGGTTTAAATTCATTAAACCTGCGTTTACAAAACCGATAACCATTACAGTTGTTGCAGTACTGCTTTGGATTACACCTGTAACAAGTGCCCCAACCAAGACGCCCATCAATTTATTTTTTGTTAAAGCTGCCAATATATCCTTCATTTTATTTCCTGCAGCTTTTTGGAGCCCATCCCCCATATATATCATTCCAAAAAGAAATAACCCTAATCCTCCTACTAAACTAATAGCAATATCCATAGTTCCTCCTATATCATCTGTGGAAATCCCAATTGTCTTAAAGCTTCATAAACAATTATATTAACAGAATTAGCCAGATTTAATGACCTTGCATTCACCTTTTGAACCATTGGAATTTTAATCCTGTTTTTTATATATTCTTCGTGAATATAACCGGGAAGACCTGCAGTTTCTTTTCCAAAAATTATATAACACTCATCAGAATAAGCTACTTCCGTATAAAACCTGCTCTCTTTTGTTGTTGAAATAAATACTTTATTATTTCCGGTTGTTTTCTTAAATTCTTCAAAATTTTCATAATATGTAATGTCGACCAAATTCCAATAATCAAGTCCTGCACGTTTCAAGTATTTATCATTTACCGAAAAACCTAATGGTTTTATTAAATGAAGTTTTGAGCCTGTAGCTGCGCATGTTCTTGCAATATTACCCGTATTTTGCGGTATTTCAGGCTCGAATAAAACTATATTTAATGACATTTATTATTTTCTCCTACGTTATTAATTAAATAGACATTCCCTGATTATAATAAGGCATAATTTTAGTAAATACAAGAAAATTTACTTTTCCTTTACTACTTTTTTATAATAAGTACATATTTCATTTACATTGCAGATTGTACATTTAGGAGACTTCGCAGTGCATGTTGTTCTCCCGTGTGTTATTAACAGATGGTGCATGAGGTGCCACTTATATTTTGGGAGCTTTTTCATCATTTCATCCGATACTTTGTCTGCGGTATTTTCCTTTGCAATTCCTATTCGCCTGGTTATTCTAAAAACATGAGTATCTACAGGAAAGGCAGGTATATTAAAAGCTTCGGCCAAAACTACGGAAGCAGTCTTTCTTCCGACACCCGGCAGAGACATCAGATCATCCATATTTTTAGGCACTTTTCCCTTATATTTGTTTTTCAGCACTCGCAGCATATTGTAAATATTCTTGGATTTTGTTCTATATAATCCTATTTGTTTAATTTTTTGTGCAATTTCTTCATGAGATAAAGTTAATAGACTATCCAAATCAGGATATTGCATGTACAACTCCTCTGTTACCTTATTAACACTTTTATCTGTAGCCTGTGCACTTAAAATTGTTGAAATTAACAGCTGAAGAGGGGTATTAAAAACAAGTCCGCACTTTGCATCAGGATAAGCTTTTTTTAACAAATCGTACACTTTTTCCGTCTTGGTCATTATATTATCTCCTTATTGCAGCTTAGTATTTCCACTCTTTCATCATAGTCTATAAATTTGACTATCTTTGATATTGATTCATCGCATACTCTTTTATTGTTTGATACAACTGCAATTCCTATCAAGGACCTGTTCCATAATTCATTATATCCGACTTCTGCTACGGAAGCATTGAACTTTGATTTAATTCTTTCTATTATACTTTTAATTACTTGTCTTTTTTCCTTTAGGGAATTAGATTCATATATCAATATTTCAATTTCACATGAGCAAACTATCATAATTTTGCCTCCAATAGTTTTAAGTATTCATTTTTTACATAATCATTTTCGTATTTTAAATTACTATATAGTATCTCTTCAGCCAAGGGTCTGTTTAATTTTAATAAAGACCAAGCTGCGTAGCACCTTATTATCTCCGACTGATTTTGAAGCTCATCTTTAACATTTTGATACAATGATTTAATATTAAGATTCCCTATAGAAATAAGAGCATTTCTCTTCCATATATTTCTGCCCCTCCAGCTGCCTGCGGTGTGTCCATATTTATTTATAAAACCTTTGTTTGATATATTCAGCAATTCTTCCAAATCAACAATTAGGTCTGAATAAACTGTATTTACCTCTTTATTCAGAACCTCTTTATTTAAAGGGCAGACAATTTGGCATATATCGCAGCCATATATTTGTCTTCCCATATTTTCTCGGTATTCCAAAGGTATATAGTTTTTTGTCTGAGTTAAATAAGAAATGCATTTTTTTGGATTAATACCTCCGATTTCAAATATTGCCTTGTTAGGACAGCTTTTTACACATAGATTGCATGTACCGCATATATCCTTTTCGCTTATAATGTCTGTTTCTGTTTCAATATCAGTCAAAAGATAGCCTAAATTTATAAATGAGCCGTAATTTTTATTTATGAGCAGGCTGTTTTTCCCATAACTTCCTATACCTGCACTTCTGCATATTTCTTTATCTATCAGATATGATGTGTCAACACAGGGAAGAAATTTAAAACTTTTATGACGCATTATTTCTTCAGCCAGCTTAACCAATAAAGAATTAACCGTCTTATGGTAATCTTCTCCATGACATGATACGCTTAATAAACCTTTATTTCTGCATGAAGGAAGTTTGTAACCTTCTCCGTAAGGAATACCAATAGCAATTATGCTCTTTAATTCGGGAAAGAGATTTTTGGCATTTATTCTTTTTTTTATATCCTGCTCTTCAAATTCACAGCACTGATTATTGATTTTTCTGTTTGTTAAAAGCTCTTCTAAATAGGAATAGTCTGAAATGCCGGTTATACCTACTGTTTCGATTCCTAATTTATATGCTGCTTCTTTAATTATTTGTTTCATAATATCCTCATCTCTATTGTTTCCATACCATAGCATATCATAAATATATAAAATATTGAAGAAAAAAAAATTGGACATTAAATATGTAAATTTAATGTCCATTTGGAGAAAAGTATTACATTACTTTGTATATCCATCCTTCAGGCGCTTCTATATCACCCATCTGAATTCCATATAATGTGTCATATAATTTTTTAGTAACAGGTCCTACCTCTGTTTCGCTGTAGAATACGTGGAATTTGTCTTTATGCATAATTCCGCCTATCGGTGTAATAACCGCTGCCGTACCGCAAGCCCCTGCTTCTTTCAAATTATCTAATTCATCAACATATATATCTGTTTCAAGTGCTTCCATATTTAAGTAATCTTTAGCAACCTGCATTAAAGAAATTCTTGTTATACTCGGAAGTATTGAAGATGAACGAGGTGTTACAAACTTGTTGTCCTTGGTAATGCCAAAGAAGTTTGCTGCTCCAACTTCATCAATTTTTGTATGGGTTGAGGGATCTAAATAAATACAATCGGCAAAACCCTTTTTAACAGCTTCGAAATGTGAATACAAGCTTGCTGCATAGTTTCCGCCTACTTTAATTTTTCCTGTTCCGTTCGGTGCTGCTCTGTCTTGGTCGGTAGTAATGAAATTAACGGGATTCATTCCGCCTTTAAAGTATGGGCCGACAGGTGTGCAGAATATTCCAAATAAGTATTCTTCTGCAGGTTTTACGCCTACGTTGTCTCCTATACCTATTACATACGGTCTCAAATACAATGTAGCACCTGACCCGTATGGAGGAACCCATGCTGCGTTAGCTTTAACGACCTGCACACAGGCATCGATAAATTTTTCCACGGGAACAATGGGCATCAGTAATCTCTCACAGCTTTTTTGCATACGCTTTGCATTTTCATCAGGTCTGAAAAGTTGAATACCTCCATCCTTAGTAGAATAAGCTTTCAATCCTTCAAAACATTCCTGTCCGTAATGCAGACATGTGGAGCCTTCGCTTATATGAACCTTATTATCCTCTGAAAGCTGTCCGTCATCCCATTTTCCGTCTTTCCAATAAGAATAGTATCTTTTGTCTGTCTTAATATAACCAAATCCCAATTCTGACCATTTGATGTCCTTTTTTTCCATTAATAAGCCTCCTTTATTTTTATATTTATTATTTCGGGACATTCCTCTGCCCTCACAGACTTTAAATTTGGGGACATTTCTCTGACTTCATAGGTTTACCCTACAGAGGAGAGGTGTGTCCCCATACCTTGTTGCCCCAATACATATAATATTTTTATATCATAACAGCTTTGATTAAAATTTCCAACACTTATTTTCTAAACGCTTTATTTTTTTGCTGCCTGAGCACCCTTCAGTAAGGCTTCTTTGTTCAAAGGTATCAGATCGGCCTTATTCTCTCCGAAAACTTTTACAAAAGCTTTCAATACTGATTCAATTTCAACCGCTTTAGTAATCTCTAAATATGCTCCAAGCATAACCATATTTGCTACTTTACCGTTACCTAATTCCAATGCTAACTCGTTAGCCGGAATATAATAAACATCTAAATCGTTTCTTGTCGGTTCAACATCAATCAATGATTTGTTTACTATTAGTTTTCCGCCCGGAACAAGCTCCTTTTCAAATTTAATCATTGAAGGTAAGTTCATAACTATCGCTGCAGTTCCATCCTTAGAAATAAGAGGGGAGCCTATTTCTTCCTCTGATACAACAACTGCACAATTTGCTGTACCTCCTCTCATTTCGGGACCGTAAGAAGGCATCCAAGTTACGTTTTTATCTTCAAGCATTCCAGCATATGCCAATAACCTTCCGATAGCCATAATTCCTTGACCGCCAAATCCGGCCATAATTACTTTTTGTTCCATATTATTTCCCCTCCCCAAAATCTCTGAAATTTCCTATCGGATAATATGGAATCATATTATCTCTCAGCCACTCCAATGCTTTTAAAGGAGTAAATCCCCAGTTTGTAGGGCATGTTGACAACACTTCTACAATTGCGAAACCCTCGCCTTTGATTTGACATTCAAAAGCTCTCTTAATTGCTTTTTTAGCCTTCCTGATATTTGCCGGGGTATCTACCGTAACTCTTTCAACAAATTTTGCTCCATCAATAGTTGCCAACATTTCTGCTATTCTTATCGGCTTTCCGCAATGATTTTCATCTCTTCCAAATGGAGATGTGGTTGTTTTCTGTCCCACCAGTGTGGTTGGAGCCATCTGACCGCCTGTCATTCCGTATATTGCGTTGTTTACAAATATAGTTGTAATTTTCTCGCCTCTGTGTGCTGCATGAACAATTTCTGCAGTTCCGATAGAAGCTAAATCTCCATCACCTTGGTAAGAGAATACAACCTTGTCGGGATGTACTCTTTTAATACCTGTAGCAACGGCAGGTGCCCTTCCGTGAGCAGCTTCTTGCATGTCGCAGTTGAAATAATTGTAAGCTAATACGGAACATCCAACAGGAGCTACTCCGATTGCATCATCCAAAACTCCTAATTCTACCAATGATTCTGCAACTAATTTATGAATAACACCGTGTGTACAACCGGGGCAATAATGAAAAGGTGTATCTGTTAAGCCCTTTGATTTTTCATATACAATTGTCATTATTTTGTACCTCCTGCTATTTTCTCAATATCTGCCAAGATACTGCCCGGTGTTGGAACCATACCGCCTTGAGTACCATTGAAATATACAGGCAGTCTGCCGGCAATACCTATTTTTATGTCATCCAGTAATTGTCCCGTGCTCATTTCTACGCCAAGTATTCCTTTTGCATTAGGACCAATCTCTTTAAATACATCATACGGATAGGGCCATATAGTAATCGGTCTTATCATACCAACCTTTATGCCCTTTGCTTGTGCCTGCTTAATTGCGGATTTTACTATTCTTGATGTAGTACCGTATGCTACGCATACAACCTCTGCATCTTCTAAGCCAAATGCTTCATAACGAACTTCGTTTTCTTCCATTATTTTATATTTTTTTTCTAATCTTTTATTGTGTTCTTGAAGTTCTTCTGCCTGCAAGTAAAGTGAGTTTACAACATTTGGTTTTCTTTTTCCGCCGGTTCCTGTTGTAGCCCAATCTTTAGGAGGCAATTCTATCGGTTCCGGTTCCTTAAATTCAACCGCTTCCATTATTTGACCAATCATTCCGTCTGCAGCTATTAAAACGGGATTTCTGTAATAATCAGCTTTATCAAAAGCTAACATAACATAATCAACTAATTCCTGTATGCTTGAAGGTGCATAACATAATGTTCTGTAATCACCGTTTCCGCCGCCTCTTGTAGATTGATAATAATCTGCTTGTGAAGGCTGTATGCTTCCAAGTCCGGGGCCGCCTCTCATCATATTAACTATAACACATGGAATCTCAGCTCCTGCAGCGTAAGTAATACCTTCTTGTTTTAAAGATATTCCGGGGCTTGAAGATGCAGTCATACATCTTGCTCCCGCTCCTCCTGCTCCATAAACCATATTAATTGCAGCTATTTCACTTTCTGCCTGCAGAAATACTCCCCCTGCTTCAGGTAACTTTCTTGAAATATATTCAGGGATTTCACTTGATGGTGTTATGGGATAACCGAAGAAACATTTGCAGCCCGCCTTAATGGCAGCAGCACCTACAGCTTCATTGCCTTTCATTAATACTTTTGACATAATTAACCTCCATTATAATCTTTCTACTGTTATTACCGAATCGGGACACATAATTGCACAGTTACCGCAAGCTATACATTTTTCTTGATCAGTTACGTGTGCAGGACTGTAACCCTTATTATTTATTTTTTCCTTATTTAATTCAATAATTTTTACCGGACAAACCGCAACACAAAGCTCACAACCCTTGCAAGCATCGTCATTAAATGTAACCTTACCTTTCGCCATTATAAAACCTCCTTTAACTCATCCATTCTTCCCTCATATAAAGATTTATGGGGAATAATTTTTCTATTATTTCATGGTTCTTTATTTTATCAGCTGTCTCTTTTATAACAGCTTCATATCTTATGGGAATATCTGTTTCCCATGATACCTTTTTTGTAAGCTCATGACCGAATTCCACATCTTCTACTGTAGTTGCTTTAAGCATGTGCGTATTGTTGACTAATCCGGTAATTTTTAACCTTGATGTTGCTTCAATCATTTTAAGATAATTGATTACTCCATCAACAGTGCTTGTATCAGGTCTGTTTCCGTTAATCACATAAAACATATCATAATCGACATTTTTTATTTGTTCTGCGAATCTGGCAAGAACTCTTGCTCCCACAGGGTCGCCTCCAACATCGATTATGGATTTAATATTCGGGTTTGTTATAACTCCCATCAGTTCAGCCGGCAATGCAGGTAAATCGACTGCCGTGTTTCTAATACTTGAATCGAATAATTTTATCCCGATTTCTTCAAAAAACTCTCTTTTTTCTCTTGATCGGAAATAAGGATTAACTATATCTAAATCGGCAATACTGACATTCTCGTATATTTCTTTCATTTTAACGGCATAATTAACCGCAAACTCTGTCTTGCCGCTGCCGTAGTGGCCTATAACAATAACTAATCTTTTGTCATGCACAATATCCCTCCTTTCGGAATATTTATTATGTCTTAATTATAGGTTTTAGCCTCCTCAACACCCTTTAAAACTCTCAATCCACCTTCGGCCAGAGCCAAAAGCTCGTCCTCTCCCGGATAGACTATAACCTTAGCTATGAATTTTACTTTATCTTCAATCATCTTGACAAAATCCTTGTCGTAAGCAATACCGCCTGTTATTATAATCGCATCAACATCTCCGTCAAGAACTACTGCATATTCGCCGATTGCCTTTGCAACTTGGTATGCCATTGCAGAATAAATGAGTCTTGCTTTATCATCTCCGTCATTTGCTCTGTCGCTGACTTCTTTTGCACTGTTTGTTCCCAAATATGCACAAATTCCGCCCTTGCCTGCTATAATCTTATATATTTCAGCTTCGGTATATTTGCCGCTAAAGCACATCTTAACTAATTGCGCAGCAGGTAATGAGCCTGTTCTTTCGGGTGAAAAAGGTCCTTCGCCGTTTAGAGCATTGTTTACATCAATTACTCTTCCCTTTCTATGTGCTCCGACAGAAATTCCGCCTCCTAAATGAACAACTACAAAATTCACTTCATCATACTTTTTCCCGAACTTTTCAATTGCGGCTTTTCTTGCAACAGCCTTTTGATTTAATGCATGCCAAATGCAAATTCTTTCAAACTCCGGATGCCCGCTTATCCTTGCCACATCCTCCATTTCATCAACAACCACAGGGTCTACTATAAATGATGGAATATTTACTTCATCGGCTATGGAATGCGCCAAGAGGGCTCCCAAATTGGAAGCATGCTCACCTTTTATATTGGTTTCTAAATCTTTTATTAACTTATCATTTACCAAATAAGTGCCGCCTTCAATCGGTTTTAGTAAACCTCCTCTTCCTACTACAGCGTCCAATTCATTTAATGATATATTGTTTTCTTTTAATGAGGATATTATCATTTCTTTTCTGAATTGAAACTGGTCTACAACCCTGTTAAAAGGCTGCAATTCTTCGCTTGTGTGTCGTATAGTTTTTTCAAAAATCATGGTAACATCATCAAATACTGCTATTTTCGTCGATGTTGACCCCGGGTTAATAATTAATTGTTTCATATGCTCTCCTTTTTTGAACAAATTACTGCTAATAAAATTGAATAAAGTTTGGCTTCATCTGAATCAGCCCTTGAAGTAAGAATGATTGGAGCCTTAGCACCTAATATAATTCCTGCATTTTTTGAATCAGCTAAATATGTTAATGTTTTATACATTACATTTCCTGCCTCAATATTCGGCATTAATAAAATATCTGCATCACCTGCAACTTCTCCCTTTACTCCTTTTAAAGCTGCCGCTTCCCTGGAAATTGCATTGTCAAGTCCAAAAGGTCCCTCTACCATACAGCCTTTTATTTCACCATTTTTGTTCATATTCACAAGAATTTCGGCATCAACGGTAGCCTGCATTTTAGGTGATACTTTTTCCTTTGCACATATTACAGCAACTTTTGGGTTTTCAATATTCAATGACCTGCATAAGGGAAGGGTATTTTCGATTATTTGTTTTTTTTCAGATGCAGAAGGTGCAATATTCATTGCCGCATCAGTTATTATGAACAGTTTATGGTATCTGTCCGATTCAAAAACTGCTGCATGACTTAAAATATTTCCTGTCCTAAGTCCGATTTCCTTATCGAGAACTGCTTTAAGAATAATTGCAGTATCGACTAATCCTTTCATCAGGATATCTGCCTTGCCGCTGCTGACCATGGATACTGCCGTCCTAGCAGCTTCATTGTCGTCTTTTGACTCGATAATTTGAATATCATCGAGATTAAAGTTTATTTTTTGTGATAGTTCAATTATTTTTTCTTTATTGCCTATCAAAATTGGAATGCAGATTTTTTCAAGATAAGCTGATTTTACAGCCATTAACACATCTTCATCCTGTGCGGCTGCAATTGCTATTTTTTTTGGCACAGTGGTTTTTGCCATTTTTAATAACTCATCAAATCTATTCATATACAAACACCTCAAAATATAACTTGCAACAATTATGCCAAAAAAACAAAAAAATCGACCATTGAAATTTCAACGATAGATTTTTTTATTAAATCAGCTTGAACTTTTTTGCATGCAATTTTTTTCAAGAAAGTTGCATTTTGCAAAAAATTGCAAATTAAAAAATGCCGTATTTCTCCATTTTATAATATAAGGACCTTAAAGATATACCCAGCTCTTTGGCAGTTCGGGTTTTATTCTTGTCAAATTTCAAATATACACTTTCAATATATGCAGATTCTGTTTTACTAAGTACCCTATCCAAAGTTGAAACATCATCATCAGTTAATACTGTACTCTTAACCGTATTTTGAACTTTATTTGAATTCAGCTGGGGTAAATGTGTTGTCCTGATAACCCTTTCATTTATATTCATATATATTATCGCCCGGCCGATAATATTTTCCAATTCCCTTACGTTGCCCGGCCATTCATGAGACATCAAAACATCTAAAGCATCATTTGATATATCAACAATATTTCTTCCGTATTCATCATTAAACTTTGCAATAAAACTTTTTACCAATAAGGGGATATCTTCAATCCTTTCTCTAAGAGGAGGTATATTTATCGGCAGAATGCTGAGTCTGTAAAATAAGTCCTCTCTAAATTTTCCTTCCCTCACGGATTTTGCCAAATCTGCATTAGTTGCTGCAATTACCCTTACATCTACAGGAATATTCTTGTTGCTTCCAACACGCATTATTTCTTTTTCCTGCAGAACTCTCAAAAGTTTTGCCTGAGTATTTAAACTGATTTCAGAAATCTCATCAAGGAATATGGTACCTTTGTCTGCCTCTTCGAAAAGACCCTTTTTGCCTCCCTTTAATGCTCCGGTAAATGAGCCTTCATCATACCCGAAAAGCTCGCTTTCAAGAAGCGAATCAGTCAGTGCGGCACAATTTACCCTTACAAAATTTTTGTGTGAGCGGGAGCTTTGAGCATGGATTGAATTAGCGAACAATTCCTTGCCCGTACCGCTTTCGCCTCTTAAGAGAACAGTTGCCGGAACCTTAGCAGCCTTTTCTATCAGATTCCTTACTTGATTTATTGCTTTTGAGTTCCCGATAATATCTTCAGGTTTATATTTATAAGTTAGTTCTCTTAACTTTTTTTCAGCTTCCTCTAATTTATCGGTCAAGTCCTTTATAGTAGAAATATCATGAAGAACGGCAACACTTCCCTTCAATTTGCCATTTACATTAATTGGTGCTGCTTGAGCTACAACAGTCTTGCCGCTTGGTCTTAATTTTAATTTTGTATTTTCTACGGGTTTCTTTGTTGAAAGCACTTTCATATGCACGCTTTCTTCTCCGTCTTCAATATCATAGAGTGCATTCTTGCCTATTATATCGTCATGCTCAATTCCGGTTATTTTTGTATAAGCCGGATTAACTAAGATATGCTCGCCTTTTTCGTCTACAACACTTATTGCATCCTGTGTTGCAAGAAAAACCGCCTCTAACATTCCTTGGTAATCCATGCTGTTAAAATTAATTTTTTGCATCTTTAATACCTCTTCCTAAGGCTCTAAAGGCTCTTTTGAAACTTCTATTGTTACGGTTTCTTTGCTTAATGAAATTTCTTTGAAAGTGAATTCAGAAATGCAGTCTAAATTAACAGTGTTAATACCATTAACTGTTTCTGATAAATCCAGGGTTAAAATTAAATCTTCTTTTTTCAGTGAATTAACTAAGGTTGAAGTTCCCCGCACAGTAACCGTTATTTCTTCTTCTGTTTCCTTTATCTCTACATCACTGTTTTCAATTTTATTTATAAACTGAATATCATCATAGCTGTATCTTAGATCTCTTTCAATAATTTTTTCTACCACGGCATTTACAACCGGTTTAGTTTCCATATCCAAAAATACCAAACCTTCTGCATTCAAAATGTTTCTGGTTGAAAGTATATTGTTGTATGCACCGGTAATATCCAGTTCTTCTAAGGTAAGTTTCTTAAATGTATCTAATACATCCTGCTCTGCGGCTATCCTCACTCTTTCAGGTTTAACGGTTACATCGACCAATTCATAACCTTCTTCCGGTATTCCTGTAATTGTTGGTTCAAGAGCTACATATTTAGTAGGATATATCGGAACTGTAACCTTTACATTTCCTATTGGAGCCGATAAGAATATTTCATTGTCAGTATCATCATATATCCTTACCGGAACAGTCTTAACCACATCATCCATGGCACCTTCGATATTTATTGTAGCAACTGCTTTATCAGCTGAATTTACAACACTTCTTGGTCCTGTTATCTTTACTGATGACGGATTTGGAACTGTTTGTGCTCTGTAATAGTTCTTAGCATGTTCTCCTTCAAATTGAACCGTAACATCCATAACCTTAGAAATTACTCCTTCTATGTTGCATGCTATTTGCGAAGGATATACTCCTACCACATCAACACCGCTTGGTCCTACAACTTCTACCTTTGCATTTGTTATTCCTTCATTAAAACCCAAGACATCTATATAGGCAGAAAAATCCCTGCTGCTTATTTTTTCCAATTGCTCTGTTAATCCGGTTGCTTTTACTGTTACGGTAATATTTTCCTTGTCTTGATTCATTATTACTAAATTAGATTTTTCCAGGGCAGATAAGTTTCTTATTGTTACAGACACATTTGGATAAGACTGTTCAAGTGTTTGATTAGTTACAAGCATTACAATCATCCACAGAACAAATGCAACAATAAGACAGGTAATTTGAATGACTAATTTATCGTTTTTTATCTTCATTTCTGTTTCTCCACTTATCTATAATATTTACCTTTTCATTTTCAATATAAATACTCTGTAATAATGATTCAATTTCTTCATTTTGAATATTCCTGTATAGTCTTCCTTCCACAGCATATGAAATGTACCCTGTTTCTTCAGAAACTATCAAAGCAATGGAATCTGACCGTTCAGTCATTCCTATTGCCGCCCTATGCCTTGTCCCTATATCTTTACTGAGAAGGTTGTTTTCGGTAAGAGGCAAAAAACATCCTGCTGCTTTTATTGTATAATCCTTTATAATAACTGCTCCGTCGTGAAGGGGAGTATTAGGAATAAAAATATTTATTAATAGTCCGCTTGAAATATTGGCATTTATTACAGTCCCGCTTTCTATTATATCATTGAGACCTATCTGTTTTTCAAAAATAATTAGTGCACCGATTTTTTGTCTTGAAAGAGACGTTATTGCAGATATAATTTCTTTAATAATTTTTCTGGAAGTTTCATTAGTCTTTTCTACATTTGACAGGGTAAAAGAAGTTCTTCCCAAATATTCAAGAGCTTTTCTGATTTCAGGTTGAAAAACAATAACAAGCGCGATTAATCCGACTTGAAATGTATTGCTTAATATAAATTCAACCATATACAATTCAAATATTTGCGATATAGGAATTAATGCAACCAGTAGTACAATACCCTTAACCAATTGTTTTGCTCTCATATCTCTGATTAGAATATAACCTCGATAAAGAACATAGTAAACAATACCGATATCAACTATGGTATTTGGACCTATATTTGACATAATTAATCCCATTCGATGCATAATATCATACATAATAATCCCCCGCACTATTCAGCATTCATTTGCGCCATTGTATCGGCATATGACCTGCTCATTCTTGCTTTAGAATCTTCATCCAATTCTGCACTTTCAATATAATCCATAATGGGATAAACAATATGCTCGGCTGTACCGTTTTCTTTAACACCTTTATAAACCCATAACGGAATATAATTAATATTTTTAATGGAAATTTCTTTTGTACTGCCCTTTTTTTCTATTTCTATATCAATAATAATTCCATCTTCGGTATATTTTGAAACTTGCTCCGACATACCGTAAGGAACTAATGTTTCCACTCTTTGATTTGATAAAAAATTACCCATGGAATATGCTATAAATTTTGTTTTACCGTCATAATCCAATGTTTGCGTAGGTTGTATAACATGAGGATGGCTTCCGAGTATTATGTCAACTCCTGACCTGAAAAGCATGTCTGCCAAAATTTCCTGCCTTTGAGCTTGAATTCTTGAATATTCGTCTCCCCAATGAAGGTATGCTATTATTACATCGGCATTATTATCTTTGGCATAGATTATGTCTTCCTTCATTTTTTCTTCGTCTATAATATTTACCATTACATCCAAGTCTTCAGGAGTAAGAACCGTTTCAAGACCGTTTACCATTTCCGTATATGCCATAAATGCAAACCTTATACCCTTTACATCCTTAATTAATACCCTTGTTTCAGGCTTTGAAGTAAAGGTTCCGATTGGCTCCATTCCTCTTGCTTTAATTTGCTCTATTGTTCTTATAATACCTGCCTTTCTTGTATCAAGGCTGTGGTTGTTGGCAGTTGACAGTATGTCAAATCCCGCATTTTTTATAGCGTCCAATGCTTCATCGGGAGCATTAAACAAGGGATATCCCTGATATGCGTATACTTCATTTCCCGCTGTTGTTCCTTCAAAATTAGCGATTGCTATGTCTGCTTCTCGGATAATACTTTTTATAGCTTTAAAACTGTGTTCAAAATTATAGGTATTCGTTTTGTAATCATATGCTCCATCCAATTGTGAGGGATGAAACATTATGTCTCCTGTCGCTCTTATTCTAACAGTCACATCAGGTTCAGGCTGAGGCTCCTTAACTTCATTAGAGGCTTCTTCTCCGATTTGTTCTTCCGGATGCTCCTCCAGCGGCTGCTTGTCTTTTTTCCCGTCTTTACCTATACCCCTTACAACAAAAGAAGCTGCTAATACACCAACCAATAATACTAATGACCATGACATTAATTTAATTCTTTTTTTACGTCGTCTGACTTTTCTGTTCATATGCTACCTCTATGAATAATTACGTATTTATTCTATCCTACTATGAAAGATTTTGCAAGAAATTAAATTATTAAAATTAAATTAAAGATACCGGATGTTGGTGCCAGGCACCCTTACCCGGTGCCAGGCACCTTTAGTGCTTTTTTTGTCTTGGCTTTATTAAAGCTTTGGGACCGTATCCGATTAAATCATATCTGTTTTCCTTTTTTAAAGCTTTCAAAACCAGCTCATAATTTTCTTTTTTGGAATATTGAAGCAATGCTCTTTGCATTTTCTTTTCTTCTATATCTTTTGGAACATAAACTTCTTTATTTGTCAATGGGTTAAAGCCCGTATAATACATGCATGTTGACAGTGTCCCCGGTGTAGGATAAAAATCCTGTACCTGCTCGGGAATATGACCCATATCCCTTATATATTCAGCAAGCTCAATTGCATCTTTCAAGCGAGAACCGGGATGCGATGATATAAAATAAGGTACAATGTATTGATCTTTGTTAATCTTTTTGTTTACATCATTAAACTTTTCTACAAACTTATTGTATATTTTTATTGAAGGTTTGCCCATTAGTTTTAAAACTGATTCTGAAACGTGTTCCGGAGCGGTTCTTAATTGTCCGCTCACATGGTATTTGCATAATTCTTCAATAAAGTCATCATTATTATCATATATTGCATAATCGTATCTTATGCCTGAACGAATAAAAACTTTTTTGATACCTTCGATACTTCTCAGCTTCTTCAATAATTCTATATAATCTTTATGGTCGATCTGTAAATTTTCGCATTTTTGCGGAGTTAAACATTCTTTATTTTTGCACGCACCGTACTTTTCCTGTTTTTTGCAAGCCTTAATTCTGAAATTAGCAGTAGGTCCCCCCACATCATGAATATATCCTTTAAAGTCCTTGTCTTTCTTCATCTTCTCAACTTCATTTAATATGGACTCATGACTTCTTGCTTGTATTATTCTTCCCTGATGGAAATTAAGGGAGCAAAAGCTGCAGCCACCGAAGCATCCTCTGTTACTTGTAATGCTGAATTTTACTTCATTAAATGCAGGTACTCCCAAGTTTTTATACATAGGATGGTAATCCCTCATATAATCCATGTCATAAATATCATCTAATTCTTGCTGTGATAGAATTTCCATAGGGGGATTTTGTACCACATAGACTGTATTATACGGCTCAACTAAGGTCCTTGCACTTTTGGAGTCGGTATTTTCATATTGTATTTTAAAGCTTTCACCATACTTTTTCTTTGAAGATACAACTTCATTATAGTCAGGCAAAAATATCGGATTGTAGGGACGCTCTCTGTCCTTTGTCTTGTATACGGTTTGGTTTATAAATGTAATTTCTTCAACCGGAATACCGGATTCCAATGCTTCCGCAATTTCTATCAAAACTTTTTCACCCATGCCGTATACCAATAAATCCGCACCTGAATCCAATAAAACAGACCTTTTAACGCTGTCGCTCCAATAGTCATAATGGCTAAATCTTCTTAAGCTCGCTTCAATACCGCCTATTATTACGGGAACATCCTTGTATGCTTCTCTTATACGGTTTGAATATACCGTAACAGCTCTGTCAGGTCTTAATCCTGCTTTCCCGCCCGGAGAATAAGCATCTTGATGTCTTCTTTTCTTAAAAGTCGTATAATGATTAACCATTGTATCTATATTCCCTGAATTAACAAGAAAGGCTAAACGCGGCTTTCCCAACACTTTAAAAGAAGATAACTCTTTCCAGTCAGGCTGCGGAATGATTCCGACCTTGTAACCGAATTTTTCCAATGTTCTTGACAAAACAGCAGCGGCAAATGAAGAATGGTCAACATATGCATCACCTGTCACAAAGACAAAATCACACTCATCCCATCCTCTTTTTTTCATATCTTCCATATTAACGGGTAAAAAATCCATAATGCCTCCATATAATGTTAATGTGTTTATTATACCACCTGCATTATATTTAAAACAATAATAAAAGCAGAAGAATTACTCCTCTGCTTTTATATAAAAACATGTATTCAATAACTATATAGAACTAAATAATAACACTCTGTTCAGACATTTAAACATCTACCATGTATCCAATTCACTTACATAGAGCAAAATTGTTATATATCTTCATGTATCCAACAAACTATATAGAACCAAATACTTGCACAGAATTAACGGTCGGAGTTTACATAAATTATTTTATGTAAACTATTCCACTATTACTTCTACTAAATCCCCGTTTTTCAGTCCGGCAGCATTTCCTTCTTCAATGTCAACATGCATGTCTAATGCATATGCTTCATTTACTCTTACTAATACATTATCGAAAACCAGACCCCTCTGACCATCTACTTTAACAGAAACTATATCTTTATCTTTAAGGCCGTATTTTTCAGCATCTGTTGTATGCATATGTAAATGTCTTGCTGCAGCAATAGCACCTCTTTCAATCTCAACTTCACCCTTCGGTCCCACAAGTTTAAGACCCGGAGTACCTTCTGTTTTTCCTGAATCTCTCACAGGAAGGTCAGTAATACCTAATGTAAATCCATCAGAAAAAGATAATTCAACCTGTGTTTCTTTTCTTGCAGGTCCCAGAATCCTAACACCTTTGATTGTTCTTTTAGGTCCTACCAAATCAACTTTTTCATCGCATGCAAACTGTCCCGGTTGAGTTAAATCTTTAATAGGTGTAAGTTCATAGCCTTCCCCGAACAGTATATCAATATGTTCCTTGCTCAAATGTACATGTTTATTAGATAAACCGACTGTAACTTTAAATCTCATAACATCCTCCGTAAAATTAATGTATATATAAAAGCATTATAATATACAATAGTTAAAATTACAACAATTAATTAATTTAATTTGTTATTGCTCATAACTACCATATTTTTTCCCCCGCCTACCGAGGGAATCGTCTTCGTGTAATAAAACAGACCTTATATATTCAAGTCGAATCCTTGCTTTTTCATAACCTTCAGCATATCCGAGCGTTTCGGAATAAGATTTTTTAGCTTTGTAACAACCTGATTGCTGAAGCTGTCCACCCTTTTGTTTGCTTCTCTTAAATCATAATAGGTCTGCATTTCTATATCATATTCTTTAATTTCTTCCAAATAATCATCAAATTTCTTATATGTATTTTCAAATAAGCGCAAATCCATACTCATTCTTGGTTTAAGCTGCGGATTCTGATTCGGATAACCTATCCCGAGTCCAAGCACCGGCATAGTAAGCTCCGGCAGTTCTAAAATCTCAATAATTTTTTCCGCATCATTTAAAATGCTTCCCAAATATACAACTCCCAAATCTAAAGCTTCAGCAGCATTTACTATATTTTGCGCAGTTAAGCAAGCATCCGTAAAGCCCTGGAAGAATCTATCCATATCCCTGGCACTTGGCTCATAACCGCCCTTTTCATCCGCAATTCTGTAATTTCTGTACTGGTCGGCTATTAAAATTAACAGTTCGGGAGCTCTTGCCACATATTCCTGTTTACAAACATCTGCAATTTTCTTTCTTTTTTCCTTATCGGTCACTCGAATAATAGAGCTTGCCTGCATTCCGTTTGATGTAGGAGTCCGTCTAGCTACTTCAATTAATTTATTAAACACTTCTTCCGGTATTCCTCCATCCTTAAATTCACGAATTGTTCTGTGGTTTAACTGTCTTTCTAACATTAAATTACCCATACTCATCTACTCCTTTATATTTATATATATGGTATACCCTAAAATATCATATATAATCAATCTGATTTAATTAACGTATTTAAATTACTAAACTTGGCAACTTAACCTCTGTTCACTTTCTTATTATTATATTTATTTACTAAAAAGTATAATATATTTATAGTTGTCAATATAATAAAATAATATGAAATATATATAACTAATTTGTTTTCAGGCATCCAGACGGACGTCATATAAAAGAATATTGAAGCTGCAATATACAAATATACTTTTTTTATATTTAGTATATTTTCCTTGAAATCTTTTTTGGCAACAGTCTTTTCTTCGCATAATTTTTTAAAATAAAATGATTCATCAGGAAGCATATTGTATTTGTCTGCCAAATTATACATACCTTCTATATCAATTATTGTTATTTCAAATTTGTCTTTAAACTTTTCAATTAATTCAGCTGCATCTTTGCTTAATCCGGATGTAGTAACCAAAAAACCATTTCTTATATTGCTGTTTCCCATGAAGGTTAACAAACTTCTCACATCAAGTTTTTCTACTTCAATACCGCCATAAAGCTTAAATATTTTTATACAGGTTATATAACCATCCTTTTCCGCCAAATATAAGTTTCTTCCTTTTTTAATAAAATTATTGTATCCCTCATTCTTGAAAAATAATTTAATCAGCAATTCAAAATCACTTTGATTAATTTCTTCAATTTTTGATGAGAAATATTCCTCTTTCACTTTTTTAATTAAAATTTCCCTGCCTTTTTCATTCTTTTTGTTCACATTTATTTTGTTTATTAAAGTAAAAATGAAGAATACCAAGGAAGCAATCAGTAAAGATAATATAAGGTCCAAGTATATAAAATATGTTGCTATAAAAACTGCGAAGCTTACAAGTATCTTTAACAGTATTAAATCTGTGCGATAGCTTAAGTAATTTCTGTTTCCCAATGCCTCTTTTATATAAGTTTTCTTTAATTTATTGTCCTTTATCATAAAATCACCTCAATGGAATTATTTCCAAATTGAGGTAATTTATACGCTGCAGGGATAATTGACAGGGACATTCGCCATATTTTAATTGCTATTTACGGCTTCTTCAAGCTTATCTAAATACTTTATGGGGAAATATGCCAATAATTCTTTAAATTGTTCTACCGTAAGACCTTGTGTTGTAGTATAAATTTTAATTTTTTCTTCTAAGCTTGCATTAATAAATTTTTCTTTTATTTCTTCAAAATTTTTATCCATAATACACCTTTCCTTTGAAATTTCTCTATTTTTATATTATTTCACAATTATCAAAATGTATTATAGGAAAATTTTTTATTTTTTTTATTCATACATTAATGATACATACTTTTTTACTGCCTTTAAAGAGCCCTTTAAAATTCTAAATATATTAATAATTCCAAATTTTTTAATCATTTCAGTATTCTTATTGATAAATATATTGACATATAAATTTGTTTTCAATAATTCAAAATAATATTCCCTTAAGCTTATTTTTGAAGGTTTTATCATCACCTGTCCAAAACTCCACTTTTCAAAATCTTCTTTTTGATAAAGAAGTCTGTCTTCAAACTCTTCATACATGGGCATATTGGGAAAAGGAGTCAAGGGGCTTATGGAAGTAATCTGAGGTCTAAGCTTTTTAATATACTTTCTTAAAGAAATAAAATCATTCTTATTCCAGTCCGGATGAGCCATGAAAGAAGCCCATACATCAATTTTGTTCTTTCTCAGTATTTCCGAAGCCTTTAGATTATCGTCTGTCGATGAGCTCTTGCGATATTTTAATAATTCGTCATCATTAAATGTTTCATAGCCTACAAGAAGAGCTTTCAACCCTATTTCATGCAATTCCTTTAAATATTTTTCATACCGGATAACACCTTTTACGGAGCCGTACATAATATAATTCTTTTTAAAATTCAGGTTTTTTACAATACTGATAAATGAATTGAGCTTTTCTTCGCTGCACAAAAAATCATTGTCAATAAACATTACTGTCGGCTCTTTAATATTTCTTAAATCATTTTTGGTTAACTCAATATCTATCAGTTTTTCTTCTGCACCTTCAATTCTCCACCTGAGACAAAAATCGCATACCTTTTTACAGCCTGTGCCGAATTCCATTATTGCAGCAGGTTTATAGCCAAAATATGAATATTCATTCCTGTACTTATTCGTTGAACTTCTGTCAGGCAGCATATATTCATTTCTTCCTTTTTGTCCTGTTGATTTATATGACAAAGACCTCGTCCTAACTCCGTCAATCAATATTTTTTCTTCTTTTTTTAGTGAGTCAAAAAGAATATTAATGTTGTCTCTTGTTGTATATTCAAAAATATAGTCCACATTTTCATTATAAAAGCCTTCCGGATTCAAATAGGCTTGAGTTCCCCCCACAGCCGTTATTATATTTGAATTTATTTCTTTTGTTTCTTTGCAAAGTTTTAAAACCTTGATAACATCAATGCAAAGGGATGTAATTCCAACCAGTTTCGGTTTAAATTCAACTATTTTTACAGCTAGGCTGTCAGTTTCAATCATCATGTCGAAAATTTCAACTTCATGATCTTCTTTTAAAACACCGTAAATCATTTCCAAACCCAAGGGCTCGGAAAACATAAAGTCGCTCAGTGTTATTGCCTGTTTAATTCTCGGTGGTCTTACCAATAATATTCTCATTGTGGCTCCTATCTTTTGCTGTTTTAAAATGGGGTTAGGGCATTAAAATATATTCGGCGTAATTCTATTTTTTATCTGGTATCTGTAAAACAAATTTACAATTGTATAAAACAAATATTTGCTTGGATTTATTAAAAATTCTTTTCTTAATATATTCCTTTTTAAAATCGAGCTGAATGTAAACAATGAATCATACAATTCCCAGTATGCATTTGTTAATTCTTCGGGACTCATATTCTTAGGCCTATGCACTGCCTCCGTACCATCAAAGGAATAAATGTCTTCTTTGATAATCCTTCCTGCTTTCGTCATATCCTCAAAAAATTTAGTTCCGGGAATAGGAGTTAATAT
>Ga0208694_1000986_pt1 | contig 37947 bp, 23 predicted proteins | sample AD_UKC078_MetaG_FD_184442 | JGI IMG/M metagenome (GOLD analysis project Ga0208694, IMG submission 184442) | Active sludge microbial communities of municipal wastewater-treating anaerobic digesters from USA - AD_UKC078_MetaG (SPAdes) (version 2) | ecosystem: Engineered > Bioreactor > Anaerobic >...
GTCTTTTAAGCTGCCGCATAACGTTTTATTTACGCAAGTCCCCATTTAAAACATTCGTAAATGAAATGTGTTTAAATTGGTAAGTTACTTTAAATATTGGTTGTATAGATTAGTTTTTATTTTATTTACGAATAAATTTAAATGCTTCTTGTGTTTTACCAAAGGTAACTACCATTAAATACATGCCGCTTTTTAAGTCTGAAACATTGAGTTCTGCAGTGTGGCGTGCTAATTTTACCAAGTCACCACGTAGCGTGTACACTTGCACATATTGTGGTTGTTCGCTAGATGAGATGTAAATAGTTTGGTCTGTTACGGTTGGATACACAAAGTTATGTGTAGTCGTGTTTGTTGGTGTTAAACCTACATAGTCGTCAAACTCAAAACTTGTTGGTATAGCAGGTAAAGTCTCTTTTGTGCTAGTGTAAATACGTAGTTCTCCAGGCTGTAGTGTAATTGTTTGTGATGTGCTACTTACTACCAAAGCTTCTCCCGTAAAATAGTCGTAATAGGTGCCTGTACTTGCAAAAGGAGCAATGTTGGTACTACCAGTAAATACAGTTCCACCACTTACGTTGAAATTGCCAACGACAACCAATTTATCAGCATTGTAGTTCCATTGAATATAACGACCAGATAAGCCGTGTCCTGCTTTTACGTTACATGTACCGTTTAAGAACATGGTTTCATATTTGTCACGCAGTTTGAGTATTTGTGCAATTTTTTCAAAACTTCCCATACGCAGTGTGTTTTTGTACCAACCAAGTGCTTCAGGCACAGGTTTTGGGTCTACACGGTCGCCAACGGCACCTGTAGCATTGCTAAAAATACTATAATCAAAACCTAATTCCTCAAATTGCCATAACATTTTAGGTCCTTTCATCATAGTGTTGAAAGCTACGTTAAGTGGTACACGATTTAAGCGAGCAGTTTCGTCGGTTTTTAAATTACCATTACCGTATGCTTTGGCTTTATAAAAGTTACGTTCTTCATCGTGACTTTCACAGTAATAAACCCAGCCGTGCGTGTTAGCAGCGCTAATATCGTCGTTTTGATCAAGCCAGCCCATAGCTGTTTGGCTATAACTGTCGTTCATGCCAGCACCACCACCCCAGCATAACATACCATTATTTACAAAGCCGGGTTCTTCGCTACCATACCAATGTTCTAAAATAAAGTACGCATCGTTTTTTACCGCTTTTACACTGTTGTAATAGTTGTTAATGATAGTGGTACGGTTGTTACAATCGGAGCCGCATAAACCTTTTGATAGGTCCATACGATAGCCGTCAACTTTATATTCAGTAATCCAATACTGCAACACACGTTTGAAATAGTCGCTTGTACCTGAAAAATGGTGATTAAAATCTTGATTTACACTCGCATCGTGTGGCGCAACGGTGTTAAACCAAGGGTTGTTGGCTGCCACACCATTAGTTCCATAGTATAATTTTGCCCAAGGATGAACGCCAGTAGCGTGGTTGAATACCATATCTAAAATTACAGCGATACCGCGTTTGTGACATTCATCGATAAATGTTTTATAATCGTCAGCTGTTCCATACGATTTGTCTGGCGCAAAAAAATGGTTTGGATTGTAACCCCAACTGATATTGCCATCAAATTCGGTAATTGGCATCAATTCAATGGCATTCACGCCTAATGCTTGTAAATAATCAAGACGAGCTGTCACAGCTTTTATAGTGCGTAGAGGGCTAAAATCGTGGATCCATAATTCGTAAATTACCAAATTATTTTTATCGGGACCGACAAAGTTGAGTGTTGCATCACTCCAATTAAAGGCAGGCTTGTTAGTTTGTAACACAGAAACAGGACCGTCGCCTTTGGCAGGATAAGTTAAATTGGGATAAACATCTGCTGAAATGTATTTATCATTCCAAGGATCGAGTACTTTTTCTGTGTAAGCATCGCTTATTTGAATGAGTTTTGTACCAATTTTAACGGCATATTGAAAAGCGTATTCTTTGCCAGCTTCCAAACCGTCAAGTGTTAACCAGAAATAGCCTGTTGTGCCATCTTTTTTCATTTGATAGGTGTTACTAAAACTCCAGTTGTTGAAATCGCCTAAAACAAATACATTGTCGGCAATTACATTCGCTTTATCTTTAGCGTACATCACCAAAGTGACTTGATTGGGGTTGCTGTTATTGTAGTTAATACCTTCCAGTATACCAGCTGGACGTGTTTGGTTTGTAGGAGTATTAGCAACGCAAATTATAATCGTATCGCGCACCGTAATACCACTGGCAGTAGCAGATAAAATACATTCGTAATCGCCTGTGGAAGTAAATGATTGCGAGTAACTTAATGTTGTTCCTGTGGCAGTAGCTTTTGATGTGCCGTTTATTTTTAATTCCATAGCTGCCGAAATTGATGCCGTGGCACTGAAGTTAACGGTTGAGCCAGTTTGAACTAGTTGATTGCCTTCTGGTTCATTAAATTTAGCGTTTAAACCAGCTTCATATATGTCAATAAAAATATCACCACCGTCGGCTGCTTTTCCTTCTTTCGTTCCAGCAGGACCATCGTTGAACACAAACGCCATTTTTTGAATATCCGTAGTGATAGGGCAGCCGTAAAATGTATAAATATTGCTAATGGTTAATTGCCATTTGTTACCCACTTTGGTCATTTTGTTTTTTGCAGTACCACCGCGCCACGTGTCGGTAACAAATTTCCAGTCGCTGGACGTAGCACTTTCGGATGTAATTAGCCCTGTGTGTGCGTAACATGTTGTAGCAGTGGTCATTCCGCCATTACCCAGTGAGGGGTCGAAAGTGACCACAATAGTGCCGTTATAACCTTTTGTGATAAAAGCAGGCTCAGTTACAACTACTTGAGCCGAAAGCGCGAAATACACGCATAGCATTCCAAGTGCGAGAAGCAATTTTTTCATGACGATTATTTCTTTAAGGGTCAATAGATATAAATTGCAACAAAGATAAGTTTTTCAATTTAAAAAACTAACAAATCGGAATAATTTTTGAGATTTTTGTTTATTTTTTGTTGTTTTATAGTTGGTAGTGGAGTGCATCATACCATAGCGAAAAGTCTTCTTCCAAAATTCCAAAGGACAAAAGATGCTTTTTATCATTGAAAAAAGCAGTTAAAAAGTGATTTTTACTAGGTGAGTTTTCTGCACTTTTACGATAAAGTGACAATGCTTTTTCAGTATCACCAGCTACCCAATGGGCATGTCCAGCATTTAAGTAATCGATACTTTCGGTAGATGTCGCAATTAATTTTTCGTAGTAATTACATGCTTCCGTAATTTTTCCAGCAAGCAGATAGCTCCATGCAATAATGCGTTGAATTTTGAGGTCATCAGGCGATAAGTAATCTGCTTTAAAATAGGTAGCTATAGCTTCGTCGTAGCGTTTTAGTTCGATCTGACAATGTCCTATTTGAAGTAATATTTGCCTATTTTCAGGTGCTAATTTAGCGCATTGATCATAATACATGAGTGCTTTTTCATAATTGCCAACACGTTTGAAACAATACGCTAATCTACGCATTGTCCATCGGTTTTGAGGCTGTAATAAGTCAGCTTGTTCGTATGTTTCAATAGCTGGCAAAATTTGGTTGAGTTGTTGGTGACAATAGCCGATTTTTTGGAAATGTTCGGCTGTATGTACGTCTTTTTGCAATATCTCAAATTGCTCTAAAGCCTCTACATATAAATCTTTAGAAAAATAAAATTCTGCTAACTGCTGGCGTGATTCGTTTGTAGGGAAGAGTAGTGTAAACAGTGGTGTTTTGTAGATGCTTAAAACTTCTTGTAGAGGATTTGTTAATTCATGTTTTCGACTATGCAAAGTGTAGAGACGGTACAAGTCTTGAATATATTGATTTGCTACGGTTTTAGCACGTGTATCTGGTTGTGTCAGAGTCTCTTCTTTTATCATCTCTTCTACCTGTTCTGATTCAGCATTGAAGTTGCTTGTCATCATGTTTTGTTGAGCCAGTGGCATCTGTTTTAAACTCAAACAGAATGAATATTTGTCAGAATTACATAAAAAAGGACTACGCATCATGGCTGCAAATAGGCTTTTTTTATTTTCAAAAAGCGTACGAATAGTGCTATGTTTTGGATCAAATGGTAATAACCAATTCATCGTATTTTGGAAAAATGGAAAACTTTTTAATGCAGCAAACGTGCTTACATACACATCAGCTCCATCCATTTGTAATTCGCCAAATTCGTGTAGTTTGTCGGCTATACCGCTTTCTTCAAGTAGTTCTTGCCATTCAGGATTTTTATCATTCAACTCATCCATTTTGAATGAATCAGAATCCATTTTATCTTTCATCATTGGTGTGAGGCGTATCACGTCAGGCATAATTTCCTCACGTATGCGCTTGGTTATGGACTCGGTTTCACTAGTGCGTACTAATTGCATTACTATCGATTCTAGCTCTTGTTGAAATGCTTTTTTGTCGCACAACAGCTTTAATTGATTCATACAGGATTCATTAAGTTGAATGCGTTCAGCGTAACGTGCTATAATGAGTGCTATACCAACAATGACACGCTGCTTTACCTCTAATTCGGTATGCTCTGCATAAGTGAGTAGTAGTGTGAATTTAGACGGATAAAAGTTGCGTAGCAGCGATAGTGTAATGGCTGAAATAATGACTGAGCGATCTGTGGTATCAATTTCAGATGATTGTAACAATTTGATTATTAATTGTTTTTCATTAGTACTCCATTTGCCCGACAGCCAAATGAAATTAAAGATAGCCAACAGATGTTGTTCGTGTTCTATGGCAAATTGAGTGGCTTTTTCACCATCATCTTGTAAACCTGTGGTAAGGAGTTCGCCTAGGGCATGGTGTGAAGCACCTAGTTCAAGCGCATTTACCAATTCTTCAAATCGAACAGGCGTAATTTGGACGTAGCGCTTTTGTGCATATTCTACACGAGATGAAATACGTATTAAGAGTGCCTCTTTTACATCACTCACTAAATCATATAAATTTTCGAGTAACTGATTAAAAATCAGTTGTTGTTGAGGATCGTTTACACCTAACACAGCGTATTGTAGCAGGTTACGATATACGGTTTCAAGCTCTTCTTTACGATTAATATAATTCCAATCTTGCAATTCGTCGAGTAGTGGCTGTAATTTATTGAATACATCTGCCAAACGGCGTTGTTTAAGCAGTTGAAGAATATGTGTGTATATGGAAAATATCTCTTTTTCAGACATAATAGATCTATGTTAATGTGCAAATTAATATTATCATATTTTATACCAAAAGTGTTTATACATAAAAAGCTGTCTATTTGACAGCTTTTTGTAGTGTATGCATTAAAGTTTAGCCTATTTTACTTATTTTTCGAAGTTGTTCTTCGTCTAGTATTTTAATATTTCGTCCCGATACTGCAATAACACCTTCGCTAACAAAATTAGACAATGTACGGATAGCATTGGAAGTAGTCATATTAGAGTAGTTAGCTAAATCTTCTCTCGAAAGACGACTTTTTATAGTTTTACTATCAGCTTCTACGCCGTAATTATCGCGTAGCATAATTAATGACTCTGCTAAACGGCCTCTGACATGTTTTTGTGTCAAACTTACAATACGAGCATCGTCTATACCTAAGTCGGTTGCCAACGATTGAATAAAATACAGCGCCAATTTATTATTCGATTGAATAATTTGTTCTACTACTTGTAACGGTACCAAGTAAGCTGTTGTGGGTTCGAGTGTAGAAGCACTGGTTAAATAATCTTCTTTGGCAAAAAATGCTCGGTAACCGAAAATTTCGATTGGCTTAACAAAACGTATAATTTGGCTACGTCCACCAACTCCGTCTTTATAGATTTTTACTTTACCAGTAATCAAACAGATCATATATTTAGGAGTTTCACCTTCACAGTATATTACTTCGTTTTTGCGAAAATGGTGTAATTTGGTATTTTCCCGTAAATAGAAGCGTTCTTCCTGTGTGAGAACTTGCCACATAGGAGAGATTTCGTCGATTGGTTTTAATTGTTTTTCGGAGAGGCTTGCCATAAATTAAGTTTTAAAATAATGTTTTACAGCACAAAAATACAATAAATTTTTGGTATGAAAATTAAAAAGAGCAAAAAAATACATTTTTTGCTCTTTTTAAAGAATAGTTTAGATTTTTTATCAAGTTGTTTTTTTGCGTTTTAAAACACTAAAAATGAAATAGGCAATAATTAAAATGTACATGATAAGGCCTAACCAAGCAGCTCCCGAAGTTTTTGCCCATAAATCTTGATACCAATTGATACCTGCAAATTTCAGAGCAGCGCTAACCACGCCCATTAAAGCACCACCAGCGATGAAACCGGATGCTATGAGTGTTCCTTTTTCGCCACGTGCGGTATTTATAACTTCATCTTTAGAACGTGATGTTACAAACCAATGAATTAAACCGCCAACAACGAGTGGTGTATTTAGTGGAAGTGGAATAAACATACCGAGTGCAAATGCTAAAACAGGAACTCCAAGAAAATTAAGCAAAAGTGCTAAAATTGCACCAACACCATATAGCAGCCATGGAGCGCCTTGTCCCATCATCAAAGGTTCGATAATAGCGGCCATGGCATTTGCTTGAGGAGCTACTAATGCATTTTCGCCTGTAAATCCGTATGTTTTATTCAAAATAATAATAACTCCGCCAACAGTAGCAGCTGATACAAGTGTACCCAGGAATTTCCAAGTTTCTTGTTTTGCTGGTGTGCTACCAATCCAATAACCAATTTTAAGGTCAGTGATAAAACCTCCAGCCATCGAAAGAGCAGTACACACAACACCACCAATAACCATAGCAGCGACCATGCCGCTGGTTCCTTTGAGTCCAACACCCACCAAAATAACCGAAGCAATAATTAAAGTCATTAATGTCATGCCCGATACAGGATTAGAACCAACGATAGCAATAGCATTGGCAGCTACTGTGGTAAATAAAAAGGCAATAATAGTTACAACTAAAAATGCAATTAGTGCTTGGAAAAAGTTACCAATTACTCCAAAATAAAAAAAGAGTAGTGTGATGAGCAGTGCTGAAATAGTAGCAATAGAGATGAATTTCATTGATAAATCACGTTCGGTACGTGGAATAGCTTGAACTACAGCTTTGCTTTTCCCGCCTAACTCTTTACCGGCTAAACCCACGGCGCTTTTGATAACGCTCCATGATTTTACAATGCCGATAATTCCCGCCATAGCTATAGCACCAATACCGATAAAACGTGCATAGTGTGAGAAAATCCAGTCAGGATCCATTTCGCTTAACATCACAGAATCTACGGTAGTCATTCCTAGCAGCGGGATAATAAACCACCAAACAAACAAAGACCCTGCACAAATAATAATACTGTATTTCAACCCAATAATATAGCCTAAGCCTAATACAGCTGCACTGGTGTTGATAGAAAACGTCATTTTTACCTTTTGTGCTACAGCTTCGCCCCACGGAATCATACGTGACGAGAGGGTTTCGCTCCAAGTTCCAAACGTTGCTACTACAAAATCGTACAAACCACCGATAGTGGCAGCCCAAATAAGCGGTTTGGCTTGACTACCACCTTTTTCTCCGGAAACAAGTACTTGTGTTGTGGCAGTGGCTTCTGGAAACGGATATTTACCGTGCATATCGCTTACGAAGTACTTTCGGAATGGAATTAAAAAAAGAATACCCAAAATTCCACCTAAGAGAGAGCTTAAAAATACTTGCATAAAACTTACGGTAATTTCGGGATATTTATCTTGTAAAATATAAAGTGCAGGTAGCGTAAAAATAGCACCTGCTACAATCACACCAGAACTTGCTCCAATGGATTGGATGATGACATTTTCGCCCAAGGCGTTTTTACGTTTTGTGGCATTTGATAAACCTACAGCAATGATAGCAATAGGGATAGCAGCTTCAAACACTTGTCCTACTTTTAACCCTAAATAGGCAGCAGCTGCCGAGAATAGTATAGCCATAAGAATCCCCCATGAAACAGAATAAAAACTAATTTCAGGAATGTTTTTATCGGCTGGTAAAATAGGTTTGTAGGTTTCGCCCGGTTTTAGTTCTCGGTTAGCATTTTCAGGTAAACCTACCTTTGAAGATTTTTCCATAAGTTATTCAGATTTTAAATGTGTATTAAAATGGTGGACCATCATTCTCTTGAGGAGGTAAATTATAATTACTGTACGAAGGGAGTGGAGTATTGTTCAATTTTGAACCCAATGTAGCAAATGGATCTACTGTGTCCTCTTCGTTCATAAAACGTGCATATTCGCGCTTAAATATCAAGTCAATTTCACCCGTTGCACCATTACGGTGTTTTGCAATGATAATTTGTGCAACACCGCGTAAATCTTTTTGTGTGTTAGGATCTTCGTAAATTTTATAGTAGTCTGGACGGTGTATAAAGCAAACCATATCGGCATCTTGCTCAATGGCACCAGACTCACGTAAGTCGGATAGTTGTGGTTTTTTCCCTTCTGAACCTTGACCGCGATTTTCTACGTTACGATTTAGCTGTGATAGTGCGATGATTGGAATGTCTAACTCTTTTGCCAATCCTTTTAGTGAACGTGAAATTGTACTTACTTCTTGCTCGCGACTTTGGAATTTCATACCCGATGCGTTCATCAATTGTAAGTAGTCAATAAAAATAACTTGTACATCGTGTTCTTCTTTTAAGCGACGTGCTTTGGTTTGAAATTCCAAAATAGATAGACTTGGTGTGTCGTCGATATAAATGGGTGCACCTTCTAACTTTTTAATTTTAACATCTAATTGTGCCCATTCGTGAGGTTCCAATTGTCCACTTTTAATTTTTTCACCCGGAATTTCGCAAACATTCACAATGAGACGGTTTACCAACTGAACATTAGACATTTCCAAAGAGAAAATAGCTACAGGAATATTATAATCGACAGCCATGTTTTTAGCCATTGAGAGTACAAAAGCCGTTTTACCCATAGCTGGACGTGCTGCAATAATCACCAAATCCGACTTTTGCCACCCCGATGTTATTTTATCTAATGCATGAAATCCACTGGAAATACCGCTAAGTCCGTCAGTTTGTGATGCAGCCTTGTTTAGTCGTGCTAATGCTTCATCTATAATCGGGTCAATTTGTGTAACTCCTTTTTTCTGACGTTTTTGTGAGAGTTCAAAAATACGTCCTTCAGCTTCTTGCATTAAATCATCTACGTCAGTATTTTCTTCAAAAGCTTTAGTTTGTACTTCGGTAGAAATGGTAATAAGCTCACGTGCCATAAATTTTTGCGCTATAATTTGCGCGTGAAATAAAATGTGAGCAGCAGAAGCTACTTTAGCTGTAAGCATAGCAATAGCGTACGGTCCACCAACAATTTCTAAATCTCCATTTTTACGTAACTGTTCGGTTACGGTGTGCATATCGATAGGACTCCGACTACCGTATAGTTCAGTAATCGATTTATAGATTGTTTGGTGTGTGTCTTTGTAAAAACAATCTGCAGAAAGAATATCCACGACTTTATCGATAGCTGTGTTGTCAATCATTAAAGCGCCTAAAACAGCCTCTTCAAGTTCTATAGATTGTGGCGGTACTTTACCGTAATCCACTACTACTTTAGCCTGTTTTTTGTTTGTTGATTTGCTTTTTGTAGGTTCCATAGCGTTCGAAATTTAAAGCTCCAAAGGTACTACAAAAAAGCCATTTTAGGAAAGTTATGTTCATTATTTGTATAGGAGATTTTAACCGTTTTTTCACTGTTATAAACAGAATTTTAATGAGTTTTCAATAACTTATCAAAAGGTTTTCAACAATGTGACTATTCAAAAAATGATTATCTTTGCCATCGTTTTAATCTGTTTGTGTATGATTACATTCCCGAATGCTAAAATCAATTTAGGACTTAATGTAGTAAGTCGCCGTGCAGATGGTTATCATAATCTTGAAACATTGTTTTATCCTATTAATTTGTGCGATGCATTGGAGTTTGTTCTAGCAGAACAAACTTCGTTACGTGTAGTGGGCTCTCCTATTGCTGACGATATAGAACAAAATTTGGTAGTGCGTGCATTACGTTTGTTACAACGTGATTTTGACTTGCCAGAGCTTGAAATAGCGCTATTGAAAATTATTCCTATGGGTGCTGGTCTTGGTGGAGGATCGGCTGATGCTGCTTTTATGTTGAAAATGTTGAATGAAAATTTTCAGCTCAAATTATCGGTGGAACAATTGGAAAAGTATGCTACAAAATTAGGCTCTGATTGTGCTTTTTTTATTCGTAATACTCCTGTGTTTGCTACAGGTATCGGTAATGAATTTACCTCTGTTGAGCTGTCGCTTAAAGGGTATTATTTAGCATTAGTAAAACCCGAAATTCATGTTTCTACGGCTGAAGCTTATGCGCACGTAGCGTGCCAACGGTGGAATACTCCGCTCTTGGACGTGTTGGCAATGCCAATTGAAAAGTGGAGTGATTATTTGTTTAACGATTTTGAAATTAGTGTTTTTGAAGTTCATCCAGAATTAGCAGTTATCAAACAAAAACTATACAAATCTGGCGCAGTTTATGCAGCCATGTCGGGTTCTGGTTCTGCTATGTATGGTATTTTCAAAATAAAACCAAAACTTAATTTTCCTAATCATCATGTTTTTATGTTGGATTTATAAATAAAGGATTATTTGTCAATGAAAACGGGCAAGCGATATTTGCTTGCCCGTTTAGTTTACTGAGAGATTTTGTAACATGTAAGTGTTATCGGATGAATAATAATTCGCGATATTTAGGAAGTGTCCACATTTCATCATCCACAATCATTTCCAATTCGTCGACGTGTTTGCGAATTTCTTCCATTAAAGGTACTATTGTATCGTGGTAAGCGATGGCTTTGGCACGTTCACCTTCCATGCGATTGGCTTTTTTACGAGCAGCCAACATGTCGTCAGCTTTAGCTACAATTTCTGTAACGTGTTCTGCTATACGACGAATAATAAGTCTGTCTTGTGCCGCCAAATCTTTTGCTTCTTTTTCACTGAATGCTTCCTTCATGCGAACTACATTATCTAATAAAATAGATTGGTAGCGAGTGGCTACTGGAACAATATGATTCATCACTAAATCGCCCAAAACACGCGATTCAATTTGAACTTTTTTCGTGTAAATATTCCATTTGACTTCACAACGCGAGTGCAATTCAGCTTCTGAAAGCACGCCAGCCGTTTTAAACATGTTTATGCTAGCATCACTAACGTAATGTTCGATGATAAGCGGTACGCTGGTTTCACAATCTAATCCACGTTTTTTAGCTTCTTGTTTCCACTCGTCACTATAACCATTTCCATCAAAGCGAATTGCTTTACATGTTGTGATATAACGTTTTATCACGGCAAATAGAGCGCGTTCTTTCGGTTCGCCTTTTTCTATTAATTTATCAACATCTTTTTTGAAACAGATAAGTTGTTCTGTTACGGCAGCATTCAGAGCTAACATAGCGCCTCCACAATTGGCTGACGAACCAACAGCTCTAAACTCAAACCGATTGCCTGTAAACGCAAAGGGCGATGTGCGATTGCGGTCAGTATTATCAAGTAATATTTCAGGAATATTAGCAACACCAAGTTTCATCTCTTTTTTGGCGTTTATTACGATACCTTCGTCAACAGATGCTTTTTCGAGTTTATCCAAAACATCGCTGATTTGTGTGCCTAAAAATACAGAGATAATCGCAGGTGGTGCTTCATTTGCTCCTAAACGGTGTACGTTGGTAGCTGAACTAATTGATGCTTTTAGCAAGCCGTTATGTTTGTGAACAGCCATCAAGACGTTTACTAAAAAGGTAATAAATTGCAAATTAGAAGCAGCGTTTTTCCCTGGAGCCAAGAGCTCAACGCCTGTATTTGTGCTAATTGACCAATTGCAATGTTTTCCTGAACCATTGATACCAGAGAAGGGTTTTTCGTGCAATAGTACACGGAAATGGTGACGACGCGCAACACGCTCCATGATAGACATTAAGAGCAAATTATGATCGTTTGCCAAATTCATCTCTTCATAGATAGGAGCCAATTCAAATTGGTTTGGTGCAACTTCGTTGTGACGAGTTTTTACAGGAATTCCAAGTTTGAGCGACTCTATTTCAAGGTCTGTCATAAATTGTAATACACGTTCAGGAATGGCACCAAAGTAATGATCACCAAGTTGTTGGTTTTTTGCACTGCCGTGCCCCATGAGTGTGCGTCCTGTCAACATAAGATCAGGACGAGCAGTCCACAAGGCTTCGTCCACCAAAAAATATTCTTGTTCCCAACCCAAAAAAGGAATGACTTTGGACACGTTCTTGTCGAAGTAGCGACATACATCCACAGCAGCTTTATCAAGTGCAGATATTGATTTTATAAGTGGTGTTTTGTAATCTAATGCGTCGCCAGTGTAAGCAACAAAAATAGTAGGAATACAAAGCGTGTCGCCTACAACAAATGCGGGCGAAGAAGGATCCCAAGCTGAATAGCCACGTGCCTCGAATGTGTTGCGAATTCCGCCGTTAGGAAAACTGGACGCATCTGGTTCTTGTTGGTAAAGCAGTTTGCCAGAAAATTCTTCTAATACTTTTCCTTCAGGAGTTTTATCAATAAAGGCATCATGTTTTTCAGCAGTTCCGCCTGTCAACGGTTGAAACCAGTGCGTGTAGTGTGTTGCTCCAAGTTCTGATGCCCATTTTTTCATACCCATAGCTACAGCGTTTGCGATGTCGCGACCTAATGGTTTGCCGTTGTCAATAGCATCGAAAAGTTGATTTAAAACGGTATCAGCGATATATTCTTTCATCTTTTCGCGTGTAAAAACCATCTGCCCAAAAAATCGAGATGGACGCTCTATAGGTTTTTCTACTGATACAGGCTTGTGAGTGTAAGCATCTTCAAGAGCTTTAAAACGTGACTTGCTCATAATAGTTAAAAGGTAAAATCTAAAATTATTGATAGTTTAACGCTAATTTAGAAGTTTTTTTAATGACCCTCAAAAAGAGGGGTAATTTTTGTTTTTATCTCCAAAAAAGCAAAAAATGATGTCGCAAAGATAGCGAAAAATTGAATTCATCTATATTTTTTTGAAAAAAAGTGGTAAAATGACGATTTTATTTATATCATTTTCTGCTATTGTCACTGATAATGGTCTTTATAAATTATAGACATCTTACTTTTCACCTTAAAAATCTTTGTATCTTTGCATTTTTCATATAAACCTTAAGATTTTAGATGGATGTTTTTGTTTCATTAATTGCTAAACAGCTCCAAATTTCTGAACGTCAGGTTCAAAATACAATCAAACTTTTGACCGAAGGGGCTACTATTCCTTTTATTAGTCGTTACCGCAAAGAATTGACCAATGGTTTAGATGAAGTTCAAATTGGTTCAATAGCTGATTTGCACCTGAAATTAGCAGAATTATCTAAACGTAAAGAAACCATTTTAAACACAATAACAGAACAAGGAAAGCTTACACCAGAGCTGAAACAACAGATAGAGCAAACGTGGGAGTCAACCGTGTTAGAAGATTTGTATTTGCCGTATAAACCAAAACGTCGAACACGAGGACAAATGGCGTGTGAAAAAGGATTGGAACCATTGGCTAAAATTTTGATGAGTCAACGTCATCATGATGTAGAGCTGCAAGCTGAACGTTTCTTAAATGATGAGGTCTCTTCTGTTAAGGACGCTTTAGCTGGTGCACGAGATATTATGGCAGAAAGGATTAACGAAAACAGCAGTGCACGTAATAGTATCAGAGCTATTTTTTCACGCGAAGCAGTTATTTATAGTCGTTTAGTAAAAGGGAAGGAAGTCGAAGGCGATAAATTTCGTGATTATTTTGATACAGAAGAATCGCTGCGCCGCATCTCTTCACATCGTTTGTTGGCCATGCGGCGTGGTGAAGCCGAAGGTTTTTTGAAAGTAGAAATTTCGGTACCTGAAGAGTTAGCTATAGAGCGTTTGAATAAACTTTTTGTTACGGCTAATAATGCATCTTCTGACGAGGTTAAATTGGCCATTGCTGATAGTTACAAACGTTTGATAAAATCTTCAATTGAAACGGAATTTGCAGCTGACAGTAAAGCAAAAGCCGATAGTGAAGCGATTGCAATATTCGTAGAAAATTTAAAACAACTTTTACTATCGTCACCACTGGGGCAAAAACGGGTGTTAAGTATAGATCCGGGATTTCGTACAGGTTGCAAGGTAGTTTGTTTAGATGCTCAAGGAAATTTGTTGCACAATGAAACTATTTATCCGCATCTACCGAAAAGTGAAACAGCTTTGGCAATGAAAAAAATAGCTCATTTGGTGGAGCAGTATGACATTGAAGCTATTGCTATTGGCAATGGTACGGCAGGTAGAGAAACAGAGCATTTTATTCAGTCTATTCGTTTTGATCGCAAAGTACAAGTTTTTGTAGTTAGTGAAAATGGAGCGAGTATCTATTCTGCTTCTAAAATTGCTCGTGAAGAATTTCCAGAATATGACGTTACGGTTCGTGGTGCTGTTTCACTTGGTCGCAGATTGATGGATCCACTTGCCGAATTAGTTAAGATAGATCCAAAGTCAATTGGCGTAGGGCAATATCAACACGATGTGGACCAATCGGCACTCAAAAAAGCACTCGACCAAACTGTAGAAAGCGCTGTAAATAAAGTTGGTGTAAATGTAAATACAGCAAGTAAGTATTTACTAACGTATGTTTCTGGTGTTGGTCCACAATTAGCTGAAAATATTGTGTCGTATCGGGCGCAAAATGGTCCTTTCAAATCTCGTAAAGCGTTACTTGACGTACCCAAAATGGGGGCGAAGTCATTTGAACAAAGTGCTGGTTTTATGCGTGTTGAAAACTCAGAAAATCCATTAGACAACAGTGCTGTACATCCTGAAAGTTACCCGATTGTAGAACGTATGGCTCGCGATTTAAAATGTACTGTGACGGATTTGTTACGTGATGAAAATTTACGCAAACAGATTGTACTCCAAAACTATGTAACAGATACAGTCGGTTTGCCTACGTTAAATGATGTTTTACTTGAATTAGCTAAGCCAGGACGTGATCCACGAACGGAAATTCAAATTTTCTCTTTTGATCCGACGGTGAAAACGATTAGCGACATAAAAGTTGGTCAAGTTTTACCTGGTATTGTTACGAATATAACTAAATTTGGTGCTTTTGTCGATGTTGGGGTGCATGAAAATGGTTTAGTGCACATTTCCAATATGGCGGATCGTTTTGTAAGCGACCCTACGGAAATTGTGGCATTGCATCAGCATGTACAAGTTAAAGTGATAGAAGTGGATTTGGAACGTAAACGCATACAGCTTAGCATGAAAGGGATGAAACAATAACTGTTACTTCTCGTCAATTGCCCCCAAAAAATCATTATTTTTGCACGCTTAAAAATAAAATTGAAACACAATGAATAAAACGTTAATTTCTCGTTTGGATGGTTTGTCTGCTCGTTTTGAAGAGATTTCAACTCTAATTACCGATCCTTCTGTTATTGCTGATATGAAACGCTACGTTAAACTCAATAAGGAGTATAGTGAATTGGAGCGTATTCTTACCAAACGAGATAAATATGAACGTTTATTGAAAAATTTAGCTGAAGCCAAAGAGATGCTTGATACCGAAAGCGATCCAGAAATACGTGAAATGGCTAAATTGGAAATTGATACGATTGAGCCTAAAATTACACCGTTAGAAGAGGAAATTAAATTGCTTTTAATTCCTGCAGACCCCGAAGATTCAAAGAACTGTATTGTAGAAATTCGTGGAGGAACAGGAGGGGACGAGGCTGCTATTTTTGCCGGTGATCTTTTTCGAATGTACAGTAAATTTTGTGAAAATAAAGGGTGGAAAGTGTCAGTGTTTCACTTCAATGAAGGAACGGCTGGTGGCTACAAAGAAATAGTGTTTTCAGTTACAGGCGAAGGCGTTTATGGTATTTTAAAATATGAATCTGGTGTTCATCGTGTACAACGTGTGCCTGCTACCGAAACCCAAGGTCGTGTTCACACGTCAGCAGCTTCTGTAGCAGTTTTACCTGAAGCGCAAGAATTTGATGTAGAGATAAACGAAGGAGAAATAAAATGGGATACATTTCGTTCTGGCGGTGCTGGTGGACAAAATGTGAACAAAGTAGAGTCAGGTGTGCGATTACGTTATATGTGGAAAAATCCAAATACGGGTGTTTCAGAGGAGATTTTGATTGAATGTACCGAAACACGTGACCAACCCAAAAATAAAGAACGTGCATTAGCACGTTTGCGTACATTTATCTACGACAAAGAGCATCAAAAATATATAGAAGATATTGCCTCTAAACGTAAAACAATGGTTTCTACGGGTGATCGTTCGGCTAAAATTCGCACTTATAATTATCCACAAGGGCGCATTACTGATCATCGCATTAACTATACCGTATATAATCTTTCGGCTTATATGGATGGTGACATCGAAGACTGTATCAATCATCTGATTGTTGCTGAAAATGCGGAACGCATGAAAGAATCAAATTTATAATAAGGTGTTTTTAGGCTAATTAAGTTTTCAATGAAACGATTTTTCTTATTTCTACTCTTTCCAGAAGTTGGCTTTCGTAAGGAAGTTCAGGCTAAAAAAATATCGAGGGGAAAACTTATTTATGCAGTGAGCATTAATTTTGTGTTACCGTTGTTATTTCTCATTGTGGGTTTGATTATCAATGCTAATCAACCACTAAAAGAGCGTATACAAGCGTTGCAAGATACTGATGTATCTGAAGTTGTTGATGATTACGGACGTTATGCGTCTATTCCTTTTATCTTTCTGCTCGATCGTGTGGGAATGCCGGCACGTACGCCTTTTGTACTCCGTGCTTTAACATTTACTTCAGCTTATATTATTGGTGATGCAGTGGTGTATCGTACTAAGCAGTTTACTCAAGTAACGCGTCCTAAACAAGAGTATGGTAATACCTCTTTCCCTTCGCAACATACGAACCAAGCCTTTTTAGCTTCTATGACTTTGCATCACGAATATATTGGTAGCAAAGGTGGCGGTATAGTGAGTGCGGCAGGCATGCTGTGTGCTGGTAGCGTTGGTTATTTACGATACGCACGTGACAAACATTGGAGTAGTGATGTACTCGTTGGTGCTGCAGTGGGAATGATGGCAGTGAATATAGCCTATATGTTTTTATATGGTTTGTTGACCATGCTTGTTCAAAAAAGTTGGACCTTTATTCGGTCGAAATTTAAACGATAATTTTGTAAGAGATATAAAAAAGTCCCTACCTTCATACAGGTAGGGACTAAAAGTACATTGTTGAAATCTATGAAACACATTTGTACTTAATTATCTTGTTTAATTTTTGACATACCTTCTTGAATGGATTGTAAAATTATAGGTGTTCCTTTGTAGGTAATTTTACTGGCGTCGTGGGCAGCCAACCATAAACTTTGTGTAACACCAACTTCAACTTTTGAAGCATTATGTGCTTCAACATTAGCAGTTTTTGTCACTAGTTCGTCTAATTCAGCTTGAGAAGCATCATTAATAACAGTTGATAATTTATCGGCTGTTCCTTCTATTTCAACCTTACTTGCCTCCGAAGCTTTTATAGTTAATAAATTTGCAATCACTACGTTAAGTTTAGCCCTGCTTGCTTCGTTCAAGTGTAATTCTAAATTGTTGAACTTGAGAGGCATATTTGATTTTACAACGCTCGCTTGTTCTGCTTTTATCAATCGTAAATCAGGTGTAGTAATATAAATAGTGCCTCCACCATGGGCTATATTGAATCTGCCAATACTGTTTGATTCTACATATAAAACGCTGTCTCTCACTTCTGTTTGGATATAGCCGATGTATGTATCAGAGGCTTGTACGGCTATTTCTGTAGAATCACCTTGCGATATCACTACTTTCGTATTATTGGATACATCTATGCTGTGAAATGCTGGGCAAACACGTCTTTCTGTGATGCTATTAGCATTGCCCGTAACATCAAAATCATTATTAATAAGATGTTTGATCGATAAACTTACAAGTACAAACAAGCTAATAATCCAAATCACAAATAGTGTCCATCCGAACCAGTGTGATTTTGGTTCACCCTTTTTTCCTTTCAACAGTCGGAAAGAACCAATCATAAGGGCTAAAATAGGTATAATTATAATCAAGGCAACACTCGCAAGTGCCAACCAACCTGTAAATGGAGACATTAATGTAAAAGGTAACATACTAATAACTACGTCTTTACCAACTACAATAATTACAATAAGTGTAAATACAATGGCTGCCAAAACAACGATGCCAACAAAACCTACAATAACGCTAATAAATATAAATAATGCTTTAAATAACCAACGCATTACGTCGCCTAAGCGGTTGCCAACATGTGATGCTGATTGTTTGAATTTATCAGATTCAACGTACTCGCGTGCGGAATCAAATTGTTCTTTGATAGCTTCTACTGTGACGTCTTTTCCTTGCATTTCTAAGCGTTGTGCTGCAGTCTGTGCTGCAGGTGCAATAAGCCAAACCAGTAAGTAAATAGGAATAGCCCAACCAAAACCAATAATGACCAAAATAACAAATAAAAAACGTACTAAAGTAATGTCCCAATCAAGATAAGCAGCAACGCCACTCGCCACACCACCAAGTATGCAATTCTCCGGATCGCGGTAAAAGCGTTTTTGTTTGCCTTTTTTAGGTTCTTCCGATTTATTAGTTTCTTCTGATTCGGAAGTATCACTTTCAAATTGGTTTGGATGTCCGAGTACATCGATAATGCTTTCTATATCAGCTATTTCTACAACAGATTTACCGCTTTGTTGTAGTTTCTCAGTACATAATTCGGCTATACGTGCCTCAATATCTTTTAGAATCTCTTTGTCTTCTGAAACAAAATGAGCTTCAATTTCGGCTAAATAACTTTTTAAGCTTTGGTAAGCGTCTTCATCAATATTGAAAACGATTCCGTTTAAATTAATGGTTAATGTCTTTTTCATAATTACATAATTATTTGAAATTATTTTTTTACAATATCAACAACACTCTTTATTTCATTCCACGCATTGTCGAGTTCACCTAAGAAAGCTTTACCTGCTGACGTCAGCGTATAGTATTTACGTGGCGGACCTTGTGTGGATTCTTGCCATGTATAATCTAGTAAACCGCTGTTTTTTAAGCGGGTGAGCAAAGGGTAGAGCGTTCCCTCTACAACAATGAGTTTTGCATTTTTAAGCTCAATGATAATATCCGAAGCATAAGCTGGTTTCTTATCGATAATGAGTAAAATACAATACTCTAAAACTCCTTTGCGCATTTGCGATTTAATATTTTCTGTGTTTATTGCCATATCTAACTAATTAAGTCGTGATTAAAATCTCTATACATGCAATTCAACATTTTAGCTTAAAATGATGTCGCAAATATATAACATGTTTTAGTACTATGCAATACAAAATACTATATTTTTATAAATATTTTTCATAAATTCTTTTAATTACTTGATAATTAAATTGTTGTAAATATTTATTTTTTTAACAAAAGTGTTTACTTTCTGACATAAATGATATATCTTTGCACGTTATATGAAAAAGATAGAGGAATTTTTAGTACAACAGTCTTATCCTCCCTTAGATTTGAAAGCTGTTTTTTTTGATATGGATGGTGTGTTATTTGATTCGATGCCTTTTCATGCCAAGGCGTGGACGCGCACGATGAAAAATAATGGCTTTGATTACACGGAGTACGATGTTTATCTGAATGAAGGACGTACAGGGGAATCTACTATTAATGAGCTTTTTTTACGTCATCGAGGACGTATGGCTACTCCAGAAGAACGTCAGGCTATGTATGCTGAAAAAGGGCGTTATTTCGAATCTTATGGTGAGGTTAAACCTGTAAAATATGCCCTTGAATTATTACAAAAAATTCAAGCTCAAGGTTTAGATATTTATATTGTAACAGGTTCTGCTCAGCGTTCGCTACTTAACACGTTACACCATCACTTCGGGAGTATTTTTGAGCGAGAAAAAATGGTGACAGCTTTCGATGTTAAGCATGGCAAACCTCATCCAGAGCCTTATTTAATGGCGCTTAAAAAAGCTAAAATTGAACCTTGGCAAGCTGTTGTTATTGAAAATGCGCCACTAGGTATTCGTTCTAGCGTAGATGCTGGAATTTTTACAATCGCAGTAAATACAGGAATTTTGCAAGATAAAATTTTATTAGAAGCTGGTGCACACGTGGTTTTTCCTTCGATGCACGATTTATTAACTCAATGGAATATCATTTATGATTAACAAACACACGCTTTTAGGGATAATATTAGGTTGTACAACTATTGCTTTTGCGCAATCAAACTCTAATACAATGTCTAAATTTTCATTATTTGATTTAGAAAACACAGGAAAGGCTGATATAGATGACGGCAAAGTACTTGATGTAGAACAAATGGAAGCTGAAGATTATCTCCCAGAGATACACGGTACTTTACGCGGTCGTTACGAATATTGTAGTACATTTGATGCAAGTCGTTTTCAAGTACGCAATGCTCGTGTTAGTTTTACAGGTAATGTTCACCCTTTGGTGGCTTATAAGGCTGAAATAGATTTATCAGATGCAGGTGTAACTAAAATGCTTGATGCCTACATTCGTGTGTTCCCTGTTAAAGGAATGGCTTTAACTGTAGGGCAGATGAAAGTGCCTTTTAGTACTGATAATTTACGTAGTCCTCACGTGCAGATTTTTAGTAATCGGTCATTTATTGCTAAAGAAATTTCGGGATTGCGTGATGTTGGTTTTACTGCAGGATATACGTTAACGGAAACTTTTCCTTTCTCATTAGTTGCAGGTATTTACAATGGTGAAGGCATTTATCAACAAAAAGAGTGGCATCGTACTATGTGTTTTGCAACACGTGCCACATTCGATCCTTCTAAATACATTAATATCTCTTTAAACTTTCAATCATTTGAACCCGATAGCATACGTATGAATGCCTACGATATAGGTTTGTTCAGTAATTTTTTTGGTTTTCATGCCGAAGTGGAGTATTTATATAAAACATATAATGGTAATCTGTTCAAACCAGCTCATGCTTTTACAGGCTTTCTAACTTATGAGCTCCCATTAAAGAAAGTGTTTAGTAAAATATCCTTTATGGGGCGCTATGATATGATGACTGACAATAATAGAGGATTTAAAAATAGTTTAGGACAATATGTAACGGACGATTTTGCTAGACAACGTGTTACAGGTGGAGTGGCATTAACAATATCTAAACCAATTTTAGCGGAATTGCGTATCAACTACGAAAAATATTTTTATGAAGATTGGAGTTTAGCAGATCTCTCGGAGCAAGATAAGTTGGTAATTGAACTTGTAGCTCGTTTTTAATCACCTGGTTTTTAATTAATATCAATTATGTATCAAGAATTTAAATCGCATTTGACGGTAGAGTTAGCCTCCATAAAAGAAGCAGGTTTGTTTAAAAATGAACGTTTAATAGCTTCTCCACAAGGAGTAGATATAATGGTTGATGGAAAACATCTTTTTAATTTCTGTGCTAACAATTATTTGGGTTTAGCAAATCACCCTGCGCTTATTGAAGCAGCCAAAACAGCTATGGATGAGCGTGGTTATGGTATGTCGTCTGTACGTTTTATTTGTGGTACACAAGATCGACATAAAGAATTAGAAAAAGCTATTGCTCATTATTTTGGTACAGAAGATACCATTTTATATGCGGCTTGTTTTGATGCTAATGGTGGCCTTTTTGAACCACTGTTGACAGAAGAAGATGCTGTTATTTCAGATGCTCTGAATCACGCTTCTATTATTGATGGTGTTCGTTTGTGTAAAGCACAACGTTTTCGTTATGCTAATGCCGATATGGTCGATTTAGAAGAGCAACTGAAAAAGGCGCAATCTTGTCGTTTTCGATTGATTGTTACCGATGGAGTTTTTTCTATGGATGGAAACGTTTGTCCATTAGACAAAATATATGAGTTGGCCAATCGCTACAATGCAATGATTATGGTAGATGAAAGTCATTCGGCTGGAGTAGTGGGCAAAACTGGTCGTGGCGTAACTGAGCTTTATCAACTGCGTGGTAAAATTGAAATTATAACAGGAACATTAGGCAAAGCTTTTGGCGGTGCTGTCGGTGGGTTTACAACTGGTAAAAAAGAAATTATTGATATGCTACGTCAGCGTTCTCGTCCTTATCTTTTCTCAAATTCATTACCACCAATGGTGGTTGCTGCAGCTATCGAAACGTTTGCTATTGTAGATAAAACTAACGATTTGCAAGACAAACTACATCGAAATACTGATTATTTTAGAGAGAAAATGTTGGCAGCTGGTTTTGATATTAAACCGACACAGTCAGCCATCTGTGCAGTGATGCTGTATGACGCTAAACTCTCTCAAGATTTTGCTGCTAAATTACATGAAGAGGGTATTTATGTTACAGGTTTTTACTATCCGGTTGTGCCCAAAGGAGAAGCGCGTATTCGTGTACAAATTTCTGCCGCTCACGAGCAAGAACACCTCGATAAATGTATCAACGCATTTATAAAAATTGGGAAAGCACTGAAAATAATCCAATAATTCTCATAGTATGAAAGCCTTGGTTAAAAAATATGCAAAAAAGGGCATTTGGATGGACGATGTTCCTGTTCCAAAGGTAGGGGTCAATGATGTCTTGATTAAAATCAAAAAAACTGCTATCTGTGGTACTGATTTGCATATTTATAAATGGGATGAATGGTCACAAAAAACGATTCGTATACCTATGGTAATAGGACATGAGTATGTGGGTATTGTGGCTGATGTTGGCTTGGGCGTTCGTAACATAAAAGTGGGCGACCGTGTTACAGGTGAAGGACATATTGCTTGTGGACATTGTCGTAATTGTCGTAGAGGAAAGTTGCATGTGTGTGAATATTCCATTGGAGTAGGTGTTAATCGTGATGGTGCTTTTGCTGAATATTTGTGTATTCCTGAAAGTAATGTGGTTAAATTAGATTCACGCATTTCTGATGAAATGGCTGCCATTATGGATCCTTTTGGTAATGCTACGCACACAGCTTTATCCTTTCCCTTAATTGGTGAGGATGTGTTGATTACGGGTGCTGGACTCATTGGTACAATGGCTACTGCTATTTGTCGTTTTGCTGGCGCGCGTCATATTGTGGTAACTGATATTAGTGATTATCGTTTGAATATTGCCAAGCAAATGGGGGCTACATTAATTATCAATCCCTCTAAAGGTGAAACTGTAAAACAAGCTATAGAACAATTACACATGCGTGGATTTGATATTGGTTTGGAAATGTCGGGGTCGCCTGTTGCATTTCGTGAGATGATTGACAGCATGTATAAAGGGTCTAAAATTGCACAATTGGGAATTTTACCTGATACAACTACTATAAATTGGAGCGATATTATATTCAATGCGCTCACTATTAAGGGGATATATGGACGTGAAATGTGGGAAACTTGGTATCAGATGGAGCAAATGCTGATTTCAGGTATCGATTTAACCCCAGTTATTACACATCGTTTTTCTGTCGATGAATATCAAAAAGGTTTTGATGTTATGGAGAGTGGTTTGTGTGGTAAAGTGATCTTGAATTGGGACTAAAAGTGGTTTGGCACAGAGCTTGCAAGAATATAAGAAAAACTCATGATTATGAAAAAACTATTTTTAATTACGTCTCTTGCTGCTGTATCAGTATTTGCTTCTGCTCAATATACACTAGGATTTAAAACTGGTTTTAATACTAGTTTAGGCTTTGATAAAGATTGGCACTACAATGAACAAAACTGGAATTTGAAAAGTGACCTTGCCAAGGGTCTGCAAGTTGGTACGTTTGCGCGTTTTGGTAGGACATTTTATGTGCAGCCAGAGTTTAATTATAACTTAAACATTGCCAAAATTCACTACTCTTATAATAACCAGCTTATTACTGACGATCTTATACTAAGTACCTTAGAATTTCCTGTGTTATTTGGTTATAAAGCTGTTAATACCAAATTGTTTAACTTGCGTTTTATGGCAGGTCCTAAGTTTCGTTTTAATGCAGGTTCTGATACATCTATCGATAATGTACAAGATCTTATCTTAGAAGCTCGCAAAGCACAAATTGGTCTTGATGCCGGTTTAGGTTTTGATGTATGGCGTTTTTCAGTAGATGTTCGCTATAATTTAATTCAGCAATTATACCATTATAAAACCGTTGATCAACAGGAAATAAACATGGCTCCAATTAATTCATTTACTGTATCGGTAGGATGGAAATTGCTTGATACCTATAAAGCAAAGCACTATTACAATAAAAACAATGAAGTTATAAAACGATAGGTTTTTTTGTGCATTTTAGATATAAAAAAGCCGTTTCTTTTGAAACGGCTTTTTTGTTTAATAGGCTAAAAACAACCCTTCTTATTCTGCATCTTTTTTAGTAGCAGTTTTCTTTGCAGGTTTTTCCTCTACGTCTTTAGCTTTAGTTTCAGCTTTTTTAGTAGTCGCTTTTTTCACAGGTTTTTCTTCTGTTTCTTTGTCGGCTACCTTTTTAGCAGCAGTTTTCTTTGCAGGCTTTTCAGCTTCTTCTTCAGCTACTTTTTTGGTAGTCGCTTTTTTCACAGGTTTTTCCTCTGCTTTTTTAGCTTCTTCTTTTTCAATCATTTTTTTAGTTGCTTTGGCAACCATTTTATCTTTTAATTCAGATAATGATTGAATATCGCCTAAAGTAGTTTTTTCTACTGCGGGAGCATCTTCTTTAGCCGCTGATTTTTTCGTTGTTTTCTTTGCTGGTTTTGCTTCATCGTTTTCTGCTGGAGCAGCAGATTTAGCTGCATCTTCGTGAATACGACTGTGTGATAAGATGATGCGTTTTGAATCTTTATTGAATTCAATAACTTTAAAGTTCAATTTTTCATCTGTTTTAGCAGCAGAACCATCTTCTTTCACTAAATGTTTTGGGGTAGCAAAACCTTCAACACCGTAAGGAAGAGCAACAACTGCACCTTTATCAAGCATTTCGATGATCGTTCCTTCGTGAACACTGTCAGCAGTAAAGATAGTTTCGAATACATCCCATGGATTTTCTTCTAACTGTTTGTGACCTAAGCTTAAACGACGATTATCTTTGTCTATTTCAAGAACAACAACTTCGATATCAGAACCTATTTGAGTGAATTCAGATGGATGTTTGATTTTTTTAGTCCAACTTAGATCGCTAATATGTACTAAACCATCAACGCCTTCTTCGATTTCAACAAATACGCCGAAATTAGTAAAGTTGCGTACTTTAGCAGTATGTTTTGAACCAACTGCATATTTAGTATCAATGTTTTCCCATGGATCGGCTTTCAATTGTTTGATACCAAGTGACATTTTGCGTTCGTCACGATCCAATGTTAAAATAACAGCTTCTACTTCGTCTCCAACTTTTAAGAAGTCTTGAGCGCTACGGAGGTGTTGGCTCCAGCTCATTTCTGAAACGTGAATTAAACCTTCAACGCCAGGAATAACTTCGATGAAAGCACCGTAATCAGCCATAACAACTACTTTACCTTTTACTTTGTCGCCAACGTTCAATTTAGCATCTAAAGCATCCCAAGGATGTGGAGTTAATTGTTTTAAACCAAGAGCGATACGTTTTTTCTCATCATCAAAGTCAAGAATAACAACATTGATTTTTTGATCAAGTGTTACAATTTCTTCTGGGTGGTTCACGCGACCCCAGCTTAAGTCAGTAATGTGAATTAAACCATCTACGCCGCCCAAATCGATAAATACACCATAAGATGTGATGTTTTTAACGATACCTTCGAGTACTTGACCTTTTTCGAGTTTACTAATGATTTCTTTCTTTTGTAATTCAAGTTCAGCTTCAATAAGAGCTTTGTGTGACACAACAACGTTTTTGAACTCTTGGTTGATTTTAACCACTTTGAATTCCATTGTTTTATTTACGAATACATCGTAGTCACGAATAGGTTTCACGTCGATTTGTGAACCTGGTAAGAATGCTTCGATACCGAATATGTCAACGATCATACCGCCTTTGGTACGACATTTAACAAAACCTTTAACAATTTCTTCAGATTCGAGCGCTTCGTTTACGCGATCCCAAGCGCGAGATGCGCGTGCCGATTTGTGTGAAAGGATCAGCTGACCTTTTTTGTCTTCTTGGTTTTCGATGAAAACTTCTACTTTATCACCAACTTTTAAATCAGGATTATAGCGAAATTCGCTCATTGGAATGATACCGTCTGATTTAAAGCCGATGTTTACAACAACTTCACGTTTGTTCATCGAAATAATAGTTCCTGTAACAACCTCTTTGTCCTTAACCTGGTTTAAAGTTTGGTCGTATTTTGCAGCTAACGCTGCTTTTTCTTCGCCTGTCATCATATCGCCTTTAGCGTATGCATCCCAGTCGAAATCAGCTACCGGAGTAGCCATGTTTTTGTTTAATTCTTCCATCTTTGTAATAAAGTTTTTTCAGAAATAAATGGGTTAGACATTATGTTGAGTAAAATCGGGTGCAAAGTTACGCTTTTTTTATTTATTATACAAGTGCTTTTAGTGCTATTTTTCAATAAGATAAACGGTGATAAATGATATATTAAAAGCCACTCTTTTAAGGAGTGGCTTTTAACTATTAGATTTTATTGTTTTATGAACTTACTGGTAGATATTTGTCCGTTTGACAACGTTGTTCGAATGAGATATATGCCTGGTACAAAGTGCGATACGTTTATTATCTCCTCGTTGTCGTCAGCATTAGTTCGACTAACAAGCGTTCCCATGCATGAATAGATTTCTATATTATTCATTTTGTTTTGTGCATTGAGGTACAGAACTTCTTGCGTTGGATTAGGATAAATAGTCAATGAGGTGTCACTTGAAATATGTTTGATAGGAGTAACAGAACAATCTTCTTCGAGTTTTTCAGAAACTCCTGTCCATGAGTAACATACATCTTCGTTGGTAAATAAGTCGCCTGTTTGGCTAGTACCGTTATTAAAAATAAAATTTACCTCTTTTACAGTTGCATCAAATGTGTGTTTGTACCAACCATTTTCTTCCGTAATTAGCGCTGTTCCTGGCCAAGCGCCCAAATATTGGGTCAGTGTAGCATCGGTTGACCATGCATATAAATTGACTTTATTCCAATCGGCTGGTTTGTAAAAACTCACAGTAATTGGCCATGTTTGAGCCTCTTTGATGACATATTCTTGTGTGTTAACTTCACTTTGTGAACTGCCATTTTGTACAAATGCTTTCAAAATGGTTGTTTCTTTAAATTTGAGTGGGGCACTATAAACGGTTGACGACGTATTGGGCGTTGTGCCATCAGTTGTATAGTAAATGGTTCCACCATTTAGCACTTCCATTGATACAGTTACGCTATCGATGTATTTGCCACCTGCTGGTGAAATTACAAGTTTTGATGTTGGATCTGTTGTTGTTTTTATATACATAGCCCAATTTGTTCCGCTTGCTGCTTGTGTATAGCCCGATGGAGTAGTAGAACTATTACTTCCCGAACCAATTTTTACCATCAAAGTACCATTAGTTCCCGTGGCTGTGGCTACATATTTATCTGTTCCACTATCGTTTACAGTAACAGCACTTTGGCTGTGGATTCCTACTGCTTTGCGCGCTAAAATCATTTTTTGAATATCAGATTTATAACGTACCCAATGCGGATAGAAAATACAAGGTATACCAGGAGAACTTAATAGAAAAGCGTTAGCTTGTAGAATTAAATCTTTACTGCCGATGCCTGCAAAATCATTACCATTGTTACGTTCAAAAGTGTCGTGATTATCAACTAAAGTTACTGCATATTTACGTAAGTCGCTGTGAATCATTCCTGCTGGTTGATTATTCCACACTAATTTGGTTAAATCGCCTTGTGCTAATCCATTGTTTAATCCATTAAATTTTAACGAAAAGTCGAATGCTGTTGATCTGTAGCCAGTCCCATTGACCCAACCGTTGAGTAGATCGTAGTTACCGTCTAAATATTCGCCAACAGAGAAGTAGTTTTGTGCATCAGAAGCGTAATCTCCAAAATAATTTGCGCTAAATCCTTTAGCTACATCGAAGCGCCACCCGTCATATTTCATCTCGTGTTTAAGCCATTTTAGATAGGCTTTTACAGCATCTTGAACATATGTGTTGGTATGATCTAAGTCGCGTGCTGCTCCGTATTTTTCACCTGTATCGTTTGCACCAGTGGCTCCACCTTTACAGCTACCTGATGCGCTAAAATTTACTTCATCATCTCTGCATATATGGCTGGCGTTCAGTTCATATTTGCCAAAAACTCCGAAATCTTCAATAAAAAAGTCACACCACGTACTTTTATTGTCTTTGTGATTAACTACAATATCGGCAATAACTTTGGCGCCTCCAGCATGTAAGTTTTTAATGAGTGCTTGTAGTTCTGATACAGAACCATGTGCACTATTTTGATTACACCATTGTGTGGGATGATAGCCTGTTCCCCCGCTTGATTTAGAAGAAGGAGCAAGCCATACTAAATCAAAATAACCAGCTAATTCACTTGCTTGTTGATTAAGCGTATTCCATTTTGTTGTACCGTATTTAGCTGTTGGTTGATAAGAATCCCAATAGAAGGCTTGAATCATAACATCGGTACATTGGTTTGGTACAGGAGAACTGTAATTACCTGGCTTGTAATCGCTTAGTCCTGGATCTATTGGATCTGTTGGATCACCTGGCTTTGTAGGGTCTTCAGGATCTGTGGGGTTTGTATTGTCTGGGATTGCCGGTGTTGTTTCTGATGAAGCACTAATGTAGATTTCATCTGCCTGATATTTCATTTTGATATAAATATCATATAAACCAGCTTTAGTGCAAGTTATTCCTGAAGCACTTGAAGTGAAAGAATCAACACTGTATTGATTCAGATTGGTAATAGCCCAACCAACAGCATTATCTTTGTCATAAACGGTAATTACGTCATTTGTAACAAGTGATAAACCTTTTACGATATATTGGGTATATCCTTCAAATGTGTCACCTTGTGTTGTGGTATAGTAGGTGTTTCCATTTATACAAACAGCAAAGTTACCTGCCCAAAGACTCCATGTAGTAATTAAAAGCGCTACAATAAGGGTGAAAAGTTTTCTCATTGAATATTGTTTTTTTAGTGGGTTTATGTGTTTTATCAAACTATCAATACATTGAAATAGAAATTCTAACAAGTTATTGTTAGAGTAAATAAAACGACCAACAACAAAGATAAAATATTCTATCCTTATAAACTAAAAAAAAGGTACTTTTTTTGAAAGAATTTACAGAAGTTAGTTTTTTGGAGTGATTTCTTCAAAAATAGCATAAGCTTCTGAAGCACTTTTAACTGGTGAGAATGCAGCAAAGCGTTTGCCATTTTTCTCACTTAACCGACAGTTGTGTGGATGTGCAGCAATATACGTGAGTAAGGTCGTGAAAGCCGATGATTGATAATAGGGTGAAGTGTCGTTGTTTACAAGATATAATGTCATACGATTGTTTTTTAACACTAAGCGTTCGACGCCTAATTCTAAGGCACGCCAACGGATGCGTAAAAGAATCATTAAATCTTGAGCAGGTGTGGGAACTGGACCAAAACGGTCAAGTAAACGTGCTTCAAACGCTTGAAGTGATTTTTCATCGTTAATGTTGTCAAGTTCGCGATAAAGAGTCATACGTTCTGATACATTCAAAATATAGTCGGAAGGGAACATAAGGTTTAAATCGGAGTCAATTTGGCATTCGTTGACAAACGTTTGATTTGGTTCATCAATGAATAGTTCAGCAAACTCTTCTTCGCGAAGTTCTGCCATGGCTTCATTCAGAATTTTTTGATAAGTTTCGTAGCCTAAATCTGCTATAAAACCACTTTGTTCGGCACCTAACATGTTACCTGCACCACGAATGTCCAAATCTTGCATAGCGATATTGAATCCACTTCCCAAATCGGCAAAAGTTTCAATGGCTTGCAATCTACGGCGCGCATCGTCGGTTAATTCTTGTAATGGTGGTGCTATGAGATAGCAGTACACTTTTTTATTACTTCGCCCTACGCGTCCACGTAATTGGTGTAAATCGCTTAAACCAAATAGATTGGCCTTGTTCACAATTATGGTGTTAACATTTGGCATATCAATACCTGATTCAATAACTGTTGTTGTGAGCAGTACATCATAATCATAGTTGATGAAGTCCATAATGGTTTCTTCCAATTGAGTTGGTGGCATTTGACCGTGTGCTACGGCGATGCGTGCTTCCGGCACTAATTTACGTAGCTTTTCTGCCAGCAAATAGATGTTTTGTATGCGATTATTGATGAAGAAAACTTGACCGTTGCGTTCCATCTCCTTATTTATAGCTTCTTTGATGATGGTTTCATCGAATTCAATAACTTCTGTAAGCACAGGATGGCGGTTTGGTGGAGGTGTGTTGATGATAGATAAATCGCGTGCCCCCATCAATGAGAATTGCAATGTACGTGGAATTGGTGTTGCTGTCAATGTAAGTGTGTCAACGTTTACTTTAAGTTGTTTGAGGCGTTCCTTAATAGCTACTCCAAATTTCTGTTCTTCATCAATAATCAGTAGTCCTAAATCTTTGAATATAATATCTTTACCTACAATTTTGTGTGTCCCAATTAAAATATCAATCTCTCCCTTCGCCAAGCGTTGTGAAATATCTTTAACTTGTTTGGCTGATTTAGCACGACTAATATATTCTACTGTACAAGGAAAATTTTGTAATCGTTCGCTAAAAGTTTTATAATGTTGTAGTGCTAATACAGTTGTAGGGACAAGTACAGCAACTTGTTTTCCATTTGTAACTGCTTTAAATGCAGCACGAATAGCTACTTCTGTTTTTCCAAAACCAACATCTCCACACACTAAACGATCCATTGGACGTTCCGATTCCATGTCAGATTTAATATCGGTAGTTGATTTTACTTGATCAGGCGTATCTTCGTAAATAAATGAAGCTTCTAATTCTTGTTGGAGGTAACAATCGGGAGCGTATTGAAATCCTTTTTGCGCCATTCGTTGTGCGTAAAGTTTAATCAAATCTCGAGCGATGTCTTTTACTTTACTTTTTGTACGCTCTTTTAAACGCTCCCAAGCGCCAGTACCTAACTTGTTGATACGTGGTTCTTCGCCTTCCTTACTTTTGTATTTCGATATGCGATGAAGTGCATGAATACTTACAAAAATGACATCATCATCTTTAAAGATTAGTTTAATCACTTCTTGCTTGCGTCCATTGATGTTTGTAGTGAGTAATCCACCGAATTTTCCAATACCATGGTCGATATGTACCACATAATCGCCCACTTTGAATTGGTTTAACTCTTTTAGTGTCATCGCTACTTTGCCAGCATGTGCTATGTCACTACGCAAGGTGAATTTATGAAAACGGTCGAATATTTGATGGTCGGTGAAGCAGCAAAAGCGTAAGTCGTGATCAACAAACCCTTCGTGTAATGTTTTTAAAATTGGTGTAAATGGGATATTACTACCACGTTCTTTAAAAATACTCGAGATTCGATCAGTTTGTTTTTTACTGTCACTCGAAATATAAAGCGTGTAACCATCTGCTAAATATTTGGTGAATTGTTCTGTAACTAAATCAAAATTTTTATGAAAAATAGGTTGTACAGATATTTGAAAACCAATTTGTTCTGTTTGGTTAAAGATGCTTTTTCCAAATTCAATAGTTCTGTTAGGCTCGATTTGTTCAAGTAACGTGTCGCCGGTTAATACTCTTGTGCTGAGTGTCGCTATTTTTGTCTGTTCATTGGCTTTCACAAGAGCATCGTCGTACACTTGATTGATTCGCTCTCGTACAAAACGCAGATTATCTCCACAAATAACAGTGTTATTAGGCATAAACTCTATAAGAGAGATAGCTTCACCTTCCAGCGTGTCAATATCGGGTACGATAGTTATTTCTCTTTCTTCATGTAACGACAACTGTTTTTCGATATCGAATGTGCGAATACTTTCCACTTCATCGCCAAACAAATCGACGCGATATGGGAGTTCGTTGGCAAATGAAAAAATATCTAAAATACTACCGCGAATTGAAAATTGTCCAGGTTCATATACAAAATCGACGTACTCAAATCCAAGTGCTTCTAGTTCTCCGATAATTTTTTCACTTGGAATTTGGTCACCTATTTTTATGGTTATTTTGCTGGAATTGAATGTTTTTGCAGAAACTACTTTTTCGGCTAATGCTGCGGGGTAAGTTATAACTATGTGCGGTTTGTCGTTTTGCAAACGACTAAGTGTGTCAGCACGTAAAATTTCATTTGCGGCATCTTTAGCGCCATGTTTGTGGTTGTTTTTATAAGCCGATGGAAAATAAACAACTTGCTCTTTTTCAAGTAATTGAATTAGGTCGTGATAAAAGTAACCCGCAGTTTCAGCATCGTTCAGTACAACTAAAAATGTCTGTTGTGAAGTGTTGAAAATAGTGGCTAATACGAGCGATTTTGATGACGCCAACAAGCCCGAAACGGCTAAATGTTGTTTCGAGCTGTTCAACCAATTGTCCATCTGTTTAACGCATGGATGTTGGTTATAAAGAGCTATTAAATCGTGCAAAAACACTTATTCTAACTCGGTTATTTTGGAGCTTTTGTATATAAAAATAGTCCGATGATTAAAAATAGTATATTGGGTAACCAAACTGCTAATAATGGATTCATACTTCCATTTATAGCAAATGTACTTGAAAGTGTTGAAAATAGAATAAAAAGGGCGCTTAATGCAAGACCAATTCCAATATTAATACCCATACCGCCTCGAACTTTTTTGGATGATAGTGATACGCCAATTAACATCAAAATAAGTGAAGCTAAAGGTGTTGAAAAACGCTTGTAATACTCGTCTTTGAACGCTTGTATGTTACCCAATCCCCGTTTTTCTTGTTTGTTGATATAATGTCTTAATTGTGGATTTGTCATTTGTGCAGCTTGTTCTGCAGTGATAAAAAAATCTTCAGGGTCCATGTGGATAATCGTATCAAGTGATTCGCCTTTTTGGATATTTTCATACATGCCATCAAAATTACGAATGAGGTAATTTCTTGCATTCCAATGACTTGCAGAGTCCATTTTGATAGTATTGGCTGTCATGCGTGATACTAATTTTTTCCCTTCAAATTTTTCTAAAGAAAAGTGATAACCAGTTTGCGTACGCTCTTCATAACGCTCAAAATAGACAATAACACCCGGTTCAATTTCCATTTGCACATTTCGAGCTATTTCAGATTTGAATTTTTTTATATATTGATCTTCAAATTCAAGACGCACTTTATTGGCCGGTGGAATAACAAAACCCATTAAAAAGAAAGAGAAAATACAGATTAAACTGGCTGATATAAAATAGGGACGTAACAATCTGTTAAAACTCATACCACCTGCCAGCATGGCAATAATTTCGCTATTATTGGCTAGTTTAGATGTAAAGAAAATAACCGATATAAACGAGAATAATGGTGTAAACATGTTAGCGAAGAATGGTATGAAATTCATGTAGTAATCATATACGATAGCTTTAGCTGGCGCATTGTTTTCAATGAAATTATCAATCTTTTCTGTAAAGTCGAATATTACAGAAATGCTAATAATAAGTACGATAGATAAAAGATACGTACCAATATATTTTTTGATAATATACCAATCTAAACGTTTTAGCATATATTCTTTCGCTTATAATCGAGTAGAAACATGTTTTACCATCAGTTCTTTCCAGTTGGCAAAGGTTCCTGCTATAATTTGTTGTCGCGCTTCTTTTACGAGCCACAAATAGAAAGCCAAATTGTGAATGGAGGCTATTTGCATAGCCAATAATTCATCAGCTATAAATAAATGGCGTAGATAAGCCTTTGTATAATGTTGGTCAACAAAACAATCACTTTCTGCATCAATGGGTGAAAAATCGTTTGCCCATTTTTTGTTTTTCATATTCATAATACCATGACGTGTGAAGAGCATTCCATTTCGCCCGTTGCGTGTCGGCATCACACAGTCAAACATATCTACACCACGCGCAATGCCTTCTAAAATATTAGCAGGCGTTCCTACTCCCATTAGATATCGTGGTTTGTCAAGCGGTAAAATTTCATTTACCACTTCTATCATTTCGTACATTGTTTCTGTGGGTTCACCTACGGCTAATCCGCCAATAGCATATCCTTCACGATTTTGAGCTTTGACGAACTCGGCAGATTGGCGTCTTAAATCGGGATAAATACAGCCTTGAACGATGGGGAAAAAGGTTTGAGAATAACCATATTTGGCTTCTGTATCATCGAAACGTTTTAAACCACGTTCAAGCCATCGATGCGTTCGCTCCATCGATTGTTTGGCATAGTTGTAGTCGGCGGTTCCCGGTGTACACTCATCAAATGCCATGATAATATCAGCACCAATAATCCGTTGTGTATCAACTACGTTTTCAGGTGTAAACAGATGCTTCGAACCATCAATATGAGAACGGAAAGTAACACCTTCCTCTTTTAATTTACGTGTACCTGAGAGTGAGAATACTTGAAAACCACCACTATCAGTTAATATAGGACGATTCCAACCGTTAAATTTATGAAGTCCTCCAGCAAGCTTAAGTATCTCTAAACCGGGACGTAAATAGAGATGATATGTGTTACCTAAAATAATTTGAGCTTGAATATCTTCTTTAAGTTCGCGCATGTGTACGGCTTTTACTGCAGCAACAGTACCTACGGGCATAAAAATAGGTGTTTCTATTGTTCCGTGGTCTGTAGTAATTTTACCAGCGCGTGCATTGGAATTTTGGTCAGTATATTGAAGTTCAAATTGCATATCTTATTTATTTAGGCAACAAAGGTAATGAAAAAATGTGAGTGCCATTTCATCTCTTTTGAGTTTTCTAATTTATTTCAATCGTTTTATAGTCCCACTCCATGAGCAACCAAAACAGTAAATAGTTTCTAAATCAAAACCCTCTAAATTATCACTGGGAGTGGTTGGAATTATTTCGTTGTCCCTAGTTACATAAATAGCTTTTCTTTCTCCTAAAGCATTAGTAACGTACAAGGCAGTTGTACTACAAGCTGGACATACACGTTTTTTCATCGGTTTACAATTTGATATGATAAAGGCTACCTCTATGTAAGGTAGCCTTTATCTATTATGGGAAAAATATTTACTTAGCTTCTTTCAAAGCAGCTTGTGCAGCAGCCAAACGTGCAATAGGCACACGGAATGGTGAGCAGCTGACATAGTTCAAACCAACACGGTGACAGAATTCAACAGATGAAGGTTCACCACCATGTTCGCCACAAATACCACATTTCAGGTCAGGACGTATAGCACGACCTCTTTCAGTAGCCATTTGCACCAATTGTCCTACACCGTTTTGGTCGAGTACTTGGAACGGGTCATTTTTCAAAATCTTCATATCCAAATAAGCCGGCAAGAACGAAGCAATATCATCGCGCGAATAACCGAATGTCATTTGAGTCAAGTCGTTAGTACCAAACGAGAAGAATTCTGCTTTTGTAGCAATACGATTAGCTGTTAATGCAGCGCGCGGAATTTCAATCATCGTACCAACTTTGAAATCGATGCTGTCACCCTTTTCTTCGAAAAGTTTAGCAGCAGTTTCGCGGATTACTTTTTCCTGAGCAGCAAATTCGTACAAAATACCGGTGAGCGGTACCATAATTTCGGGATATGTTTTTACACCTTCCTTTTTCAATTCCAATGCGGCACCAAGAATAGCGCGTGTTTGCATTTCGGTAATTTCGGGATAAGTGTTACCCAAACGGCAACCACGGTGACCAAGCATCGGGTTAGCTTCGTGTAAGGCTTCTACGCGTTGACGTACGGTTTCAAATTTCACACCCATAATTTCAGCCAATTCGCGTTGTTCTTTCTCTTCGTGGGGAACAAACTCGTGCAAAGGCGGGTCAAGCAAACGAACCGTAACGGGACAACCTTCCATTGCTTTGAAAATACCTTTAAAGTCAGCTTGTTGGTAAGGTAAAATTTTAGCTAATGCTTTACGACGACCTTCTGTGTTTTCTGCCAAAATCATTTCACGCATAGCACGTATTTTTTCGCCTTCGAAGAACATGTGTTCCGTACGGCAAAGACCAATACCCACAGCACCAAAATTACGAGCTGTTAGTGCATCGTGTGGCGTATCGGCATTTGTACGAACTACTAAACGTGTATATTTATCAGCTAATGCCATTAAATCTTGGAAATCTTGGTCAAGTTCGGCTTCTTTAGTTGCGACTTTACCTAAATAGATATCACCGGTAGAACCGTTTAGTGAAATAAAATCACCTTCTTTAAGCACTAAATCGTCAACCGATAAAGTTTTATTAGCATAGTCGATGACTAATGCACCTGCACCTGATACGCAACATTTACCCATACCACGAGCAACTACGGCAGCGTGAGAAGTCATACCGCCACGAGCTGTTAAAATACCATCAGCGGCAGCCATACCGGCTAAGTCTTCCGGTGAAGTTTCAATACGTGCCATGATAACACGTTCGCCTTTAGCATTCCATACGGAAGCATCGTCAGCATTAAATACCAATTTACCTGAAGCAGCACCTGGAGAAGCCGCTAAACCTTTTGCAATAACGCGTGCTTCTTTTAAAGCTTTTTTATCAAAAACAGGGTGAAGCAATTCATCCAATTTATTAGGATCGATGCGTAATATAGCTTCCTTTTCGGAAATCATACCTTGACGTAACATATCCATGGCAATTTTAACCATAGCGGCACCGGTACGTTTTCCACTACGAGTTTGCAAGAACCACAACTTACCTTCTTGTACGGTAAATTCCATATCCTGCATATCTCTGTAGTGATTTTCAAGTTTAGTTTGAATTTCGTCCATCTCTTTGTAGATTTCCGGCATAGCTTCTTCCAATGAAGGATAGTTAGCGGCGCGGTCTTCTTCTGAAATTCCAGCTAATTCAGCCCAACGTTGTGAACCGATTTTAGTAATTTGAAGCGGTGTGCGGATACCGGCAACCACGTCTTCTCCTTGAGCATTTATTAAGTATTCACCAATAAATTGGTCTTCGCCTGTAGCGGCATCGCGTGAGAAACAAACACCTGTAGCTGAAGTGTCGCCCATATTACCAAACACCATAGCTTGAACGTTAACGGCTGTTCCCCATTCAGCAGGAATTCCTTCCATTTTGCGATATAGGATAGCACGCTCGTTCATCCAAGAGTCAAACACAGAGCAGATAGCACCCCAAAGTTGTTCATAAGCAGAATCAGGGAAATCGCTACCAGTTTGTTTTTTGACAGCAGCTTTAAAACGAGCTACCATATCTTTAAGGTCATCAACAGTCAATTCTGTATCTAATGCAACGCCTCTTTCTTCTTTAATTTGGTCGATAATCAACTCAAATGGGTCGTGGTCGTTTTTGTTAGTAGGTTTCATACCAAGAACAACATCGCCATACATTTGTATAAAACGACGATAAGAGTCCCATACGAAACGAGGATTACCTGTTTTGCGAGACATACCTTCTACAACTTTATCATTTAATCCAAGGTTTAGAATGGTGTCCATCATACCGGGCATGGAAGCACGAGCTCCTGAACGCACGGAAACTAATAGCGGATTTTCTACGTCACCAAATTTAGAATTCATCAAGTTTTCCAGCGAAGCAATTGCTTTTTCGACTTCGGGCTTCAATAGTTCTACAACTTTATCTTTACCAAGTTCATAGTACTCTGTACAAACTTCAGTTGTAATAGTGAACCCGGGAGGAACCGGAACTCCAATCAAATTCATTTCAGCAAGGTTTGCACCTTTACCACCGAGAAGATTTTTCATCTCCGC
>Ga0208694_1000988_pt1 | contig 37908 bp, 37 predicted proteins | sample AD_UKC078_MetaG_FD_184442 | JGI IMG/M metagenome (GOLD analysis project Ga0208694, IMG submission 184442) | Active sludge microbial communities of municipal wastewater-treating anaerobic digesters from USA - AD_UKC078_MetaG (SPAdes) (version 2) | ecosystem: Engineered > Bioreactor > Anaerobic >...
AGAATCGGTTGAATCGGTGGGTAATCGAATCTATTCACTCATCTTGGACATCGCCTCGGGCACAGAGACGTACACCGATGTGCACAGTGAGTATCATGAGATGATCCAGCTCTATGCAGATGGGCTTCTGATGTAACGAGGGGCGTATGGCACGAAAACGAACTGCGGCGGCCAAGGTCGCCTATGAGGTAATCTTGGAAAAGATCCTCTCCTTTGATGTGCCGCCGGGGGCAACGATCTCAGACTCACAGCTTGCCGAAGAACTGAAGATGAGCAGGACACCGGTTCGAGAAGCGATGGTACGCCTTACGGTCGAAGGGCTGATCGAACAGGGTGAGTCGAGCATGTTCGTCAAGCCGATGACCGCTACGGATATCAGGGAGCTCCTTGAGGTGCGGGACGCATTGGAGAGCAAGGCGGTCGAGTTGATCATGGCCACGGGAGGGGTGTCGACGGAAAACCGCGCGCAACTGCTGTATTGGAATGATCAGATGCGCCACCATGTCGAGCACAATAATTTTGCGTTGAACTTTCAAGCTGATGATCAATTTCATAGGCTCCTCATCTCCTGTGCAGACAACTCTCGGTTGAATGATTATGCCAATCAGCTTCGACTGCAAATCCACCGCGTGCGGTGGCTGACCATCATCCAACCTGATTACCTCTCCAGCGTGGAAGAACATCAGGCCATCATCGATGCACTGAGCGGGGGTGACACGGTCGCGGCGCTGGAGGCGATCAAAGCACATATCCGGCATGCGTCAGAGAACTTTCATGCGGTGATTCATGATGAACACAGCGGTGGATTGATGAAATTGATTACACAGGCGGCACTGACGCTGGGTCAGTAGTGTATGCTGAGCAGCCAATCCCACCTGTTTTAGGAGGGAAATATGTGATTTTCTGGACTCTCAAACGTATCCACACCGTTGCACCATTCATCTTATCATCATGGCCAATAGAAAATTTTTCTTGCGTTGTGTCATAAAGGTTTGTACAATCATACTCAGCTGTACAATTGATGCTGCTGCTCCAAACCTTCCATAAGGAGAAATAGCATGAACAGGAGACGCCTTATCGCTTTGACAACGGTGTTCCTCGTACTCGGATCATTGTGTGTTTCTTGTCTGGGAATGGGGTCGACACAACGCGTCGAAGCAATTCCAGTAGCTCCCATTGCAGCGCCTATGGTAGTAGGGGTTCCCATGGCAGAGGCTCCCGCCCCAATCGAAGCGCCCGTGGTGTACCTTCCGTAAAAGACAGAGCAAGGGGACGGGACACCCTCCCAGAGGAAACCAGTGTATTACTGCTTCGCCATCTTGCGGAAGGTGGCGTTGGTGGAGAGCAGCTCATCGTAGGTGCCCTCTGCGATGATACTGCCCTTTTCCATGAGGTAGATGACGTCGCAGTTCTGCACCGTTGAGAGGCGGTGGGCGATGATGATGACGGTACGGTCCTTCGATGCGCTCTTGATGGCCTCCATCACCTCGGTCTCGGTGATGCCGTCAAGCGAGCTGGTCGCCTCATCGAGGACCAACACCGGCGGGTTGTCGTAGAGCGCCCGGGCAAGGCCGATGCGCTGCCGCTGCCCACCGCTGAGGCGGATGCCGCGCTCTCCGATGATCGTATTGTAGCCATCCTTCATATCGGTGGTGATGAACTCATCGAGGGCAGCGATCTTTGCCGCCGTGGCCACCCGTTCGTGATCGATTTCCTTCTCATCGAGGCCGAAGGCGATGTTGCGCTCGACGGTGTCGTCGCTGAGGAAGATGTCCTGGGGGACATAGCCGATGGTCTGTTGCCAGTTGCGTTCATTGTCGGAGGTGATGGGAGTGCCATCGACCAAGAGTGCTCCTCCCTGGGCGGTGAGCAAGCCGAGGATGATGTCGATGAGGGTGGTCTTGCCGCTGCCGGTCGCACCGACGAAGGCGACCGTGGTATTCTCCTTGATGGTGACCGAGACCTTGTTCAGCACGGGAATCGTGGTCTCAGGGTAGGAGAACTGGATCTGGTCGAGCACGATGGAGTCGTGGAACTCCATCGGCGGGACGCGGTCCGTCGCCGCCACCTTCTTGTTGCGCACCAAGTCCTCGAAGAGGGTGTCGAGGATTGGTTGGTTGAAGTAGATCGAGGTGACCGAGGCGAAGATCGCCTGCATCGCCGGCAGCAGGCGGTAGCCCGCGAAGGCGAAGAGACTGACCATAGGGATGACCTTTGCCGCCCCGCCTCGAGTGATGGTGAGGATCACGACGAGCAATACGATGGAGCCGAAGGCCAGCGCATCGAGGGCGTAGCGGGGGATCTCCCGGATGACGCGGATGGAGGTCTCCACTTGGGTGAAGCGGCGGCTGTCCTTGTTGAAATGGTTGATGAAGAAGTTCTCGCGTCCCAAGACCTTCGTCGTCTTGATGCCGGAGAGCGCTTCACCGGTGGTCTTGTACCGTCCTTGGTTGGCTTCGAGGCGCTGCCGTCCGAGGGCGCGAATCTTCTTCCTCGTCTTGAGGTTGATGATTACATAGCAACCGCCGATGACCACCAGGACCGCGAAGGCGCTGATGGGGTCGCTGATGAAGAGCACGAGAGTCAAGGCGATGGCGACCAGGACGTTGACGACCAGCTCGAAGATCGGCATCAAGAGGCCGTTGGTCAGCTGGTAGACTTCGGCCAGCAGGTTCTTGCCGAGGGTGGAGGTATTCCGGTTGAGGAAGAAGGGGTAGGGTTTTGCGAGGTAGACGGTCAAGAGGTAGGAGGAGAGCTCATGGTTGAGGCCCATGACGAAGCGGGTGCGGGCGTAGACGGTGAAGGCGCTGAGTATGTTTGAGAAGACGATGAAGAAGAAGATGGCCAACCCCAAGAAGAGAATGAACCTGTCGGTTGAGGAGAAGCCGAAGAGCTCGTAGACAAAGAGCAGGGTACGGCTGTTGGCCAGTTCTGTCGGTTCCATGACCAGGTTCATGAACGGGAAGATCGCCGCCACGCCGACGACTTGGGTGAGGGCCATGAGTACGAAAAGAACGAGCAGGATGAGGCTCTTCTGTTTCTGTCGTCTGTTCAGAATCGCCCTGAGCTTGCTCAAGAGGCTGAAGGGATTGATCTTCATGGCTACACCTTACGAGTATTCGCCTCTTAAATCAATCGGATTGACACCCCTTTCCGAGCCTCTTGGAGCATCTTCCCTGTGGTGTGAAGAGCAGGAAAGATGAGAAATTACGAGTACACACAGCGAATGACGATGAACTATGCTAAAAGTGATGGAGATTAGGGCGAATTTCCTCTGTATACAGGCAACATGGTCCGTGAAACATCCGATTGTCAGAGATGTTGTTCACCCATCGCACGTTGTATTCAGCCCCCGCTGTGTCTTCGTTCATTGCCCATCATTGTGAAGAAAAACATATTTCGCCCGGACCCCGGTGATCACCGAGTCCTTGGTTGTCGAGGCCAGTGACTGCGTTGCTAGAGATCAGCCGTTCACCCACCGCTCGAACATCACGGCCGTCGATCGGTTCATCTCCTCCATGAAGGCGGAGCTGTGCTTGCGCAGGTAGTAGTAGTCGGCCAGCGTCCCCTCATTCCCATAGGGGAGGGACCCGACTTTGCGTCGTGATGATTCGTGCTCATGGTATGCCTGCTCTAATGCATCAAGATGCAGCTCCTCATAGCCGTCGGTCATGAAGATTGAATCGACGGGGCACCGGGGGCTCTGCTTGACCGAGGCGGTCTGCTTCGGGTAGCCGAGGATCAGCATCGCGGCGGGGATGGTGAAGCGCTTAAGGCACAAGAGGTCGCTGAGATCCTCGAAGTTCTCGATCACATCGCCGATGTAGCAGGAGCCCAGGCCAAGGGCCTCGGCGGCGATGACGGCGTTCTGGGCCGCGATGATGGCATCCTGCAGGCAGAGGTGGATGTCACCCAAGCCGGGGGAGCGGAAGGCGGCAAGGCCCGCTGCTTGGGCCCGCTTGACCGCCCCGCTCTCCTCGAAGTAGTTGACCCACTTCTGCATGTCGGCCAAGAAGACCCACACGACGGGGGCCTTCGCGATCATCGGTTGGTCGTCGCAGAGGAGGGCGAGGCGCTCCTTCTTGCTCTGGTCTTTGACCTCGATGATCGAGTAGAGGGCCATGTTGCCTGCCGTCGGGGCGCGCAGGGTCGCTTCCTTGAGCGTGAGGAGGGTATCGTCACTGACCGGGCGGTCACTGAACGTCCTGATGGAACGGCGGGAGTGGATCAAACGGAGGGTATCGTGCATGGCCCGAGTATAGAGCAAAGGCTCCTCTTCATCCAGTATACATATACACGGGAGCGGAAGTGTTATATCCTACGAGTATGCGTAGTGTGAAGGCATACCGGTACCGGTGGGTGATTCTCCTCTCCCTGGTGCTGTTGATCATATCGGTAGAGAGTCAGTGGCTTACCCTCGCCCCGGTCGGCCGGGTGGCAAACACCTTCTACCGTGGACAGCTCAATCTCCGTCACTCGACCCCGGTCGACTTGTTGTCGCTGATGTACCTGGTCGTCTTCGTGGTTGCCAGCGTCCCCTCCTCCTACCTGCTGCATCGGTTGGGCATCAGATGGGTGGTCTGGATCGCCAGTGGGACCACCATCTTCGGTGCGTTGACCAAGACCCTCTATCTCGCGGATCTGCGCTTCGTCCTCTTCGGCCAGTTCTTCCTCGCCGTGGGCCAGACGCTGGTCCTCGTCTCCATCACCGAGATCGTCTCCCGATGGTTCCCGATCCGGGAGCGGGGGATGGCGGTCGGGCTGACCAGCACCAGCCAGTACCTCAGCCTGGCGATGGTGATGATCGTCACCCCCCTGTGGGTGGTGACCAAGAGCTCCGACCCGATGTGGGGGGCGGGCTTCGAGCGGATGATGCGGTTTTGGGGGATCTTCAGTGCCATCCTCGCCTTGGTGCCGGCGTTCTTGATCAGGGAGAACCCACCGACCCCCTCGTCACACTACACCTACCCGGCTCTGAGCTATCGCTCGAGCTTCAAGGCCTTGCAGCTCAGCTCGTCGCTGAGGGGGCTCTTGGTCATCTTCTCCATCTGTTGGGGAGTCTTGATGGTCTTCTTCATCAAGGTCGACCAGATCAGCGCGCTCTTGGGCATCACCGACTCGAATGGGATTTTGGGCATTTCCATGTTCGTCGGGGGCATGGTCGGGGCGACGGTCCTGCCGGCGCTCTCCGACCGCTATCGACGGCGCAAACTCTTCTTCGTCTTCTCTACCGTCTGTTCGATCCCCGGTATCCTCTTGATGGTCTTCTCCGCCCGGATCGGCTCACACCTCTTGAATCCCACGGCCATCGCGATCATCGGCAGCTCGATCGTCGGCCTCTCGCTCTTGGCCGCAATCCCCATCGGCACCCAATATGCCGCTGAGCTCGCCTCAGGGGTGGGAGAGGAGATCATCCAAAGCCTGCTCTTGCTCTCCAGCCAAGCGGCCTGCGCCATCATCCTCGTGGTGAGTCTGGTCACCACCGAGTTCTACGCACCGATGCTCCTCGCCTTCCTCGCTGTGCTCTTGGCCGCCGCGATGGTGGGTTCTGCGTTCCTCAAGGAGAGCCCGATGATCATCACGGAGGATCAGCGCCTCAAAGAGGCGGTCGAGGTGGAGATTGTCCATCTGCAGTAGGGGATGTTAGGCCGAACCCTCTCTCTTCATCCCTTGATTCCACCCATCAAAGGCGTGGATGCGGTCCAGCGGGAGACGGGTGCGCTCGCTGTGCTCACTCTCGCGGTGTGCGTCGCTGAGCCCCTCTTCGCTTCCGGGGTAGCCGAGGACCAGGAGCACCAAGAGGGAATCATCCTCTTCGATCTTCAGCACCGCTTTGGCCTCATCGGCATTGAAGCCGGCGATGGGATGGATGGAGAGCCCTTCGCTGACCGCTTGGATCTGCAGGGCCATCGTGGCCATGCCGACCTCAAAGGGAGCATAGGAGCGCTCCCCCAGCTGCATGCTCCACCTATTGTTGGTGACCACCGCGATGATGGCGGGGGCTCTCTTGGCCCAGTAGTTTCCTCGGGACAAGGTCTCTTTCAAGGCATTGAGGCGTTCACTCTCTGTGACGGTGATAAAGCGCCACGGCTGGTTGTTCATGGCGCTGGGGGCGGTGGCGGCGGCCTCGATGAGGCCGAGCAGGACCTCCGGCTCGATCGGTCGGGTGTCGAGGGCACGATAGGCCCGTCGCTTTTCAATGGCAGGCAACACGGTGTCTTTCTCCTTCACTGCTCCCCAAGATACTCATAAATGCCATCATCGCACACTCATGGGTAGGAGACCCCTGCCAGTTCCTTGGCTTCTTTGCCGGTCATCGAGGAGATGGTAAGCTTCAAGCCGATCGCCTTTGTGCAGGCGCTCACCTTGGCTTGCCGCTCTGCAAGCGGTCGGTCGGCGCTGTACTTGCAGCAGAGCGCATCGAAGGCGGTGATCCACTCCTCGCCCTCGATGCGGGCGATGGTGCCCTCTGCGATGACCGAGACAAAGAGGGAGGTGTAGCGACCGCTGTCGATCTGGTCCTGGTCGATGACGGTAAAGGATGCGCGGTTGTGCAGGGCGATGGCATCGATCTTGCGTCCCACCCCGATCGAGTGGAAGTAGATAGTGCCTGCCCGGAGGACGTAGTTCAGCGGCACCCCGTATGGCAGTCCACTGCTGTCGATCAGGGAGAGGACCCCACTCGTCCCTCTCTCGAGCACTTCGATGCATCGCTCCCGGGAGAGCGCTTGGCGGTATCGTCTCATCACCAACTCAAAAAAAAACGGGGATGACGTGATCGCCCACCCCGTTCGTATCCCCGTTTGATGATTAGTCGAGGGGAGAAAAGTCAGACTGAGGAGCTCCACAGAGAGGGCAAACCCAATCTTCCGGAAGATCTTCAAAGGCTGTTCCTGCTTTGACCCCGTTGTCAGGATCACCTACTGCCGGGTCATAGATGTACCCGCAAAGATTGCATTCGTACTGTTTCATGCGTCTTTCCTCCTAGAAGAGTAATATATAGGCAAAGCCAGTGATGAGCAAGGAAAATCACTCATAAACTTTCAAGATCTTTGTGAGCATCTTGGTAAACCGCCGCTTGAAGCTCTCCGGGGCGAGGATCTCCACCGAGTCGCCGCACTGGATGATTCTCAGGTAGAGCTCGATTGAATTCTCCACATCCATGTTGCAGATCGTCGATCCATCCTCCCCCTTCTCGAAGACCGGAGGGCCGTGCACGACGGTGCGGAAGGCATTGAGCGCACTGCGCTCCTTCATCTTCAGACTGAGCGGAATCATGTCGATGGAGTCGTAGCGCCCTTGTTCTGCAGGGAATTTGAACGGCTTGAGGTTGTCCGGGATCGTGTAGGTCTCGTTGAGGATCGTGGCGTTGGTGATGGTGGAGATGTCGATGGTCACGATCTCGGTGGTGTGGCGGAGCCGGCCCGTCACGCTGATGGGTTTGCGTCCACCGCTGTCCTCCTCCCGAAAGCCGATGAAGTACGGGGCGAGCTCGGTCTCGATGGGGTCGAAGCCCTTCAGGCTCTGCACCACCCGCACGATCCTGCCGCTGACCCAGCTGTCGATGAGGACCTCCAGCACGGCGTTGAACTTCGAGCTCTCCTTCTTCTGCTGCAGCTGCAGGTCGATCTGCTCGGCGAGATTCACGAGGTTCTCGCTGATCTTCGGTGCATAGCTGCGCATGTTCAGCGCGATCTTGCGCAGTCCGCTGGCCAGGTGCGGGTTCTGGAACTCGGCGTTGTCGGCGAGCATCTCGGCGCTGAAGTTGAAGGCGAGGCTCTCGTAGACCGAGAGGGCGATGTTCTCATCCTCCAGTTTGCTGCGGATCTTGATGAGGTTGTTCTCCTCGTAGATGTCGATGTACTCCTTCAGCTGGTCGACATAGCGGCTGATCGTCGAGCGATGGACGCCGAGGCGTCTGGCGATCTCCGCCCGTCTCAACCCCTCGGGGTGGGAATGCAACAACAACTCCAACTGCGCTACTCGTTCACCTTTCATGTATGCTCCCATTCTGCATCAAACTGCAACAAACACCACATCAGTATACCATGCTCAGAGCGCTGGGCAAGCAGATTTATACAAGAACGCAACAAAACAGCCGCTTGTCTGTTGCCGTGCGGAGTGCTAGCATGCAGAGAGGAGGCTGTCATGGATGATCGGCTGATGAAGATGGAAGTGAAGATCGCCTACATGGAGGAGACGATCGCCACCCTCGATTCAGTGGTGAGGGAACAGAGCGGTGAGATCACCACCCTGAAAAATCGCCTCTCCCTGATGGAGAAGCGATTTTCCGAGTTGATCGATGACAGCCTTCCCGCCGGGGAGAAGCCGCCCCACTACTGATATCAGACGAAGAGGTTGACCCGGCTCTCGCTCGCCGCCCCCATGTAGGTGGCGACCCCGCCGATCTCAACGCCATCGAGCAGTTCGGATGCGCTGATGCCCATGATGTCCATCGACATCTGGCAGGCGACCATCCGCACCCCGCTCTTCTTCGCATCGTTGAACATCGCCTCAAGCTGGTCGACATGCTTCTTCGTCATCCGCTTCTTCATCATCTTCGCCCCGAGGCCCCCCATGTTCATCGACGAGAGGCCGAGCTCCCCCATTCCGGAGGGGAGCATGGAGGAGAACATCTTGCCCATGAAGTCCTTCTTCGGGGCCTTGGCCCCCTTCTTGCGGAGGACCGAGAGGCCCCAGAAGGTGAAGAACATCGTCACCGACTTGCCGGTGGCCACCGCCCCGTTGGCCAGGACGAAGGAGGCCAACGCCCGGTCCAGGTCGTTTGAGAAGACAATGAAGGTCGCCCCGTTGTCCGGGTCGCAGATCGCGGGTTTGGCACCGGCGGAGTCGCTCATCGCGCAGATGGCGCTGCTGCCCTTGGTGATGGTCGCCTCGATGATGCCCTCTGTGGTGGAGAGGCCGACCAGCTCATTGCCGGTGAGCTTGCACCACGAGCCTACGTCGATGGCGAAGCCGGGGTCGCTGGCACGGACCGTGATGCGGTCCCCCTCCTCGAGGTTGTCGATCTCCCGCTTCAGGTGGATGATCGGGCCGGGGCACTGCAGGCCCACGGCATCGATGGTGTGGCTCTTGAACCCGACGCTGCGCTTGCGCGGAGAGCCGTCGTCGTACAGGTGGCTGATCACGCCTACCGGCTCCCTGACGACCACGACGCCGCCATTCTCCAGGATGGCGCGCTCCCGCATCGCGCTGTCGTAGCTCTTGAAGCCGCCGCTGAGGTTCTTCACCTTGGTATAGCCGTTTTGCCTCAGGATCCGCTCGGCGAGGTAGCCGCGCGCCCCGATGGCGCAGTAGATGACGATCTGACGATCCTTGGGGACCTCGGCGAGCCGACCGCGCAAGGCGGTGTTGGGGATGTTGACGGCCCCCTCGATGGAGGCGAGAGCGAACTCATCCTCGCTGCGCACATCGAGCATGAGGGCCCCCTCCGCTCTCAGGCGCTCAGCCTCATCCCAACTGATGGGATCGGAGAGGCCGTCGAGGGCGTTGGAGGCGATGAAGCCGACCATGTTCACTGGATCCTTGGCGCTGGAGAAGGGTGGGGCGTAGGCTTGCTCGAACTCCGCGAGGTCCCAGATCGTGCCCTCCTTGCCGATGAAGGCGCTGATGACGTCGATGCGCTTGTCCACCCCATCGAAGCCGACCGCCTGCGCTCCCCAGAGCCTACCGGTCACGGGATGGTAGAGGATCTTCAGCGTCAGCTGCAAGCTGTTGGGGTAGTAGCCGGCGTGGTTGCCTGCATGGGTCTCGGCGATGCGGTAGGGGAGCTTGGCCGCCTTCAGCCCCTTCTCGGTCAAGCCGGTGGCGGCCACTGTCATGTCGAAGATCTTGGCGATCGAGGTGGCGATGCTCCCCTCATAGGGGGTTTGGTCCCCATCGATGATGGCATCGGCACAGAGGCGGGCCTGCTTGTTGGCCGGGCCGGCGAGTGGGATGGTGCATCCAAGGCCCGTGATGGGGCTCTTGATCTCGATGGCGTCGCCCACCGCCCGGATGTTCGGGTCGTTGGTGCGGAAGAACTCATCGACGACGATCGCACCGTTCTTGGCGAGGGTGATGCCGCTCTCCTTGAGGAAGGCGGTGTCGGGGCGGACCCCGATGGAGAGGATGACCAGGTCGGCCTCGATGAGGTGGCCGCTCGCCAGCTTGACGGTGACCGTCGAGCCGTGGTCAAAGAACTCCTCGACCCCATCCTTGAGGTGGAGGTTCACCCCCTTGGCCCTGAGGTGCTGCTGAACCTCGGCGGCCAGCTCGTAGTCGATGATGTTCATCACCTGCTCGAGGGCCTCGACGACGGAGACCTCCAAGCCCCGCTCCTTGAGATTCTCCGCCATCTCCAGGCCGATGAAGCCACCACCGACGACCACGGCCCGGCCGGTGGTACTCGCCTCGATATGGCCTTTGATGGCATCGATGTCCTCCACTGACCTGAGGCTCATGATGTTGGGGTGTTTGATGCCGGGGATCGGGGGTTTGACAGGAACCGCGCCCGGGGAGAGGATGAGGGTGTCATAGCGCTCATCGTACTCGCTGTTGTCCTTGAGGTTGCGTACCCGCACCGTCTTCGCCTCACGGTTGATGGCGATGACTTCACTCTCGGTGCGTGCGTCCACCTCAAGCGATTCCTTGAAGCGCTCCGGGGTCTGCACGAAGAGTCGTGAGCGCTCCGCGATGACGCCTCCTGCGTAGTACGGCAGTCCACAGTTGGCGAAACTGATGTATGGACCGCGCTCGAACATGATGATCTGAGCGTGCTCGTCCCGTCTTCTGAGCCGGGCGGCGGTGCCGGCGCCGCCGGCGACCCCTCCGACGATCAGGTACTTCTTCATATGATGTTCTCCCTTCTCCCTGCCTGCGTGAAGTGCAGTGCCTCGGGCAGTGCAATCTCGGAGCAGCTGTACTCCTCGACCATCGCTGAGCCCTCTTCAGTCAATGTGACGGTGAGGCTGCGACGGTCGCTGTCGCTCAGCGAGCGGACGATGAGGGTACGCGCTTCCAGACTATCCAACACCCGTGTCAGACGTGACGGGGAGAGCTCGAGCTCCCGGGCCAAGGCCCTCGGCTCACTGATTCCCTTGTTCACCGCACACAGCAACAACGCATCGTTGAAAGAGAGCCCGGTCTTGGCCTTCAACTCCTCTTCAAAGGTACGCAATGCGGTTTGTAGTCTCCTGATGGCACAGAGGTCGATCATGCTAGGCTCCAGATAGTTTTTTCAAGCAATAATTGCCAAGGACAACTATAAGGAGTGAGCCCCACCTCGTCAATATGGAGCTGGTGCTTGGTCGGGTTGTACCGGAATGGAGTCATGGAGGAACGGCACAGTGGCTTGTATGTCACATCAGCAATATCGAGCGCTAATTTGTTTTAATACACACAATACATCCCAGCTCACCAATCAATAAATTTATATACAGAAATACTATACCAACTCTCAGTTGACACTCGTAATTACAAGACAGTATATTGCATACAGGAAGGGATGTGAGGAAGGAAGTCGAGGAAGTTTCTTTGAGAGGGAAGTCAACGCTTCATACCTGCTTCAGTCGTACACCTCGGTTCTGCATCAGGCACATGAAACTCCTTCTGTATTGCATCAGCTCTACTTGACGTATCTGCAACAGATGCAACGCAGCCCCTTGGGCCAGTGATGATTCCCGGTCACTGGCCTTTTTGCAACTGCTTGCAATCTTGGAATTCAGCCTCTTACTCCACCCCGGCATCGATGTAGTGCTTGCTCTGCCGCTTGATGAGCTTGAGCTCGTTCTTCTGGGCCTTGGCCCACTCCTTGCGGCCGATGAGGGCGACCTGTTCCACCGGCCGTTCACTGACGAACTGGATGATGGCGCTCTCCGCTTCCTCGGTGCCGGTCGCCTTCGGATAGAGGAAGAAGCCATGGACACCCTTCTTCACCTCCAGGTACTTGGCCGGGGTGTCGGCGGAGTTGAGGGCATCGACATAGAGCAGCCCGTCGTCACGCAGCGGATCGTACTCCGCCCCGATGACCAGCGTCTCGGGCAGCCGGGAGTGGTCCTTGCCGAGCAGCGGGGAGAAGAGCGGGTTGAGGATGTCCTTCGGCTCACGCATATAGGTGTTGACGAAGAAGGCCATCTGCTTGTCGTTGAGCGTCGGGGAGTCCTTGAACTTCTCCCAACTCTCGGTGCGCATCCTGCCGTCCGTGACCGGGTAGAGGAGGATCTGGCCGGCGATGGCCGGTCCCTTGCGGTCGCGTGAGAGGCGGCTCACCACGGCGGCGAGGTTGCCCCCCGCGCTGTCGCCGATGAGGAAGATCCGGTCGGGGTCGGTCTTCCAATAGCGGCATCCCGCCGCAGCCCAGATCAGGGTGTCGTAGCAATCTTCCACGGCGATGGGGAACTTGTGCCGGGGGGCGAGGCGGTAGTCGACCGAGAGCACCGCGGCCCCGGTGATGTCGGCCAGGTGGGCGCAGAGGAAGTTGTAGAGGTCCATATTCCCCCAGACCCACCCTCCGCCGTGGTAGTAGATGATGAGGGGGGTGAGGTCGCTGATGGACTTCGATGCCTGCTTCTCGAAGAGATAGCCGCTGATCATCCCGCCCTGCACCGGGATGATGAAGGTCTTGGAGGTGATGTTCTTCGCACCCTTGCCCAAGAGTTTGCGGATGATGAGGTTGTTGGGGATCGAGATATCGTTGATCTCCTCGATGCGCGCGGCGCTGAGTCCCTCTGGCTCGGTGATTGAGACCTTGTTCATCAGCTTGATCAAGCGCTTCATCCGTGAAGATACATCATAGTCTGCCATATGGCTTTCAATATAGAGCATCCCACAACGCATAGCAAGTCGCTTGTGCTATGGAAATAGTATAGGTATACTCAAACAATGAAAGACGAAGCAGCGCTGAAAGACCATACACGGTTTGGCTATGATTTCATCACAGCCCCCTATCTTGGGGAGGGTACGGATGAGTATCACCTGCGCAACAAGCAGGCAGGAGTGGATAATTCGTCCTACCGTGGGCTGCGCCCCGATGAGATCGAAGCGCTTGAGCGCAACCTCAATACCAGTACCAACTGGGACGATGTGCTGGTCAGTGACATCTTCGACCCCTCCTTGGTGCGCAACACCGAGTTCTATGGGTTGGTGCGCCTCGGCGCCATCAGCCGGAAGATCGTCAGCTACCACGATTTCGCCGTGCCGGTGGGCATCGTCAACAGCCGGATCATCAGCTGTGACATCGGCAGCGGCTGCGCCATCTACGACTGCACCTACCTCAGCCACTACATCATCTGCGATCATGTCATCCTCTATCGTATCGGTGAGATGCAGGCCACCAACCATGCCAAGTTCGGCAGCGGCATCCTCAAGGAGGGGGAGAGCGAAGAGGTCCGCATCGCCATCGACATCATGAACGAGGCGAGCGGGAGGGCGATCCGCCCCTTTGATGGCATGCTCACCTCCGATGCCTACCTCTGGGGCACCTGGCGCGAGGATGGCGAGCTGATGCGCGCCTTCGAGCGCTTCACCGAAGACACGATGGACAGAAGGCGCGGCTACTATGGGTATGTCGGCCAAGAGTCGGTCATCAAGAGCTGCGGCACCATCAAGGATGTGTGGGTCGGGGAGGGGGCCTACATCAAGGGGGCCAACAAGCTCAAGAACCTCACGCTCCGCTCAACGAAGAGCGAACCGGTGCAGATCGGCGAGGGGGTGGAGCTGGTCAACGGCATCATCGGCAGCGGAAGCCGGATCTTCTACGGGGTGAAGGCGATCCGATTCATCATCGGGGACAACTCGAACCTCAAGTACGGGGCCCGCCTCATCCACTCCTTCCTCGGTGACAACTGCACCGTCAGCTGCTGTGAACTGCTCAACAGCCTCATCTTCAACGGCCATGAGCAGCACCACAACAACTCCTTCCTCGTCGCCGCCCTCCTCATGGGCCAGTCCAACATGGCCGCCGGGGCCAACATCGGCAGCAACCACAACAGCCGGGCCAACGATGGTGAGCTCATCGCCGGGCGAGGCTTCTGGCCCGCGCTCTCCAGCAGTCTCAAGTACGACTGCAAGTTCGCCAGCTACGTGCTCTTGGACAAGGGGAACTTCCCCCATGAGCTCAACATCCCCATCCCGTTCTCCCTGGTCACCACCGACGAACGGGAGGGGCGGCGCCTGCTCATGCCCGCCTACTGGTGGATGTACAACCTCTATGCCTTGGAGCGCAACAGCTACAAGTACCGGACCCGCGACAAACGCAAGACCGTCCGCCAGCACATCGAGGTCGACTACCTCGCCCCCGATACGGCGAACGAGATCCTGGCCGCCCGCCACCTCTTGGAGCAGTGGGTCGGCTCAAGCTACCAGAGTGAGAGCGAGAGCCCCGGCACCCTGGGAAAGACGCTCTTGCGTGACCACCCTGAGCTGGTGGGGGATCTGGAGGTCCTGGCCCCCGGTCTGGAGAACAGCACCGTGCCCATGCGGGTGCTGAAGGCGGGACAGGCGTATGCGGCCTACGACCAGATGTTGCGCTACTGGGCCACCTGGGCCATCGCCGACTACGCTGTCAAGAGCGGGAAGCGTGTCTCGCTCCTGCAGGACGAGGGGGAGCACCCGCTCAAATCGTGGCTGAACGTCGGCGGTCAATTGGTAATGGAGGAGCGCGTCGAGGCGCTCTTGGCCTCCATCAAGGAGGGGAGCGTCTCCAGCTGGGATGAGGTGCATCAGACCTATGAGCTGTGGTATGAGCGGTATGAGGAGGATCGGGCACACCACGCGCTGGCGATCCTCTACGCGCTGCTCGAGGTGCCATACATCGACGAGAACCTCTGGCAGGAGCTGACGGTCCAGTGCGGCGCCATCCGGGTGCAGATCGAGGAGCAGGTCTTCAAGACCAAGGCGAAGGACTACCACAACCACTTTCGCGAGATTACCTTCCGCAGCAGGGCGGAGCAGGAAGCGGTCCTCGGGCGTCTTGATGAGAACCCCTTCATCGCCCACTCCAAGGTGGTCACCGAAGCCCTGTTGGCTACGCTCTCCCAGGTGCGGTACTCCTGAAGACCGTATAGACGTCATTCGCCCGCTCCAGGACAGTCAAGGCTATCCAGATTGTCACCATCGCTTGGACGACGATCTTGACTCGTGCCTCGCCTGCCAGTTGGATGAAAAGGGGGTGGTAGAGCTGCCACCGGGTGAGGACGATCGCCGAGTACCCCACCGTCGAGAGCTCCACTGCGCTCTCGGTGAGGACGAGCGGACGGCTGTAGCGAAGGCGTGCCAGTTTCACCGAGCCGATGATGAGCGATGCGACGGTGAGGAGCAGCCATCCCCCTGCAAAGGGGCGGATCGTCGCGGTGAAGAGCGGCCTGCCATGCAGGGCGATGGCCTCGGGACGCACCAACAGGAAGAGAAGAAAAAAGAGGACGAGCAGAGAGAACGCCATATCCAGGCGTGCGCTGCCCGCTGTGATCGCACACTCGTCAACAGAGAGGGTGGCCAGCATGGTCTCTTCATCCCATCGCCTCGCCTGCACGGCTCTGGAATGGGAGGAGCGGATGAAGAAGGCGAGGGTCACCGAACAGAGTGAGAGAAGCAGGGCGGCGGCTATGGCAGAGAGCGCTCTCTGCCTCAGCAGTGATGCGGTGATGCGCACCGGCTGGAAGAAGGGGGGGATGAGAAAGAGGGGCAGGAGAATGATGGTGCACAAGAGCAGGGCAGAGATCAAGCTCTTTCGATATTGGAGGCGGTACTGACGTCTGACCAGGGATCGCTTTTGGATGAAGAACCGGGTGGCGCAATCGGCGGGGTGACCCAAGGCAAGGATGGTGGCAGCCTCACTGTCGCTTGCGCGGAAGATCTGGTCAAGCTGTTCTTGTGCGCGCCCCCGTTCTCTTCGGTCAAGGTGGGTGAGCACCGCTTTGATGTATGCGTCGGTCATGGCACTGCACTGCTCCCATATACGGCAAAACCCGCCCCTGACGGGACGGGTTTCTTGGAGTCAAAGGGACTCGAACCCTCCACCTACTGATTGCGAACCAGTCGCTCTACCAGATGAGCTATGACCCCATAATTGCATAGACAAACCTACCGCTTTGAGTGGAATCTGTCAACTCTCAGGCTCGAGTATCCGCTTGTCTTCTGTGAGGTTTGTGGTAGAGTAGTGACATGATACATCAGGAGAACTTGGCAGAGCTGCTCTATTCGCTCTTGAATACCATCCCTGATCCCTTCTTCGTCATCGCCGAGGACGGGACCTATCTGGAGGTCTTCGGCGGCACCGAACGGAGCCTCTATGATGACGGCAAGCCGATGAAGGGCCAAAACATCTATGAGTTCATGCCCAAGGAGTTCGCCGATTTCTATATGGAGCATGTGCGCCTCGCCCTCGAGACCAACTCCCTCTCCACCTTCGAGTACCAGCTCGATACCGACAAGGTCATCCTCCCTGAGTCGAGCGGTCCGGGTGGGATGCAGTGGTTCGAGACACGGATGCACCCCTTGAAAACCCCCTTTTTGGGCCACCGCGCCGTCACCGCCATGATCATCAACATCACCGAACGCCGAGAGTTCCACCGACAACTGGAAGAGCTCTCCTGGGAAGATCCGCTGACCGGCCTCTACAACCGCCGCTACTTCCTCGAGCGTGTCCGGCTACACCTGCAGGAGTCGGGGTCGGCGCACATCATGATCTGTGACATCGACGACTTCAAGTACATCAACGACCACTGGGGCCACCTCGCCGGAGATGCCGTGCTCATGGAGTTCGGCAAGTTGGCCTCCTGCCTGGTGGAGAATGGACATACGGTCAGCCGCTTCGGCGGCGATGAGTTCGTCATCGCCCTGACCGGGTACAGTGATGATGAGGCGTTCGCCCTTGGCGAGCACCTGAGGCAGAAGGTGGAGGAGTACGACTTCTCATACCAACACCACCGTTTGGATATCCGGGTCTCCATCGGCATCGCCGCCCTCACCAGCGCTGATTACGCCAAGAGCGAGCTCATCGCCGATGCAGATCAAGCGCTCTATGTGGCGAAGGCAGAGGGGAAAAACCAAGTGCGGTTCTTTGGGAGAAATTGATGTACAGTATCCTCTACAATATCGCGATGCTCCTCTCCCTCTCAATTTTCTTCGCCACCTACCCATTCAAGCGCCTCACGCGCCTCTCATCCCATCAGGTGATCGTGGGGGTGGTCATCGGCTTCTCGGGGATTCTGGTGATGCTCAATCCGCTGGTCATCACGGAGGGCCTCTTTTTCGATTCACGGACCATCCTGCTGGTGGTCTCCGGGATGGTCTTCGGGGCAATCCCCACCCTCGTCGGGGCGGCCATGATGATCATCTACCGCCTCACCCAAGGGGGAAGCGGCATCGCAACCGGCCTCTCCACCATCACGGTGAGCTCTCTCATCGGGATCATCTGGCACCGCCTGCGCTTTGAGAAGGTCATGCAGCGGGGACACGTCAAAACCATCGAACTGGTAGCGGTGGGGGTGGTCACCCACATTTTTATGCTCCTTACGCTCTCCCTCATCCCCGCCAGCGACCGCGGTGAGGCGTTGCGCCAGATGGTCGTGCCCACCTTGGTCTTCTACCCCCTGGGCACCTATCTGCTCTCGCTCCTGCTCTTCAGCCAAGCCCATCGGATCACCGATCAGATCGAGACGGAGAAGAGCGAACGCCTCTTCAAGACGATGTTTGAACAAGCCCCCATCGGCATGTCTTCCACCGACTTGGACAGCGGCAAGATCATGAACATCAACCAGAGCTATCTCGATCTACTCGGCTACCAGAGAGAGGAGGTGGTCGGGCGACGATGGGAGGAGTTCACCCATCCTGAGGATCTGGTGGCAAGTGCGAATACCACCGAATTCCTCCATACCGATGAGACGGGGGTGTTGAACCTCGATAAGCGCTTGATCCGCAAGGACGGCGCTGTCGTCTGGCTCAACCTCTCGCTCTCCGCGTTCGCCACGGTCGACATGGACCACCGGGAGAGCCTGGGGATGGCCGTCGATGTCACCGAGCGCAAGAACTGGGAGCAGCGGATCCTCTGGGCAAGTGACCACGATGCTCTGACCGGTCTCTACAACCGGGTTCACTTCGAGAACTTCGTCCAAGAGTTGGAAATGGAGCACAGTGCCCGCCTGATCGTCGCCTTCCTCGACGTCAACGGCCTGAAGCTCCTCAACGAGGCCTTCGGCCGCGATGAGGGCAACCGCCTGCTCACGCGCATCTCCGAGATCCTCCAATCCCACCTCATCGAAGGGGACTACCTCAGCCGCGTCGGGGGTGATGAATTCGCCATCTTCTTCTTCGACCAGGAGGCCGGGCAGGTGGAGGCACTCCTCTCGAGGGCAAGCAGCGACATCGCCCTCATCGATATCATGGGATCGGTTGCCCCGTCGGTCAGCTGGGGCACCAGCGAGGTCGACTGGAGCGGGCACTCCCTCAATGATGCCATCAAGGAGGCTGAAATGAACTTAGCCAGCCGCAAAGTCGTCGACAGCCCCAATATGCGTGGCAAAGCGGTCTACGCCATCATCAACACCCTCTATGAGAAGAACCAACGCGAGGAGTTGCACTCGCGCCGGGTCTCAGAGCTGTGTGAGAAACTCGCACGTGCCCATGGGATGGGACAGGAGGCGGCAAACGAGATCCGCCTGGTCGGGCTCCTCCATGACATCGGCAAGATCGGCATCGATGAGGCGCTCCTCAACAAGACCGATCGACTCGATGCGGATGAGTGGAAGCAGGTGAAGCGCCACTGTGAGATCGGCTATCGCCTCCTCAGCGCCGTCGAGGATATGGCCGGCTTCGCCCACCACGTGCTCTACCATCACGAGCGCTTCGACGGCACCGGCTACCCGAAGGGAATCAAAGGGGAGGAGATCCCGCTCGGATCACGGATCATCACCATCGCCGATGCGTTCGATGCGATGACCGCCTCCCGCACCTACCGCGTCGCGATCTCGTCGGAGGCGGCGGCGCGCGAGATCAAGCAGTACGCCGGAACCCAATTCGACCCCCACCTGGCAAAAACCTTCGTCGAGCACGTGATCGGATTTGATTGGGATAATCTCTAGTCCCGTTCATTGACAGCACTCAGGGCGCCTTTTACCATAGAGGTGGGAGGTGCCTATGGGTGTCATAACCATCAGCCGACAGATCGGCAGCAGCGGGACCTTCATCGCTGAACACGTCGCCAAGGAGATGGGCCTCGTTGTCATCGACAAGGAGGACATCGAGACGATCATGAGCGAGTATGGATTTGCCGCCTTCTCAGAGATCTACGACAAGGCCCCGAGTTTTTGGAGCCGCTGGGATGAGACGAGGGCGTTGACCGTCGAATTTTTGCTCACCGCCATGCGGGCGTTCGCCAAGGTGGGCAACGTCGTCCTGCTCGGACGGGGTGGCTTCAGTCTCTTCCAAGGGTATACCGACATCCTCAATGTGCGCATCAAGGCGCCGTTGGAGCTGCGGATCCTGCGCAAACAGAGCGAGTTCGGTGGAACCGACACGCAGTGCAGGAGCATCTTGGAGCGGGCTGAGGTGGTGAGAGCGATGTTCGTCAAGAGCGATCTCCACTCCAACCAGGACGATGCGTCCCTCTTTGACTTGGTTCTCGACACCGGGATCGTCGAGCCGGAGCGGGCGGTGGCCATCATCAGCGATGCGTTTGCCCATCTTCTCACGCATCCGAGGATCGACGCCACACAGACCCGCGCTGACTTGACGGCTGACGAGGTGCTGCTCTCTCTTGTCACCGAGCATGTCGAGAAGAGGCGCAAGGGGGAGAAGCGGGCGGACGCTGTAAAGAATTCAGGGCTCAATAGTCGCTGAAGGTACGCTCTATATACAGAAAAGATGAAATTATATGCATAGATACTAGGCAAAGATGGGAATATCTGTATAATTATACCAATCTTATCCAATTGGAGGATGGTATGATCACAGCAGGGGTCATCGGAGCCACCGGCTATGCCGGATCCCAACTCGTCGCGCTGCTCAGCGCCCACCCGCAGGTACGCCTTGCGTACGTGGCGTCCCATTCGTATGTCGGCAAGCGCTTTGGTGAGGTCTATCCATCGCTCTTTCCCATCGGGGACCTGATCCTCCAGGAGGAGGATATTGAGGAGGCGTCGCACGTGTGCGACGTGCTCTTCGTCGCCCTCCCGCACGGGATGGCGAGCCATAAGATCAGTGAAGAAATTCTCTCGCGCTGTGTGGTCATCGACTTGGGCGCGGACTTCCGCCTCTCTGACCGCGCCGTCTATGAGTCGTGGTACCAGTGCGACCACCCGAGCAGCCACCTGCTCACAGAGAGCGTGTATGGGCTGTGCGAGCTCCACCGACGCGCCATCAAGGGCGCCCGCCTCATCGCCAACCCCGGCTGCTATACGACCTGCTCGATCCTCGCCCTCGCCCCGCTGGTGGGCACGGGCCTGGTCGATCCCACCTCCCTCATCATCGACAGCGCAAGCGGCACCAGTGGGGCGGGCCGCAGTGAGAAGATCGGCTCGCTCTTCTGTGAGGTCAATGAGAACTACAAGGCCTACGGGGTGACCAACCACCGCCATACCCCCGAGATCGAGCAGGAGCTCTCGCTTCAGAACGGCGCCCCGTTGGTGGTCCAGTTCACCCCGCACCTCGTGCCGATGAACCGCGGCATCCTCTCCACCTGCTATGCAAACCTCAAGGCGGGGGTGGGGGAAGATGAGGTCAGGGCGGCGTATGAGGAGTACTACGGGGATGAGCCGTTCATCCGCTTGATGGGCTCCGATCTTCCCGAGACGCGCTTTGTGCGCGCCACCAACGTCTGTGCCATCGGGTGGAAAGTAGACGAGCGCACCAAACGGGTCGTCGCCATCTCTGCGATCGACAACCTTGTCAAGGGAGCCGCTGGACAGGCGGTACAGAATATGAACATCCGGTTCGCCCTCGGCGAGACGACCGGCTTGGCGACCAGCGTGGCCAGCCCACTGTAGGAGACAGACCATGAAGATCATCGAAGGCGGGATCACCGCCGCCAAAGGCTTTTCAGCATCAGGGGTCTACTGCGGCATCAAGAAGCGCAAGAAGGACATGGCCTTGGTAGCCAGCGATGGGCCGTGCACCTTCGCCGGCTCGTTCACCACCAACCTGGTCAAGGCGGCCCCGGTGGTATGGGACCAGGGCATCGTGGCCTCAGAGGAGACGGTGCGGGCCATCGTCGTCAACAGCGGCAATGCCAACGCCTGCACCGCAGAGCAGGGTGATGAGGATTGCAAGATGATGGCCTCCCTCACCGCCGAGGCGCTCGGATTGAGAGCGGAGGAGGTGTTGGTCTGCTCCACCGGTGTCATCGGCGTCCCCCTCCCGATGGACCGCGTCAAAGAGGGTATCGCAAGCGCATCCAAGACACTCGCTCCCGGCCCTGAAGCGGCCGCCGATGCGGCCACCGCCATCTGCACCACCGATACCTTCACCAAGGAGGTGGCCGTCTCTGTCCAGATCGGGGATGCGACGGTCCATATCGGCGGCATGGCGAAGGGCAGTGGGATGATCCACCCCAACATGGCCACGATGCTCAGCTTCATCACCACCGACGCCGCCATCGAGAAGTCGACTCTCCAGGCGCTCTTGGGGAGCTCGATCATCGACTCCTACAATATGATCAGCGTCGATGGGGATACCTCGACCAACGATACCGTCCTGGTCCTGGCCAACGGGGCGAGCGGCTCGGCTCTGTTGTCAGAGACCCATAGCGAGTGGGAGACCTTCAAGAACGCCTTCGACTACGTCCATACCGCGCTCGCCAAGCTCGTCGTCCGCGATGGTGAGGGGGCGGGCAAGTTCCTGGAGGTGACGGTGCAGGGGGCCCGCGACAAGGAGACGGCCCGGACCCTGGCCCGCTCCATCATCTCCAGCAACCTGGTCAAGACCGCCTTCTTCGGAAGCGACGCCAACTGGGGGCGCATCCTCTGTGCGATGGGGTACAGCGGCGCTGCGTTCGACCCCCGCTCGGTCGACCTCTACTTCATGAGCGAGAAGGGGCGTATCCAGGTGGTGGAGGGCGGGGTGCCGCTCGCCTTCGACGAGCGCCTCGCCCGCGCCATCCTCAGTGAGCGCGAGGTGGTGACCCTCGCCTCCCTCAAGGACGGGGAGGAGAGCGCCACCGCCTGGGGGTGTGACCTCTCGTATGAGTATGTACGAATAAACGGGGAGTATCGAAGCTGATGAAACAGTTTATGCAGGCAGAGATCGTGAAGGCGAATGTCCTCATCGAGGCGATCCCATACATCCGCCGCTTCGCCGGCAGCACGGTGGTGGTCAAGTACGGCGGCTCGGCGATGGTCGATGAGGAGTTGAAGCGGTCGGTCATCCAGGATATCGCGATGCTCAAGTACATCGGCCTCAAGCCGGTGGTCGTCCACGGAGGGGGCAAGGAGATCTCCAGCCTCCTCGATCGACTGGGCAAAGAGAGCGTCTTCGTCGACGGCCTTCGCGTCACCGACGCCGAGACGGCCCAGGTGGCCGAGATGGTCCTCTCCGGCTCGATCGGCAAGGCGCTCGTCGACTCGCTTGAGGGGGTGGGCATCAAGGCGGTGGGCATCAGCGGCAAGGATGGACGCACGCTGACCTGTTCCAAGAAGGTAGATCCATCGGGTCGGGACCTCGGCTTTGTGGGCAGCATCGATGTGGTGGACACCACCCTCATCGAGACGCTGCTTGCCAGCAACTTCGTGCCGGTCGTCAGCCCGGTGGGCGTCGATGCGGAGGGCAACACCTACAACATCAACGCCGACTACGCCGCCTCGGCGGTGGCCGGTGCCTTGAACGCCCAGAAGTTGATCTTCCTCACCGATGTGGAGGGCATCCTCAAGGACAAGGATGACCCCTCGACGATCCTGCGCAGCCTCAGCCGGAAGGCGGCGCTCGCCTTCATCGCCGACGGGACCATCAAGGGGGGAATGATCCCCAAGGTCGAATGCTGTCTCGATGGCCTTGAGAAGGGAGTGGAGAGCGTCCACGTCCTCGATGGACGCCTGCCCCACGCCATCCTCTTGGAGATCTTCACCACCGAGGGAATCGGGACCATGGTCACCGAAAAGGAGGGAGCACCATCATGAGCATCGAAGAGGGAAAAACGTATCTCTTGGACACCTACGCCCAGGTGCCGGTCGTCTTCTCATCCGGCGAGGGCATGTACCTCATCGACGAGGATGGGAATCGCTACCTGGACTTCGTCGGCGGCATCGCCGTCAATGCCCTGGGCTACAAGGACCCCGGCTTTACCGCCTCCATCGAGCGTGTCTTGGAGCAGGGGCTGCTCCACTGCTCCAACCTCTACTACAACAGCGAGGCCATCAAGGCGGCCAAGGGCTTGACCGCCCTGGCCGATATGGAGCGGGTCTTCTTCTGCAACAGCGGAGCCGAGGCCAACGAGGCGGCCCTCAAGCTCGCCCGCAAATTCGGCAATCTGCACGCACCGAAGAAGAACCAGATCATCTCGATGGTCGACTCCTTCCACGGGCGAACCTACGGTGCCATCACGGCGACGGGACAAGCCAAATACCACGCCAACTTCGATCCGCTGCCGCAGGGGTTCTCCTACGGGGTCTTCAACGATCTCTCCTCGATAGCGCAGCTGGTGAATGAACAGGTCTGCGCCATCATCGTCGAGCCGATCCAAGGAGAGGGAGGCATCGTCCCGGCGAAGCGGGAGTTCCTTCAAGGACTGCGCACCCTCTGTGACACACACGACATGCTGCTCATCTTCGATGAGGTGCAGACCGGCATGGGGCGCAGCGGCAAGCCGTTCGCCCATCAGGTCTATGGTGTGAAGCCCGATATCCTGACCACCGCCAAGGCGCTGGCCGGAGGCATCCCCGCCGGGGCGATGATGACGGGCGGAAAGGCCAATACGGTCTTCACACCGGGCGACCATGCCTCGACCTTCGGGGGCAATGTGCTTGCTGCCGCCGGCATCAACGAGATGGTGAAGCGACTCAGCGATGCGTCGTTCACCGACCACGTGCAGGAGATGGGAGGGTATCTGCATGGCAAGCTGGAAGGGCTGGCTTCTCAATTTCCCACCCTCTGTAGCGCGGTACGGGGGATGGGCCTGATCCAAGGCCTCGTCCTCACCATCCCTCCACGCACCGTTGTCGATGCGTGCTTCGCCAAGGGCTTGCTGGTCCTCAGCGCCGGCAGTGATGTACTGCGCTTTGTCCCTCCGTTGGTGGTGGGACAAGCGGAGGTGGATGCAGCCATCGCCATCGTGCAGGCGGTCTTGGCAGACCTGCAAGGATAGATTCAAGGATCTGCTTGGTGTCAACGAGAGACGCACATCAGAGATGAAACGGCGATGTGCGTCTTCTTTCTCCTCTGGTTAGACGATCGGGTTCTGGAGTGTCCCCAACCCTTCGATGATGACCTCCACCGTGTCCCCCCTCTCCATTGGTCCGATGCCTCCCGGTGTGCCGGTGAGGATGATGTCTCCGGGCAGCAGCGTCATGACGCGGGAGAGGTAGCTGACCAGGACGGGGACGGAGAAGATGAGGTGTCGGGTGTTGGAGAACTGCTTGCGTTCTCCATTGACCCGGCTCTCGACATTGAGGTTGGAGGGATCGACCTCATCGCTGATGAACGGTCCGTACGGGCAGAAGGTGTCAAAACCCTTGGCCACCGTCCACTGGCCCGTCTTGGGCTGGAGGTCGCGAGCCGTCACATCGTTGGCGCAGCTGTAGCCGAGGATGTACGACTGTGCCTCCTCGACGGAGACAAAGCGCGCCCGCTTCCCGATGACCACCGCCAGCTCAGCTTCGTAGTCGAGGCGGGTGCACATCGCCGGTTTGACGATTGCCTCTTTCGGACCCACGATCGTGGTGGAGGGCTTGAGAAAGACCACCGGGTCGGTGGGGATGGGCAGGCCCAGCTCCTCGGCGTGGTCTCGGTAGTTGAGACCGATGCAGATGGCCTTGGAGAACGGGGTGGGGGCGAGCAGCCGGGCCTCATTGAAAGGCACCGTCTCATCGGTGAGCTGAAACGCATCGAAGGGGGATGAATCGATGAGGCGGATCATCTCGCTCTCAAGGATACCGTATCGAACAGAATCGGCGGCAAGCAGGCGTACGTATTTCATGGACCCATCATAGCAGATGATCAGCGCTTTGACAGCAACCGTTTGATCAAGGCGAGGTAGCCGGCATGGGCCGTCACCAGATCATCGATCGCGATGTGTTCATCGACGGTATGGGCCATCTCCTCCGCTCCCGGGCCGAAGCCGATGGTGGGGATGGCGAGCACCCCGGCATACCGACTGCCGTTGGTGCAGAAGCGGTAGTGGGAGAGGCGGGCGGGAATCCCGATCTCGTTGAGGGCATCCAGGCTCTGTTGCACCACCGGGTGATCATCTGCCATCAGCCAGGCGTCGAAGAAGCGCTCCGCCTTGATGGTCTGCCCGGTGTAGCTGGCGATCTCTCCTTCGGTGCAGCAGAGCGTTGCCTCAATGGCGGGGTGCTCGTCGAGGATTCCCTTGATCGGGGCGAGGATGGAGGAGGGGCTCTCGCCGATGAGGAGGCGGCGGTCGAAGGTGACCGTGCAGCGGTCGGGGAGGACCGAGCGCCCGGGGTAGGGGGTGCTGATGATATCGGTGGCGACGAGGATGCCGTCTCCGAGCACCGGGTGAGAGGGGGCCGGGAGGGAGAGGATCTTGGGTAGCACGGTGAGCATCGCCTCGATGGCGTTGACTCCCTCCTCCGGGTTGCTGGAGTGGCAGCTCCTGCCGAAGGTGGAGAGGGAGATCTCGGCTCGTCCGCGCTGACCGCGCTTGAGGTTCAGCTCGGACGCTTCGCCGATGATGACCACATCGGCTTTGATGCGCGTGCTGACCAGGGACGCGGCATACCCTTCAAAGCACTCCTCGCAGACGGTGCAGGCGACGTGCACCGAGCCGGAGAACGCGCCGCCGGTCTGCTGTTTGAAGTCGGCCACGGCAGTGATCATGGCGGCTGCCGCCCCCTTCATGTCGGTGGCCCCGCGCCCGTAGATGCACTCATCACGAATCTCAGCTGCGAACGGGTCAGCGCTCCACGCGTGTCGGTTCTCCACACCGACCGTGTCGATGTGGCAGTCAAGGAGGATGCTCGCCCCCTCCGCATTGCCGAAGATGGAGCCGGTGATGCTGCCGAGCTCGTCGATGGAGATCGCGTCGTAGCCGAGATTCTCCATCACCGTGGCGATGAAGCGGACGATGTCTGATTCTTCGCCCGAGAGGCTGGGAATCCTGATCAAATCTTGGGTGAGGGTGATGAGGGTGTCTCTGGTGGTCATGTGTCTATGGTAGGCCATTGGCAGATCAAGTCAAGCGCCTCTTGACCGATTGCATTCGCTCTGCTCAAATGAAGGAGGCGATACCCGATACGGGAAAGGGGGAGATGATGAAGGACGTGAAGGAGTTTGTGCGTGGCCTGCAGCACATCGGCATCCCGACGAAAGCCTTCTATGCGACCATCGCATTCTATGGCTCACTCGGTTTTGCGGTCATCCATGAGAATCGACATGCAGGGGGGAGGGTCGCGTTCCTCAGACTCAACGACCTCGTCATCGAGACCTATGAGGAGAAGCAGACGGCGATGAGGGCGGGAGCCATCGACCACATCGCCTTGGACGTCTCTGACATCGAGGCGACGTATGCCTCCGTTGTGCGCCTCGGCCATCCTGCCCTGGAGGGAGGCGTGCAGACGTTGCCCTTCTTCGAGCGGGGGGTGAGCTTCTTCACCATCGAGGGGCCGAACAACGAGAAGGTGGAGTTCTCCCAGTATCGCTAGGATTTGCCCTTGGCGCGGGCCTTTCTGTGTGGGAGAACGACCTCGTCGATGAATCGCTGCACCAGAGCCGGGTTGAAGAGCCGTAGCTCGCTGTCCTGCAGGACGCGGCAGGCCGACTCATCGGTCTATCCGACCGACTCGAGCACATCGACGAAGAAGTTCGCTATCCCGAGGATCTGGGCCGAGCGGGGGATGGCGGCGCCCTGCAACACTTGGGGATAGCCACGCCCATCCCAGCGCTCCCGGTGGTGGAGCACCGCCTGGGCGATGAAGGCGTAGTCGGGCACCGAGCTGAGGATGTTGTAGCCGATCTTTGTGGCGTCTCAGCTCGATCTTGGTGAGATCCTCTTCCTTCTTCTGCAATAGTCGCTGTTCGATGCTGATGCGCCCCATGTCATGATGGAGGCCGGTGAGGCGCATCTGCGTGATCTCTTCTTGGGGAAAGCCCAGGACCTGGGCGAACTCGCTGCTGTAGAAGCCCACCTGTTCACTATGGACCTTCAGTGCTGGGTAGTTCTCGCAGAGACGGTTGAGGACGGGGGTGAGGATCGCCTTCTTGTAGCGCAGGTTTATGGCCAGCTTGTTCTGGTACATCGCATCCTCTGCGCGCTTGAAGATTGTCTCGAAGGGAGTCTCCACATCGTTCTTGATTGCATAGCCGAAGCTTACCGAGACCGGCACATCACGTACCCGCTGCTGGGAAAACTTCTGGATGGCCGTTTCGATAGTGGTACGGCACAAAGGGTGAGAGCACGCTGCCCTGTCCCTTCGCCTGGCCTACCTGAGGGTGTACGCACGTGGTGTTACCGCCACAACTTCTCCCGTATATCCGCAATGTCGAGCACCCTCAGGGTGCATGATGCGGAGCAAATGCAGGAGAATCTTTCAGAATTGATTGTACATATATGCTAAAATAATATAGTATATATAGCATGAATGTACAAAGAGGTTTGATAACAACCCGTGATGAAGCAAAGCTCCGTGATATGGTTGAAGCACAGAATGGAAACATTACCAGTACCCAAGTGACTGAGGCCGGCATCCCACGACGTTGCCTCACCTCCATGGTCCAGCATGGATTACTTGTCCGAGTCGCGCGTGGTGTCTACACCCTCCCGGATACGTGGGAAGATGAGCTGTTTATTCTCCAATACCAATTCTCGCGGGGGATCTTTTCTCATGAGACGGCCCTCTACCTTCATGCCATGACCGATCGCACTCCATCACGGTATACGATGACGTTTCCCTTTGGATACAATCCGAAGAATGTTCTCAAGCGAGGGGTCATAGCCAAAGTGGCCAGTGAGGAGACGTATCCGTTGGGGATAACGACACTATCCTCTCCAAGTGGTAATTCCATCAAGGCCTATGACATCGAGCGAACCCTCTGTGATATGGTCAAAACCCGTCACAAGGGCGATGTACAGGTGGTGAACCAGGCGATGAGGATGTATGCCGGCTCACGGGAGAAGGACATTGCCCGCCTCATGGAGTATGCAGAGGCGCTTCGGGTAGCGTCAAAAATCAGGACCTTCATGGAGATTCTTCTCTGATTACAAGCAACCCCATGCGATTGAAAGCACGTATTAAAAATCTTGCGGCCGAAAAGAATCTGTCGGCTTAAATCGTCATGCAGAATTATCTGATGGAACGAGTATTGGAACGACTCTTCCTTTCAAAGTACAAGGAGAATTTCATCATCAAGGGAGGGTTTTTGATCGCAGTCATGGTCGGACTCGAATCACGATCCACAATGGATCTTGATGCAACCATCAAAGGATTCACCTTGGACCATGAATCTATCAAGACCATATTTGAACACATTTGTGCTATACGGGTGGATGATGATGTGACATTCTCAGTCAATCGAATCGCTGATATCCGACAAACGGATGACTATCCGGGTATCCGTGTCAGCCTGATTGTCAGCTATCCTCCTTTGCGGGTTCCTCTTTCAATTGATGTGACGACTGGCGACAAGATTACACCACGCGAAATCGAGTATTCATTTCCGTTACTGTTTGATAATCGTACCATTTCTATGATATTTACATTCTATATATCTTGCGATGGGGGGACTGTGATCCGTCACTTCTGAGATCCGCTCTGGAAAGGACAGCCACCAAAAGAGGAAGTCTTTCACTCCTCACTGCGTATCGAACCATTATGGCCAATGTGCGGGGCAACCCCCGGATGCATGAGTTCTGGACAGACTATCAGAAAGATTTTGAGTATGCAAAAAGAGAGCCGTACCTGCTCGGTACGGCCCCGTGAGGAAAAACAATGGGTTTTAGAAGACGGAACCAGCGTCGTAGTGATCCTTCACGTTGGATTTGTCGACCAACACCGAGGGGAGTACGACCGAGAGTGGGGAATTGGCTGTGTGGAAGGCGTCGCTCTTGCGGCCCTCAGCCACGTCGAGGCAGTACATGATCGCATCGTACACCATCGACGGGTGGTAGGTCGCGGTTGCCTTCACCAGCGGATCATCCTTCATGATCATCTCGTAGGCGGCCTTGGAGCCCGCACCACCGAAGACCAACCTGATGTCCTTGCGTCCGCTCTCCTTGATCGCCTGCAATACCCCGGTCATGACGTCGTCATCCTGGCAGTAGACCGCGTGGATCTCGGGATACTTCTGGATGTAGGTCTCCATCAGTTCGAGGCCCTTCTGGGTCGACCAGTCGGCGAAGTCATAGTTGCGACCGCCGGCGAGGTTGATCAAGGAGGCATCCTTGGTCATCTCGGTGAAGAACGCCGTCATGCGCTCCCCATCGATGACGACCGGCATGCCGCCCATCGCCACGTACTTGGTCAGGCCATGCTGCTTCATGTAGTCACGCATGAAGGCGCCGCTGACCTTGCCCATCTCGCTGTTGTTCCCGGCGAGGTTCACATACCCGAACGACGTGTCGGTCAAGCCACGGTCAACGACGATGCACTTCACCCCTGCCGTATGCGCTTCCTTGACCACCGGGGTCAGCGGGGCGCTCTCGTGGGGGAGGATGACCAGGTAGTCCATGCCCCAGACCATCAGGTCTTCGACGTCGGAGATCTGCTTTGCATAGCCGTCGGCGTGTAGGACCTTGAACTGATACTTGCCCGGATACTGCTGTTCGAGCTCACGGACAGCCTTGTCCGCCCACCATCCGATGCCACCGGTCCACCCATGGTCGGGCGATGGCACCGCGATACCAATCTTTGGAACAGCGGCCTTCTTTTCAGCGGTCGCCTGGGCAAAGACCAAGCTGACCGAGAAGACCAAGCAGAGAACGATTACCAATGCTCTTTTCATGATGCAAGCCTCCTGTTTATTTACTGTTGCCGCTGTTGTACTGCAACAGTACGGCAACAATGATCACAAAACCCTTGACTGCCTGTTGCAGGAAGGCGCTGATGCCTCCCATGACAAGCATATTGTTGATGACACCGAGCATCATGGCTCCCATCATCGTGCCGATGACGCTTCCCTTTCCGCCGCTCATCAGGGTGCCGCCGATGACGGCGGCCGCGATGGCATCCATCTCATAGCCGGCACAGTCGCTGGGGTTGATGCAGTTGAGGCGGCTCGACCACATGATGGCCGTGATGCCGACGGTGAAGCCGGTGATCACGTAGGGTAAGAATTTCACCACCGATACCTTGATGGCCGAGTATCGGGCAACCTGTTCATTCGCTCCGGTCGCACAGAGGTAGCGCCCGAAGCTGGTGTGGTTGAGCAGGACGTGCAATACCAGACCGACGATGATGAAGCACCACACCGGGATCGGCAGACCGAGGAACATGCTGCTGCCCAGCTTGCCGTAGTCCATGTTGACCGACAGGATCGTGCCGGCGTTGGAGAAGTACTGGATCAGGGAGCGGAAGATCGACATCGTGCCCAGGGTGACGATGAACGGCGCCATCTTGAAGCGGGCGACCATCACGCCGTTGAGCGCCCCGCACGCCGACCCGAGGAGCAGGGCGAAGAGGAAGGTGAGCACGATACCCATCGTCGAGTCGGGCCCGAAGCGATTGAGGAAGAAGATGGAAATCCCTCCGACGAAGGCGGTCATCGAGCCGACGGAGAGGTCGATGCCTCCGCTGATGATGATCAGCGTCATCCCCAAGCCGATGATCCCGGTGTAGGAGATCTGGCGGAGGATGTTCGTCAGGTTGCGGACCTTGAGGAAGTTCGGCCACCCGACGATGGTGGCGATGATCATCAAGACGATGAACGCCATGCCCAAGGAGTGCTCCTTGAGGCGAAACTTACGGACGTATGTCATGAACTTGTTTTCACCCATCTTGCTTCATACCCTTTTGTATTCCCGTTGCGTTGAACACGATGTTCTCCTCGGTGACCTGTTCCTTCACCAAGCATCCAGCAATCCGCCCCTCACGCATGACGTAGACGCGGTCGCACATGCCGATGACCTCCTCCATCTCGCTGCTGATGATGATGCAACTGATGCCATCCTCAGCGAGGCGGTGGATGAACTCATAAATCTCTCGTTTTGCATTGATGTCGATGCCTCTCGTCGGCTCGTCGAGGATCAAGATCCTCGGCTTGGTGTCCATCCAGCGAGCCAAGTAGACCTTCTGTTGGTTCCCGCCGCTGAAGAAGCGCAGCGCAGCGCGTTTCGAGGCCGCGACGATGTTGAACTCCTTGATGTAGTGCTCGCTCGACTCCGCTTCCTTGGCTTTGTCGATGAGACCACGCTTCTTGTACTTCTCCTTCAGCGAGATCAGGCTGATGTTCTTGGGGATGTCGTAGTCCATGACGATCCCCTTGCCCTGGCGATCCTCGCTGATGTACGCAAGACCGTGGCTGACTGCCTCGCGGGGGTGGTGGATCCGCACCTCCTTGCCATCGAGGCGGATCGTTCCCCCCTCGATTTTCCGCAGGCCCATCACCGCCTCCATCGTCTCGGTCCTCCCCGCGCCCACGAGGCCGGCGAAGCCGAGGATCTCCCCCTTGCGGAGGGTGAAGGAGACATCCTTGAGCAACACGGGACAGCTGAGGTTCTCCACCTCAAGGATGGGCGGCTTGCCACTGCTGTCCACCTTCTCGGGAAAGACCTGGCTGAAGTCGCGCCCGACCATCTTGCGGGCCATGATCGTGGTATCGAGATCCGCGACGGGATCGACAGAGACGAGGATACCGTCCCGCAGGACCGTCACCCGGTCGCAGATGGAGAGCACCTCACCGAGCTTGTGACTGATGAAGATCATCGTCACCCCCTGCTCCTTGAGCTTGCGCATCAAGGCGAAGAGGTGCTGCACCTCCACCGCGGTCAGCGTGGTCGTCGGCTCATCGAAGATCAAGATCCGTGCATCGAGGACCATCGCCTTGGCGATCTCGACCATCTGCTTCTCAGCCACCGAGAGGTCGCTGACCGCCTTGTCCACATCCAAAGGCATCTTCAGGGCAGCGAGCTGCGCGCGGGCTTCGCCCCGCATCGCGCTCTTGTCCAGGAAGATGCCCCTGTTGCGTTCATTGCCCAAGAAGATGTTCTCATAGACCGTGAGGTAGTTGATGAGGTTGAACTCCTGGGGGACGATGCCGATGCCCAAGCCCTTGGCCGTGATGTAGTCGGGGATGTTCACCTGCTTGCCGTCGAGACGGACGGTCCCCTCGGTCTTCTGATAAATCCCGGTGACAATCTTGATCAAGGTGGACTTGCCGGCGCCATTCTCGCCGATCAAGCCCATGATCTCTCCCTGTCGGATGGACATGCTCACGCGATCGAGCACCCGCACCGACGAGAACTCCTTGACGATACCCTCCAGCTCCAGGATGTTCGGCGTCTCGTCCATCAGTTCTCCATTGCTCCGTCAAAGTCCACCGTCGAGGGGGCGAAGTCGATCCGGCGGACCAACTCGAGCGCCTCCTTGGCACCGAAGAGGCGGTCCATGCCGTTGTCCTCCCACTCAACGGAGAGCGGACCGGTGTAGCCGGCCGCGTTCGCCTCACGGATGATCATGTCGAAGTCGACGTCGCCGTGACCCGGGGAGACGAAGTTCCATCCGCGCCTCAGGTCCCCGAAGGGGAGGTGGGAGCCCAAGATTCCGCTCCTGCCGTCGAGCTTGACCACCGAGTCCTTGATGTGGACGTGGTAGATCGAAGCGGCGAAGTCGCGGTAGAAGAGGGCGGGGTCCATGCCCTGCCACTGCAGGTGGCTGGGGTCGAAGTTCAGACCCAGGGTCTTTCTTCCACCGAAGACCTCCAAGAGCTTCTGGGTGGAGTAGTAGTCGTAAGCGATCTCGGAGGGATGGACCTCCAGGGCGAACTTGACACCCTGTGCATCGAACTCATCGAAAATCGGGGTCCACAGGCGCAGGATCTCCTGATACCCCTCCTCGATGAGGGCGTCGGTATTGGCGGGGAAAGAGTAGAAGTACTTCCAGATCGGCGAGCCCATGAAGCCGGTGACCACCGAGCAGCCCATGTTCTTTGCCGCGCGGGCGGTGTACTTCATCTGCTCGATGCCCCAGGTGCGGATCGCCTCATCATCGCCTGCCAAAGCCTTGGGGGCAAAGCCCGCCAAGCGCGGGTCACCGAAGGCGTCGCCGACACACTGACCGGCGAGGTGGTTGCCCAACGCCCAGCACCCGAGGTTGTACTTCTTCAACGTCGCAAGCCGATCCTTGACGTACGAAGGATCGGTGGCCGCCTTCTTTACATCCATGTGGTCGCCCCAACAGGCGATCTCAAGGCCATCATATCCCATCTCGCTGACGATCTTGCAGACCTCCTCAAAGGGAAGGTCGGCCCACTGACCGGTGAATAACGTTACCTTTCTTGCCATGATATCTTCTCTCCTCTTTGCTTACATATCGACCCAGGTTGAGCCGTTCTTATTGCTTTCTACACAGCGGTTGATGAACCGCACCCCGGAAAGGCCTGCGCCCACCGAGGGGAAGTCGAGGTCCCCGGCTTCCAGTTTCTTGCCGTCCAGCTTCTTGGCCAGCGCCTCTACAAACGGTTTGTAGATGTTGGCGAACGCCTCGTAGACCCCTTCGGGGTGGCCGGACGGGATGCGGCTGTAGCGCTGAGCCTCGGCGCTGAAGGCATCGCGGCCCCGGCTGAAGATCTGCTTGGGTGCCCCATTGGGGGTGAAGATGAAGTGATCGGGATCCTCCTGGCACCACTCCAAGCCCCCCTTCACGCCGAAGATTCGGATTCGAAGCGCATTGTCGTAGCCGAAGGCGATCTGGCTGGACCAGTAGAGCCCCTTCGCCCCACCAGCGTATTCGACCATCACCGAGGCGTTGTCATCGAGGGTACGCCCATCGACCAAGGAGTCGAGGCGCGCGCAGACGCGCTCAATCTTGAGGCCTGTGATGGTGGCCACCAGGTTCTCGATGTGGCTGCCGATGTCGCCGAGGCAGTTGGAGGCGCCCGACACCGCGGGGTCCGTCCGCCATGGGGCGAGCGGACTCGACTCATCGACCGGGTTTGCCAACCACTCCTGCGGATATTCGGCGTTCACGAACCGAATCTTTCCCAAGAGGCCGTCGCTCACCAGCTTTCGCATCTCCTTGACGCACGGGTAGCCGGTATAGGTGTAGGTGACGCCGAAGAGGAGATCCTTCTCTCGGCTGAGGCGCTCAAGCTCCTCGCTCTCCTCCACCGTCCACGTCAGCGGTTTGTCACAGACCACGTGGATTCCCTTCTCCAAGAACGCCTTGCAGATTTCAAAGTGGGTGCTGTTGGGGGTGACGACAACGACGAATTTGATGCCGTCAGCTCGCTCGCTTTCCTTTCTCGCCATCTCTCGATAGTCACTGTAGAGACGATCATCCTCGATGCCGAGCTCTCTGCCGTGGGCCTTGGATTTCTCGCTGTCGCGGCTGAACGATCCGGCTTTCAGGACGGCGAGGCCATCCATCCGGATGGCTTTTCGGTGCACATCACCGATGAAGGCGCCGGGCCCTCCTCCTACCATGCCATATGCTATCTGGGTCATGAATCCTCCTATGCACGTGCGTGCATGAACTGTAAATAATAAATCATGTGCATTGCACATCACTGTCTCTATGGTAACATGTTTTGACTCATACGCAAGGTCTTATTTTCTTTTGAGCCGTGCTACGGCACTCCTTGAGGTGTTCCAGAGACACCGATGCGGCAGGCAGCGAGGCTGAGAACGCTCCCTTCGGTACTTCCAGATCGATGGACCCCGTCCAGCCAGAGGCGACCAAGAGGCGCAAGAGTTCGTGCCAATCCGTATCCCCGCCTCCCGGCAGCGTTGAGGTGACGGCCTTCTTCGGTGAGTAGAGGCCGATCTGGCTGAGCAGCGCATGATCGACGGCGGCATCCTTGCCGTGGATGTGATGGATTCTCTCCTTCCAACGCCCCAGTTGGGCGATGGGGTCGACAAAGGCCTCGATTTGGTGACACGGCTCCCACTCCAGGCCCAACCGCTCATCACCGATACGCTCGAAGAGCAGGCGCCAGGCGGCATCGTTGATGGCGATGTTCCAAGCGCCGCGCTTCCACAGATCCCCCATACGGCAGTTCTCCATCAAGATCCCCTTGACCCCTGCTCGATGACCTTCATCGAGCAGGTGGAGGAAGAGATCCTGCCAGCTGTCCAGCGATGCTTCGACGCTCGCTCCCGCAAGCCTGCCGGCAAAGCCGGTGACGAATGGGGAGCCGAAGCGATGGGCGGCCGCGATGAGGGTCGACCATCCCGACCGCACCACATCGCTCTCCAGCGGATTGCCCCACACCGAGAGGGCGGAGACGGAGAGGGAGGAGCCTTCCAAGAGTGCGCAGGCAGAATCCAGCACCGCTTCATCCACCCGCTCCCAGAAGCTGATGGAGAGCGACTCAAAGCCGGTCTCCTCCAACGTTCTCACCAAATCGGCGGAGAGCTCGCCCGCCTCGACCAACGCCCCGATCTTGATCGTCATAGCTTCACCTCATCCAATACCGCCTGCACGGCGATGGCATCCCCTAGGTCGGGTCTCTCCCGCTCTCCGCCTGCCACCCAGGAGAGAAAGCGCTCGTAGGTTGAGAGCGGAACGACGCCCCGCACCACCGTGGGGAGGCCGTCTTTGGCGGTGACTTCGACACGGTGGCGGTCAAGGTCGGTGTTCAGGATCAACGACCCGTCCTCTCCGACTACTTTCAAGCTGAGGGCATCGACCCACCTCTGATCATTGTACGCACAGCTGAGGTCGCATGCGATGGTATCCTGGACGACGAACCGTCCTCGGTACGAGAGGAGGACCTCATCCTCTACCTCGCCTTCGACTGTCGCTTCGAAGCGAACCTCACCGAAGAGATAGCGCAAAAGATCGATGAGGTGGCTGCCGAGATCGCCCAGGCAACCGTACGGATTGAAGGCGCTCATCAAGCGCCACTTCCACCGAAAGACCTCATCGGGATCACCCCACGCGTGGGTCTGCTGCCACCCTTGGCGGTACGCAATCTCGATGTGCTCGATACTGCCGAGCTCTCCTGCTTCCAGCACGCTCCTCGCCGCTTCGATGGCCGGGGTGCTGCGCTTGGAGAAGTTGACCATGAAGATGGCATCGGCTGCATACGGCTCAAGGCGCTTGGCCTCCTGCAGACCGGTGCCAAGCGGCTTTTCGCAGAAGACGGCGAATCCGCTCTGCAGCGCAAGCTCACTGCAGGCGACGTGGAAGGGGTCGGGCAGCGCACAGGCTACCGCATCGGCCCGGGCGATGAACTTGACCAGCTCCTGGTACTGTTCGTATGCCTCCGCCACTTCGAATTGTCGGCAGAACTGGGCCCGATGATCATCATTGTGGTCGATGGCCCCGACGATGACGGCGCCCAGGTCGGTGAACTTTTTCGCTTGGTACCTGCCCATGCCACCACAGCCGATGATGACGAGCCTCATGCTTCCCCCATCAACGGGACGGTGGATTTGCGTACGACGAAATCGGTCTCTGCCCAGCGCTGCAGCGCCGGTTTCTTCTGTTCGATCATGTCGATGACCATCAAGGTCGCCTCCTTGCCCATCGCGGTGATCGGATGGTCCACGGTGGTGAGCGGCGGGGCACTGGTCTGTGCAGGCTGGAAGTTGTCGTAGCCGATGACCGACACGTCGTGGGGAACGCGCCTTCCCCTCTCGCTGCACGCCTGCATGAAGCCAAAGGCCTGGCGATCACTGCCGGTCATCACCAAGGAGGGCGTGCCCAGACCCTGGTATGCCGCGAACCCCGAGGTACGGGAGAAGTCCCCTTCGACGATGGTGGTGCTCATCCGGTACTGTGCGGCAAGGGTTTCGAACGCAGCGAGTCGATCCAAGCCGTTCTTGAAGCGCAGATCCCCGGTGATGTAGCCGATGCGGTGGTGGCCAAGGCGTGCCGCATGCTCGAAGGCTTTGGCCATCCCCTTCTCCGGCCTTGCATAGATGCTCGCCGCCCCGTCACGGTAGTTGTTCACCAGTACGAACGGCAGCCCCTTGTCGATGAGGGGGTCAAGCTCAGGGAAGTCCTCCTTGGTGATGGCGAAGACGAGGCCGTCATAGCTGTGGCTGGTGATCAACTCATAGTAGGAGCGGTAGCGGCCGAGGTTGTTCTCGAACACGATGGTGATGGCATACTCCCGCTCAAGGCCGCCGAGCAAGAGCCCATCGAGCAGGGAGGGGAAGTATGAACGGGAGAAGGGCATGATGGTGGGGTAGTAGGGCACCACGAAGCCGATGGAGAAGCTGCGGTTGCTGGCAAAGAGCGTCGCCGTGCGCGAGGGAAAGTACCCCAGCTCCTCGGCGATTCCCCGCACCTTCTGCTTGATCTCCTCGCTGATGAGCGGGGAGTTCGCCAGCGCCCGGGAGACCGTCGACTCGGAGACTCCGGCGAGCCGGGCCACATCCTGTCGTCCAACGTTCTTGCTCATGATTGGAAGTGTATCATTGCTTGCTCTCTTTTGGTATGCCTGTGAGAAAAAGGGGCCTGTTCGGGCAGTAATAGCATAAACTATCAATAAGGACTTGATTTAATTATTATTATTGAGTATTGTTAGACTATGCAAACAAAGCAACCACATAAGGAGATTATAACCATGGATGAAATGCAGAAACCAACCGTAACCCTGCCGCTTATCGGCGACCCGGCTCCCGCTTTTACCGCTGTGACCACA
>Ga0208694_1000989_pt1 | contig 37880 bp, 28 predicted proteins | sample AD_UKC078_MetaG_FD_184442 | JGI IMG/M metagenome (GOLD analysis project Ga0208694, IMG submission 184442) | Active sludge microbial communities of municipal wastewater-treating anaerobic digesters from USA - AD_UKC078_MetaG (SPAdes) (version 2) | ecosystem: Engineered > Bioreactor > Anaerobic >...
TTAGTGCTACATTACTTAAATCATTAATTATTTTTGACTCTAAAAAGAGTTCTGAATTATATTTTTTATCAAGTTCTTTAAAATATTCCTTATAATTTTCATGTTTCAATATTTCTTCTTTTAACTTATATGACGTCTCGTATTTATTGTCCTCAACGAATCTTAAGAATACCAATTGATTTAAGAATGTTTGAATTGATTCATTTAGATCACCATATGAGTTAATATCGTAACCTTGTGAAAGCAAATCATTTGCTACTAATACTCGCCATTCATTTAATTGTTCAAGAAAAACGTTGTCTAGCGATAGCTTCGTTGCTTCTTCTGGCTTAACTTTTCTAATCCATCTATCAAAGTCTCCATTAAGAATACTCTCTCTAGAAATTAATTTATATATTTCTTCAAATTTTTCCTCGTATTCTGTATAGTGATATAATTTATACCTATACTTACTTACTTTTTCACCCTTTACTGGCATTTCATAGGTTACGTAGATAGCTAAATACTGAAAATTAGTAAGTATTGAAATATCATGGCCTGCATTCCAGCCATATCTTCTTGCCTGAATAGCGGAATCATGGTCTTTACTAATATCTACACTTACTTTTTTCGCCTCAACAAAGAACTTGCTCATTCCATTCATTCTTATTGTATAATCTGGTCTATCTTTTGAACTTGCCACAGAATACTCCTCGGCAACAATTTCTCTTTCTCTAAAAGAAAGACCTTTAGGGTTCGAAATATCCCAACCTAATAATTTTAAAAAAACATCTATATATTGCTGTCTGGTCATTTGTTCATTAAAGTTATTTTTTGTATCCAAATAATATGGTAAGTTTTCAGAATACACTTTCACTAGATTTTTTAACTCATTTTTTTCTTTTTGAAAGCTCATACTGATTCCTCCACACATTCAACTATTTCTGAGATATCACATTGTAACGCATTACATATTCTAAGTAAGGTTTCCGTATTAACGTTATCTCCATTTTTTAATTTATAAAAAGTACTTCGACTCACGTTAGCTTTTTTCATAAGCTCATTATGCTGCATATCTAAATCAATCAACTTTTTGAATAATTTTTTATAACTTAAACAGTACATTTTCTCCTCCAGGCTTCAACCTTTATAGGCATTTATGCAAATATATATACCATTATACCAAATATTTGTTTTATTTTGCGAACTTTTTCGCATAAAAAAAACGGTGCAGTCCAAAGACCACACCGCCATACAATTACCTTTCTGTTTCATGTTTTTGTTCAGTTTTCTTATTATCCTTTCGCTTATCCGATTCTTTATGCTTCTTAATCGCCCCTAGAATCGATTCTTTCTTCTCCTCTTGACCCTTTCCTCTACCTCTTGCTTTTAGGAGCTTAGAATCGAGAATTCGGACGTTTGTATGCTCCTTTCCATTCTCATCTACACTTTTCCTTACTTGACCGAAGAGTTTTACAAAGTCGCCCATTTGAAAGTTCTCTGGTATATTCGCCTTATCCTCATAAGCCGAGCAGTTATAGTAATTTTTTTTACCTTCTTCATCTTTAGATACTACCGAGAAATTTACCACCTTGAATTTTTCACCCTGATTATTTGTTATCTCTAGCTTCTCAACATCTTGGGCGATATTTCCCACAATATTAATCAAGTCATCTCTTTCTTCATTAATTCCAAACTCCTCTATAATAAGTCCTTGTTCTTTCATATCGTCAATCATGTAATCGAACTCATCACTTAATAGACCCTGTGTGTCATTGTCCATATAGGCATCGTAAATCTTGTCAAGGGCTTCTTCATCATTGATTCCTTTTTCAAAGCTTATAATCGCTTTGACTAAGTCCTTGATATTATCATTGGCCATGTTTTCTATTGTCTCTCTAATTTCTTTGTAATTCATTATTATCCCTCCCAATAAAATAGGGAGCTTTCGCTCCCTTAACGTTCTCTGTCGTTATCCTTTTGTTCTTTTTCTGGTTTCATCCTGCTGTCATTTTCCTTCATTTCCTTAATCTGGCCTAAGATAGACGGCTTTTCTTCTGATTCCCTACTGTGGAGATTATCTTCTACATCAAAGGTCGATTCAAAATAATCACTATCCTTAAAATCATTATCATAGCGATCAGAAAGACCATCATTATCTAGATCTTTAGCTAAAGGATCATAGAAATTCCCTTGTTCATCCATCTCTAAACCTAACTTATCAATCATTACCTCGTCACTTACATAAACAAAATCTTCAAAGGAAGACATGTGCATCTGACTAATCATATTTTCTAGCGCAGATTCTCTACCTAAATTATCGAAATCAAAGCTACCCCCATCTACTCTTATATCGTTGATATACTGTGACCAGGTCAATTCCTCCAAGTTCAACTCATATTGAACACCATACTCGCCATCTAAAATTTCAGTATAGGCAATACCAACATGGGCTAAGTCAGGATATAGTTTATCAAAGTCTTCATAACGATGGTCTTCTCCAAACTCTTCGTTACTGTAATCAATAATCGCTCTTTTTAAGTCTTCCATAAGCGGAGAAGGGTTTTCCAATTCTTCCACTTCACCCATATCTAATAGCTTATTTAACTCAGCCAGTCGTAAGACCTTATCCTGAAGTTCTTGTTCTTGTTCAAAAGGTTTCTTTAATTCCTCTTTGGCATTGACAAGCTGCTCTTTCGTTGTAAGTAGCTTATCTTCTTGTTGCTCCAACCTTTCAGGCATTTTCTCTAGTACATTATCTAGCCTTGTAAGGTTGCCATCTGCACTTGTTCCTAGAACACCTGTATGTTTTGCTTCACCATTTAAAGAAAAGGTGTATTGGTTAGCAAAGGAGTTATAGGCTACTTCAAGTCCAAAGTTGCGGTATTCTCCAATTACCTTGCCTTCGTTAACATGAACGCCTTTAATTGCTTCTAAAAGCTTCTCTCCAGCCTGCTTCTTATCTTTAATCTTCTCTCCATTAATCGTTATTGAATTAAATTTTTCATCACCTTCTGCTTTAGCTTCAACATTCCCGATGTCCTTCTTCATCCTCTTAATCAAGCTCTCTGTTTTTTGTATTTCTTTCGGATAAGTCTTGGTAACCTTGTCTTCTAAGCTATACTTATTAGACTTAAAGCTTGCTTCAAGCATTTTTAGTTTCGTAACCTGATTATCCAGCTCCATCTTTTCTTTTATTAAGGGATTTCCTGTTGCTAAGGCTTTGATTTCAGCATAGTTCAAACTGCTTTCGTCTACGTCTTCAGCGGCTCGAACTGGTGTTTTAGAAGTCATGATCTGAGAAATAAACTTTTGTTTATTCTCAATGGTCTGCCACAAATAGCTGTCAAAGGTATTTTCAGTAACATACCTAAAGATATTGACCTTCTTATTTTCATTACCTTGGCGGACAATACGTCCTGCTCTTTGTTCTAGGTCGGCTGGTCTCCATGGAACATCTAAATCATGAAGAGCTATTAACTTGGTCTGAACATTCGTCCCTGAACCCATCTTTTGAGTAGACCCCATAAGGATTCTCACTTCGCCCTTGCGCACCTTGGCAAAGAGTTCTTCTTTTTGCTTATCAGTATTGGCCTCATGGATAAAGGCAATTTCCTTTTTAGGGATTCCCATCTCTACAAGCTTATCTCGTATATCATCATAGACATTAAATTCACCGTCACCTTTTGGTGTCGACATATCCGAGAATATAAGTTGTGTTGAGTTCCTTTCTGATGAAGCTTCCCAAATGCTGAATACATTCTTGATACAAGTATTGACCTTACTTTCAGGATTATCAGGTAGCAGGGGATTAATTAGCCTCTGATCTAAGGCAAGCTTTTTGCCATCATTGGTTATATTAAGCATATTATCTACAGTAGGTTCGACCTGATTATTTCTTACCTTATCTGCTCTTTCAGCAAGGCCTTGCAAGATTTCCTTTTGTTCTTCACTTGGCATAGTCTTAACTACATGATATTCCGCTTCTGGCGTTGGAAGATTAAGCATATCAGCCGTTTGAATATCAGCTACTTCTCTAAACATACTCATAAGTTCTGGCAGATTATAAAACTTAGAAAAACGAGTCTTCACTCGATAGCCAGTACCTTCAGGACTTAATTCCATGGCCGTTTGCGTTTCTCCAAATGTTGATGCCCATGAGTCAAAGTGTTCAAGACCTTGCTTTTTAAGGTCATCATACTGGAGATATCTTTGCATGGTATAAAGCTCCGTCATAGAATTAGATACAGGCGTTCCTGTCGCAAATATCACCCCCTTGCCATCCGTCATTTCGTCCATGTATCTGCACTTCATATACATATCCGAAGACTTAAAGGCTTCTGACTGGCCAATACCTGCAACATTTCTCATTTTAGTATGCAAAAATAAGTTCTTGTAGTTATGAGCCTCATCTATAAATAATCTATCAACTCCTAGCTCTTCAAAGGTAATCACATCATCTTTTTTAAAGTCGTCATTCAGCTTTGCAAGTCTTGTCTCCAGCTTTTTCTTTGTCTTTTGTAACTGTTTAACCGTAAAGTTTTGATTTCGATCATACTTATATTCAGAAATAAAATGAACGATATCGTCAATCTGCTCCTTGATATGCTTTTCTTGGTACTCTTTACTCATAGGAATCTTTTCAAATTGACTATGGCCAATAATAACGGCATCATACTCACCTGTAGCAATCTTACCTATAAACCTTTTTCGGTTTTTCGGCTGAAAATCTTTCTTATCGGCTACCATGATATTGGCCGAAGGATAGAGTTGCATGAACTCACGTCCAATCTGGCCTGTAATATGGTTTGGTACTACAAATAATGATTTCGTACACATACCAAGCCTCTTTGACTCCATAGCAGAAGCGACCATCTCATAAGTTTTGCCACCTCCAACTACATGGGCAAGTAGGGTATTTCCACCATACAAGGTTCTGGCTATTGCATTCTTTTGGTGTGGTCTTAATTCAATTTCCGTATTCATGCCCTCAAAGCTTAAGTTCGACCCATCATATTCTCGGTTTCTAACAGAGTTAAAGCGTTCATTATAAATATTTTCTAGCCTATGCCTTCGGTTAGGCTCTTCAAAAATCCAATCCTTAAACTTCTCCTTTATAAGCTCCTGCTTTTGACTGGCAAGCATGGTCTCTTTTTTATTTAAGACCGATGTTGTCCTACCTTCATCATCTGTTACACGATCAAATACTCTTGTATCTTTCAAATTTAAGGAATTTTCAATAAGTTTATAGGCGTTTACTCTGGAAGTTCCATAAGTCATATTCGCTAGGTCATTAAACTTATCTACACTCTTACCTTCGATGTTCCATTCGCTAGTCAGCGGGGAGAATTTGACGTTAATATCCCACTTTGCAAAGCTGGGCGTCTTTAAAGTTTCAAAAATAAAGGCTTCTACGTCTTTTGCAGGAATCCAAGTTGCCCCTAATCTAACGTTAATTTCACTAGCTGTTAATCTTTCAGGCATAACCTCTTGTAGACGTTCTCTTTGGTAGTTCAGACGCTCTAATTCGCCTTGTAGAAGCTTTTTCTCATCTTCTGAGTAAATAGTATAGTCTGCCGAGATAGCAACCCTATTTCGCTCATTGTGACTTAATTCATAATGAATCCTTTCAATGTGACTATTTAAACTCTCCAGTTTTTCACGGATATTCCCACTTAGATACTCATCAGCTGTTACATAGCGATACTTGTAGGAGTCACTATTATTAGCCGATGCAAAAGGCAGGTCTCCATCTTCAATATTGATTGAAAAAAATGTATTTACATTTGGTTTCTCATCTAGATTTAGGTATATCTCACCTTGCAATTCTTCAATCAAAGTTCCTCTATCCTTACCTGTTAAGTCCTCCATATAAGGGAAGTTGACCATTCCTTTTTCTGAAACAGATAAGACTAAGGCTTCTAAAGATGTGTCTACATGGTCAACAACCTTTGCTTTGGTGATGGTTCTTTTTGAAAAAATATCACCCTTTTCCTTAAACTGGTCTTCATCATCTAAAATTTCGATTGAAGATACCAAAGGGAAGTTACTATCTTCTCTTAAGGCTCTTGTATTGGAAAGACTATTAATAAAACCATGTTTTTTTGAAAAGGCATCATAGACTTCATTTAATCTTTCTTGGGCTTCTTTTACTTCGCTATCTGAAAAATCTTCTTTTTGCCTATAGATGACTTCTTTCAAAGCCTCATTAATAGCAAGATAATCTTTTATTTTTTCTTTGTTAGACTCTGATACTTCCTTGTGAATAAGAACAGAGTTATCTCGATAATAGACTTCATCATTAATAACAGTATAGGAAAAGTTTTTTACATCATCTGTTGCAGGAATTGTGTCTAGTTCATCATCTAATAGCTCAATTTCTTCATAGCTATTGTTTAATGATATTTCCTTACTAGCTTTTCTTAGTAGAGTGGCTAAATCTTCCTCTTCTGCTATACAATTAATCTCATTGCCAAATCGACCACTAGTTTCAACCATCTGACCTAGCACCATTTCAGGATGGTCTACAAAATACTTATTATAGCTAAGACCATTTTCGTCCTCTGCCAAATGAATCCAGTCATCATCTAGATCAAGAATTGAGTCTCTTTTCTTTAAGAAGATAATGTCGGAAGTAACTTCTGTACCAGCTTCACCTTTAAAAGTGTTATTAGGAAGTCTTATTGCCCCTAAAAACTCAGCCCTCGCTCCTAAATATCGTCTTACGCTCTCATCCTTTTTATCCATTGTTCCCGAGGAAGTAACATAGGCAATAATTCCACCATTACGAACCTTATCAATGGACTTAGCAAAGAAATAGTCATGAATTAGAAAATTATTTCGGTTATAGTCTCGGTCATTAACCTTGTAGTCGCCAAAGGGAACATTTCCTATTGCTATATCAAAGAAGTTATTTGAAAAGTCTGTTCCTTCCAAGCCTTTAATTTGAATATCGCTTTCTGGATAAAGCTTTTTGGCTATACGCCCACTTATGGAATCTAGCTCCACTCCATAAAATTTTGATTCTGATAAATCACTTGGTAAGCTTCCTATAAAATTTCCTATGCCCATTGAAGGCTCTAAGATATTGCCTTTTCTAAATCCCATATCAGACAGTGTTTGATATATGCTATCAACAACAATTTTCGGCGTATAAAAACTTGTAAGTGTACTTTCTTTAGCCCTTTTATATTCTTCTTCTGTTAAGTTTTCCTTTAGAAAGTTTCTTGCTTCTTCCCATTGGCCTTTCTTATTTTCATCAAAAACATCAGCAAGACCACCCCAACCTAAATAACCAGATAAGACTTCTTGCTCATCTTCTCTGGCATTTCTATTTTCTGATTCAATATTAAAGAGAACTTGCAAGGCTTCAATGTTTCGGCTAAGCCTTTCTGATGGAGTAAGGCTTGTCAGCTCATTTGAAACTTCTGGTAACACATAATTTTTAGCTGGTATTTTTTCCGTTTCAAGAACTTGTTCTACATCTATGCTTGCTTCCTCTTTAGGTTCTTCTAATATTTCTTTTCCCAAAGGTTGAAACATTTTATTTAAATCATCTTCATTCTTAAAAACAAGAACTTCAGAAGCTCGTATCATGCCACCTAAAAACTCGTCATGATCACGAATGGTTACCGTTTTTAAATTTGACGACATATCAATGTTGGTTATGGTAAAGTCTTTATCCTTATAGCGGACTTCATCACCAACAATAAAGCTTGGTCTTTCTAAAGTAATAAGCTCATATAGCTCATCCTTGCTTTCAAACGTTAAATGGGGATTATAGTGGCTCGTTTCTCTTGTCGGTTTTAATTTTAAGTCTCCTTGGTTACCCTCAGTATATATTTCCTCAACTAAGTAGGCTTCATAGTCATAGTAGACGGTTTGTCCTATTTCTAATAAATTCTCCAGCCTATCAGGGTTCTTGTCAGACTCTTCTTCTAAATCCAAGTCATCAAATAATGAAACTTGCTCCATAGGTTCATTTTCAAAAGAAAGTTGCCCCCTAAAAACAGTATTAAGCTCATCTGCTGATAACTGCTTTCTTAATTCTGTATCTGCGAGCTCTCTAAATGTTTTAGGAAAATCTTCTAAAATAAGTCTTTGTGCCTGCAACTCCTCTAACTCATCAAGATTAAAATATCCCCATTCAGGTTCATAGCCTAATACAAGTCCATAAGCATCCCTTGTTTCTGGATCAAACTCTGTCATGTACCAAGTCCAATTTGACCTAAAAGGAATAAAATAGGCCGCATGAACTTCCTTGTCTGCTAAGGGGACTCCATCTTGCTCATATATTTTTGGTACTCTTTCAAGCATTTCTTCCGTCATTAAAGTGCTTGGCTTGTTCTTTGAATAGAAAAAAGAAGCCTCTTCGGCTTCTTCTAAGTCTTGACTATTCTCTTCTAAACTTCCACTACTTCCTTGATGACTATCTCCTTCAAGGCCGACATCATAGTCTTCATCTCCTTGGAGTTCTCGTCCTCTATCTTCCAAGCTTCCATCATCTTGGGTTTCTCGTCTCGTATCATCTGAATCGCTTCGCTCTGTATCTGCATCAAATGACCCACCAGTTCTTTCTTCTCGTAAAGATCCAGCAACATCTCGAACAGACTCTGACTCTCCGTCTCTACTAGATAGTCCAGCCTCATGATGGCGTAAGTCGGATTCGGATAAGTTTCCATAAACTCCTTCTCTTCCTCCAGCTTGTCCAGGGTTTTCTCCCTGACTTTCAAGGCTATCTCTTCCATCGTCTCCATATTCCCAAATTCGCTCTGTCTGTCTTCTATCATTACTATCTCGTCGAACAACATTTTCTCTTCCTCCCTTAGTTTCTCTAGCATTCGCTAATTCTTCTTGTAATTCTAAATCTCTTGTTCTTACCATCACCTTTTCAATAACATCTTCAGAAAGCTCTGATAGAACATTCCCCACAGTCATGAAGGAAGTGCTATCAAGATGATAGTAATTATCTGCTATCAATTCGCTATTGATTGGAAAATCTAAATTAAATCTATTAGCAATAGCATAGCTTACTGATTGGTTGATAAAGGCTACAAATGAACTTCTATCTTCTTCATCAATCCTAAGTTCATTGGCTAAACTATATGCCCTTTCCTCGCTAACTATTCTCGTTAAATTATATAAGTTTTCAGATAGCTTATCACTAGGATCATAACCTGCATTTTCAATTAATTCTTCTAGAATAAAACCATACTTTCCTTTATCAAACTGCCATAAGTTTACTTCGTTGACTTCTCGATTTCTTGATACGGTCTGACTTACATCAAAAATATAGTCAACTCTTTTGTATCCTCCATAATCTTCAATAATGGGGATTCCTTTTTCTCCATACTTTACTGTTCGATTAAATCTTTTTCGCCAAAAATCAAATTTACCACAAGCATTCGCTTCTATATTTTTATCATAAATTGTCATCTGACTTAGGAAATCATAGCGTTGATTGTTTCCCATGACTTTAAGTAACTTTAGGTATTCCTCTGGGCTACTTAAAATATCTTGTTTAATGACTTCTATGATATTGTAAAAATCATTAACTCGCATAAATTAACCTCCTATCATTATTTCCTTGCCTTCTCGTATAAATCTATTGTCTTTTGAATTGTCTTCTGAATTGCTCCTATAAACTCGTCTTTAGAAAATTTTCCACTGGCAATATCCGATAACTTCATTTCCCAATGAGAAGTGGTCTCTGCTGACTTAAACTCATCAGCCACAATTGCCACTAAGGACGTACCTTTATGGGTAGCAAGCAAATTCTTCTTATCTCTTTCTACATATCCTTTGTTTATTAAATTCTCAATGATCCCTGCTCTTGTCGCTGGTGTACCTAGTCCCATTCGTTCCACTTCGATATCTTTATCTAAAGAATCTGCTCCAGCTTTTTCCATTGCTTTTAGTAAAGTATCTTCATTGAAATGTAGGGGTGGTTTCGTAAACTTTTCTTGGATAAGTACATCTAAAACAACAAGCTCATCTCCAGATGAAAGATTAGGTAAAATCTTCTCTTTTAATCCTTTTGTCTTAATTTCATATTCTCGAAAGCCATTTTCAATTACAGTTTTGCCATTAGCCGTAAAAGTAAAGCCATCATATTCATAGATAACTTTTGTCATGCTCTCAATTAAAGGCTTGCTACAAGCCATAAGTAGTTTTGCCTTGATAAGCTCATAGACATTCTTTTCTTCTGTGCTTAGACTTTCTAGTTTAGACATTTCTACACTCATAGTTGGGATAATGGCGTAGTGGTCGGTCACTTTAGAATTGTCAAAGATAGAAGAAAAGCTCTTTTCATCAAACTGAAAGTCTCTTTCTAGGCGATTAAGCAGTAACTTTGTCATCTCTTTCATGTCCTCGGTTAAATAGCGACTATCCGTTCTTGGGTAAGTTACTAGTTTTTTATCATAGAGCTTTTGTGTAATATCAAGGGTCTTCTTGGCTGAATAGCCAAAAACTTTATTTGCTTCTCGTTGTAAAGTTGTTAAATCATAAAGCTTGTCAGGTCTAGTTACCTTCTCTTTTTTCTCTACATCAGTAATAATAATTTTTTCATCAATGAGGTTTCTAAGTTGGTCTGCTACTTCATAGTCATCAATTCTTTCAGTAGAAAGAGTAATGCCATCACCTATAATCTCAACAGTGTAATATTTTTCTTTTATAAACCTATCTATTTCGCCATCACGCTGTACAATCATATTTAGCGTTGGAGTCTGAACTCTTCCCACCGAATAATTTTGTTTGTAAAGACAAGAATAAAGCCTACTTAAATTCATACCAACAAGCCAATCAGCAATAGACCTTGTCTGTGCAGACTCAAAGAGATTTTCAAAATCACGTCCATCTTTTAAGTTTTGAAAGCCTTCTTTTATCGACTGATCTTCCATTGACGATATCCAGAGCCTTTGAATTGGCTTCTTACACTTTGCTTGCTGGTAGACCAATCTAAAAATAGATTCTCCTTCACGTCCAGCATCACAAGCGTTGATAACTGTATCCACTTTTTTGTCTTGCATGAGCTTTTTCAAAAGAGCAAACTGCTTTTTCGTTTTAGGATTTAGTTCATATAAATACTCTTCTGGAAAAATAGGTAAATCTTCTATTTTCCATTTAGCATATTTTTCGTCATATTTATCAGGATTTGCCATGCGAACTAAATGGCCAACACACCAAGAAACAATATAGCCTTTTCCTTCAAAATAGCCGTCTCTTCTTTGATTTGCTCCAATTACTTTTGCAAGAGCAACTCCCACACTTGGTTTTTCTGCTATTACTAACTTCATTAAATATCTTCCTCCTAAAAAAAGTAAAAGGCGAAAGCTATTACACTCTCGCCTCTACTACTAATGAATTTCACTTTACTTATAGCAAGTCTTCACTATCGATGTCTTCTTCCTCGTCATCGTCACTTGAATCGATATAACTATCTTCTGATTCCGAATAATAGTCATCATCTTCTTCAAAACTTGCTAGCTCTTCATTTTCTTTTGCATTGACTACCTTGAAATAGTAGCCAGCACCCAATACACCAGCGATAACAAGACCAACAAGAAGATATGTTCCAGCATTGCTAGATTCTTCCTCCTTCACAGGTTCTTCAACAACTGGCTCTGGCTCATCAATTTTCACAGGTTCTTCCTTTTTTGGTTCTTCTTTCGTTTCTACCATGTTAAGCAAGTCATCTTCTGATACCTCTGTTAAGAGCATTACATTTTCTTGTGTCTCATCATGATTAATAATTAGATGAAATGTTTTGCCGTTCTTAGTCATGAAGGTTACAAACTGCCTTGCGTCTGCTGAATAGTATGGAAGGCCTTCATTAGCTTCTGTCCCTTCCTCGACTGTTCCATTATGAATCGGGAAATCATTATTGGCATTGTCTACATTTTCAGTGACACTAGCTCTTGCTTTAGACGTGTCGCTTGCCACGCCTTTATTCGTATTCACTGATTGATTATTCCCATTCATATCATTTGAAGTGCCATTAGCTGGTTGTTTAGGTGTCAATTTATTTGGATATCTGATTTCAGTATCCTTTTCTTGCCTTTGATTAACAGGAGTCTCTTGAGTCTCGCCATTAGGGTTCTTTACCTGAGTATTTTCACCTGAATTCTCAAGCAAGGCACTCTTTGGTTTTTCAATCTCTTTAACACCAGTATTTGGATTTTCCTTGATTACGGATTGTGTTGTAGAACTTGTAGATTTAACAGGGCTAGTGTTTTCTGCCGTGTTGTTTTGTTGTTTCGTAACTACTTGAGGGTTTTCTTTTACTTGGGTCATATTTACTTGATTTGAAGATGCTTGATTTTCTTTAATAATCTTATTTGTCTCTTGCAAAGTCTTGTCAATTCCAGCAAGCTTTTCCTCTAATGCTTTTACTTGTTCAAGGCAAGCCTTGTTCTCATCAGTCTCTTCTTTTTTGCTTGCTTCTTCAGATTGCTTTTTAGCTTCATCTAATTCCTGCTTTAAGTCAGCCTTTTCTTTTTCTAATAGTTCAATCTTTTCCTTTTGCTCTTTAGATACTTCTTCTGATTTAATGAGAGTCTCTTTTAATTTTTCTACTTCCTTAGCCAGTTGATTAGATTTATCTTCAAGTTCCGCAAGATCTTCTTTCGTTAAATCTGTTTGAGTGCTAGTATCTTCTCTTTTACCATCTTCTACTTGTTGTTCTTTATCATCAGTTTCAGGCTCTTTATCTTGAACAAGCTTAGCCACTTTCCTCTCGATAACATTGTCGCTTTCTTTAACTTCATAGAACAAGAAGTCATCTATAAACTTCATATCATTTGAGAGCATTGGTAAGTCACCAGAATCAAGAATCGCACCTACATCAGCACTAACCTTGTTTTCTTTATAAACTGTCCCATCCTCTAAGACGTACTTTACAAGAACATCAACTTTGGTTTGCGTTGCTTGCTCGCTAGTGTCAGGAGTGTCTGTTTGTGTTCCAGCTTCTGTCGTCTCTTTATCATCGGTTTGAGTGCCTACATCCGTGGTTTCCTTATTATTCGTTTGAGTATCCGCTTCTGTTGCTTCTGGCTTAACTTGAACACCTTGACTATATTTATGAGAATTTACAATGGTCATACTGCCTTCATAGGAAGTATTAGCAAGGCTAAAATCAAAAGTTACCATATCCACATCATCGCTCTTGAAAGAAAACTCTCCATTCTCATAGCTTAGTTCTTCGGGAAGGTTATCTACTTGAAAGCTCCCTTTGTAGCCAAAGTGTTCCTCATAGAAAGGGTTTTGAGCTGGTTTATAGGTAGCGACTTGCTTAGTGAATATTCCTTTTTCAGAAATCCTAGGTTCACCTAAAATTTTAATCGTATGAAGATTGTTATTTGTAAAAGCATATTGGTCAATAAAATTTACGGTTTCAGGAATAGTAATTGTTTCTAACTTATTTCTTTCAAAGGCGTTGTGGTTAATAACTTCTAATCCATGGGGGAGATTAACTTCTTGTAAGCCGTTATTGAAAAACGCAAGTCCACCAAGACTCTTTAAATTGTTGGATAGCTGAACTTCTTTTGTTCTAGCTTCTAGAAATACAGCATAGCCTAGGTTTTCCACGCTGTCAGGAATTATAATCTTATCCCACTCTTTTCCTCTACCAAATTCCCTTTCAAAACGCCTAGGGTCATCTTGATGACTTAATGAGTAGTTTCCATTAATTGTCACTACACCTTCAGGAAAGCTTAAGGTCTTCATTGTTTTGCTTTTTTCCATTCCTTGCTCTGAAAAGGCAATGATTGTTGTGTCGTTACTATATAAAAAGTCCTCTTTTGTCCATGCACTTTCTTCTGCCATTACAATCTCTCCAGCTCCGCCTAAGTAGCCCACAAGACCAACTAATAAAAGCAGGAGTTCCACAAATCTTTTTGTACTATTCTTCATTTTCTTTTTTCTCCTTCATTTTTCTTTGTTTTTCTTCATTTACTTTTCGCATCAACTCTTCTAGAGTGATATTATTTTTCTTACAAACAGCTATAATTTCCTGTTCTTCTAATTCTTCTTTTTCTAAAAGCAAAAGCCCTAACTCTTCTTCGAGTAGGGCTTTCTTCTCATTTAACTTATTTATTTTGTTATTTACTGTATTTAATCTTCTGCTCACATGTTTTATCCTTTCTATCTTAATCTTCCAAAACTGTAAAAATGGCTCTTCCAGTAGTTTGTGTTAATGCTTGTATACTGAATTGGATCTCCAGCATGAAGCATCATTCCATTTCCTGCATAAATTCCTACATGAGATATTGGCGTTCCGCTGTTATATGTTCCGTGGAAGAAAATAATATCTCCTGCTCTTGCTTCACTTGGACTTACAGGATTGCAATAATCTGTAAAAATTCGATAGGCCGTTGTTCTTGGCATATTTCGAACGCCTGAATGGGTATAGCTCCAGCAAACAAAGCTTGAACAGTCAAAGTTACTCGGACCATTTGCTCCAAATACATAACGCTTACCAATATGTTTTTCAGCTTCATTAAAGAGCTTTTTCGTTGTTGCATCATCAAAGGCTATGCCAGGATTTCCAAAGTCTGGATTAAAGACAATTTCAGACAAATCGCCTGTCCCACTTCCAAAGTAATCACCCATGTTACCTTGATTTGCCACAAGTGCTTCATAATGAGTGATATTGTCTGGATACTCTGCAAATATTTCTCGAACAACACTATCCATTGTCCTTGTCTTAAGGTTTACAATAAGCTTCTTATGCATATAAGGAACTTGGACTTGAATGGTTTCTTCTTGACCATTTTCATTAATAATAGTCCTAGTTTCTGTCCTATACCTTGTTTCTTCTTCAGTTTGATAACTAACTTGGTACATCTCCTTGAAGAGTTCATCAAGAGCATTTTTCACATCGGAAACTTTTTCAATAGCCCCATATCTTGAAGTAATATAGGCCAGTAATTCATGAGTATTATGGTAAATTTCCCCATCTTTATTAACAATATACTCATCATAGCCAGGATAATAATCTTCTAGACTTGAAAGCTCGTCTTGAAGTTCTTGCTCCTTTGAAGTAAATACTTGATTAACTTCACTTAATACACCTTGGTCTGAAAGATAAGTCGTTGATAGGGTTGAACTTGTCGTATTCATCATCAAAGACATACTCGAACCACCAAAGTTAATAAAAAATGTTCCAATGATGATTACCGCTAGAATAGCCAAGATTGCTGTCCTCGATTTTCTTACGATGAAGTTCTTTGCACTTATGCTTAGGTCTTTGAAGCTTTTCTTTATCCTGTCAATAATTTTTGTATGTTTCTTTTCTTGGACAGAAGCCTTCATTTGCTTTCTTTTTTGAAACTTTTTATAGGCCTTGTTCTTTTTATATTCCGCTGTTTCCTTTGCTTTTTCTGTCTCATCTCGAAAATCAAGCTTAGATTTCTTTTCCTTTAACTTGTATTCATTTTCAGATAGGGAATAGGCCTCTTTCGATTTTCTTTTATTAAAAGACTTTTGTGCTTTATGAATGAGTTTTGAATTTACTTCTAAAGTCTTTTCAGCTCCTTCAACACCTACATTGTCTTCGCTTCCTGAACTAAGATATGCTTTTGCTACATCTTGGCTCTTTTCAGCACCTATTAATAAACCAGATGCTACCGCTTCCTTTTTAAGGCCTGATTTAGCTAGATCTTTTACTCTTCCTTTCTTCTTTTTGCTATTAGGAACTGCTTCTTTTGAAGGATGTCCTTTATCTTCCTTTCCTCTATTTCTGGTAAATCCTTCATTGGTATAATTTTTCTTCTTACTTCCTTCTTGATGAAGCTCTTTACCTGCTTGCTTCTTCCTAAATTCATCAGCATATTTTTGCTTTTGCTTTTCTTTAAGTTTGAGCTTTACTTCTTTAAGGTTTCTAGCTTCTAGCTCTTGATCTTCTACATCAAAAGTTGATTCAAAGTACCTGCTCTGCTTGAAGTCATGGTCAAACCTATCTGCTATGCCATCACTATTTGTATCTCTTTCTAGTGGATCATACTTGTTTTCCTCAAAATTCCTGTTTTTAAAGTCAGCTTGCTGTTTTCGAAAGTCCTTTCCAATCTTTCTATTTTGCGTTTTTGTACTAGCTTGAGAATAGTTTTGTTGTTGATGAACTTGTTCTTCTCTTTTTGGATCTTCTACATCATAGGTTGATTTAAAATAATCACTATCCTTAAAGTTATTGTCATACCTATCAGGAATACCATCATTATCTGTGTCCTTGGCTAGTGGATCATACACCTCACTTTCTTGACTAGCCTTTTCTGCTAACTTTTCCTCTTTTCGGAAAATTTCTGCTTGTTTTCTAAGCTGAGCTTTTTTGGAAGCCTTATAATTAATTTTAGAATCAGGATTTTGAGTATCAGCAGAATAAAAAACAGACTCCCTAGTTTCTCTGTGAGAGTCTGTTTTTAGCTTAATATTGGTATTTTGATTTGCCCCTGCGATAATTTCTCTGTTAGCTTCTCCTCCATGGTATAAGCCAATTTCTTCTGCCTTAACTTCTGTGGGAATATCAGTCATCTCGTGGTTCGTACTCTGAATTTCTTCTTTATGTTGAACTTTTTCTTCTGCTAACTTATATCTTCGATTGCTTGATTTCCCTCCTTTATCTTCCTTCTCCAAATCATATCTTTTACTTTTTCTTTCTTGAAACTTATCTTGGAAACGCTCGTTATCTTGAATAATCTTGCCTCGATAATCGTCTCCGTGCTTTAGCTTGGAATCTTCAATTACAATTTTACTGCCATCTTGCTTTTGCTTTTCCTTACTTAACCTCAACTTTTCATCAAAACTCTTTTTCCTTTTCTTACTCATCTTTAACCTCTTCAGGTTTAGTTGTCATCTTCTGATAAAGAATCGTATCCTTCGGGAATTTGTCCACAAATGGAACAATGGTATTTCCAAAGAAAAGCAATCCCTCACCAGCATTGGAATTTGTGACATATCTAAGCTGAGGTGATGAAATTTTAAGTTTGCTTGCCAGGATATCTCTATCTCCTGGAGCTTGGTTAAGCATTAGGACAAAATCGGTATTATCAAAGATATTTTCTATTTCTTGACTAGCAAGTAGGTCTTTGACGTTTTGTGTTATACCAGTTGGAATTCCTCCCCACTTTCTAAATCTCTTCCAAATTTCAACTGAATATTGAGCAGTTTGTTCTTCCTTTAGCAGTAAGTGAAACTCATCAATATAATATCTGGTAGCCCTGCTTCCTCTATTGAGTGAAACCTTATTCCATACTTGGTCTTGGATGACAAGCATACCAATCTTTTTAAGTTGAGTTCCCAACTCTTTAATATCAAAACAAAGCAACTGCTTATTTAAGTCGACATTGGAGTGATTATTAAATACGTTAAGAGAGCCAGTAACATAGATTTCCATCTCTGTGGCTAACTTTCTACCAACAGCTTCTTCCTGATTTCTTAACATATCATACAAGTCTTGAAGTATTGGCATATTCTCTGGTTTCGGGTCAGCAAAATAGCCCTCATAGATTTTAGGTAAACACCTATCTATAACGGACTTTTCTGCGGCCGTTAAGCCACTTCCTCCAACAACCAGCTCTAAAAGAGACATGATAAAGTTCGCCTTATCCTTCAATGGGGCATCACCATCGCCATAGTTCATATTGATATCTAAAGGGTTGAGATAATCTTTCGATTTTGATGAAATCTTAATCACTTCACCATTAAATTGTTCTACTAGATTGCCATACTCTCCTTCTGGGTCACAGATAATCACATCATCATCGGTAACTAAAATAGCATTGGCCATCTCTCTTTTAGCAGAGAAGGACTTACCAGAACCAGGTGTACCTAATATCAGGCCATTTGGATTTTTTAATAGTTTTCTGTCTGCCATTATCAAGTTGTGACTAAGGGCGTTTAAACCATAGTACAAGCTATTTTTAGAATCGATGAATAGCTCTTCTGTTGTAAAGGGAATAAATACGGCCGTTGAAGAACTCATAAGATACCTATCAATTTCAATTTGATTAACCCCTAGTGGAAGTACACTTACTAGCCCTCGCTCTTGTTGGTAGTCCAATCTCTTTAATTTGCAGTTATGTTTATTAGCTATTGAACTGATTTGAGCAATGGTTGTATCTAATTTTTGAATTGTCCTTGCAAAGTTCATATAGACAATGGTTACTAGAAATAACCTTTCGTCTCTTGTCTGCAGATCTTTTAGTAGTATTTTTGCTTCTTCACCATAGGTAATTAAGTCTGATGGCAAAATATCCATATCATATCCACTTCGAACAGCTTTTTTGTTTTCTTCAATACGCATTTTATCGATATCGGTATTGATCCTTTTTACCATTTTAATTGCTTCAGACTGGTCGATAGCTTGAATGTGAAATGAGATGTTGATGTTATCCTCAATATCAAGAAATTCAGACAACATTCGGTCTGACAGCTCGCTTGCAAGAATCTGAAAATGGTTTATAGCCCCTATATATCTACCAAACTTAAAATACTTACTAGGGGCAAAGTTAAATTCATCTGGCGTGATATGGCTTTTTGTTGATTCCCTCGCTTTTAAATCTTTATACGAAAAATCAAACTTCTTGTCAGGATTAAGCATATTGTGGAGTAGCTTAAGCCTTTCCTCACCATTAAGCGATTCCGCTCTTACACCCATACTCTTAAAATTAGATAAAATATCTATTTCTAGTCTTCCTAGCATGGCCGTGGCTTGTTCAAGTTTATCTGCTTCTACTGTAAAGGTAATATACTTTGATTTCTTTAATCCGTTATTTCCCTTAGCCAGTTGTGATTTTAGCATTGTCCTAAATTCAAGCCTTATTTCATCATAATCATCTCCCTTGTCTGGAATCTTAATGGCATCTTCCATTTCTTGGTTTCTACCTAATTGATTTACATAAGAGAATTGAATAGACACACTGGGATCAAAGGAATTTAAAAAGTTGGCAAATTGGTTAAAGATTAAATCTCTATCTTCTTCCAATGCCAACTGATAATTAATGTCTTGAAAGGCTATTGTCTTGTTATATCTTTTCTCATCTACCTGACAGATACCATTTTTCATCATTCGTAAATAGGGAATAGTATCTTCTACGGTATATCGCTTCTTTTCCTTGTTGAATAAAAAGTCGAGAAAACTTCCCTTACTTTTCTTTTTCTCTGGTATTCCTTTTATTTGTCTCAGGTTTCTTTTTTGATCTTTTAGAGCCTCTTGCCTTTGCTTGAGTTTTTGCTCTTGGTGTTTTCGTCTTTTGTCCACCTCGTAAAACCTCCTTCCTTAGTCGTTTACTTGGCTGGTAAAACTTGTGCTCGTAAATATATTTAAAGTACTGCTCGAACCTAAGCCCGTCTTTCTCAAACATGGTTATAAAAAAGATGGGTAACGTGGCCACAATCATAATGATTACTGCAACATCATTTGGAACATAGTTTCTAACAAATAGATATACAGGAAAGCCCACAAGCCCAGCCAGTGAAAAGCCTATTAACTGTCTTCTAGTTAGGTTAAAGGCGACTTTTGTTTTAACCCTATTTAAATCTTTAGGGATTGGTACATAGGCCATTGCTTACCTCCCATTTTGTAATTTTTCTTCATTTTGTTTCATATATTCAATGTGTTCATAAACACTTCCTACTTCTTCAACTAAGCCATTTAGTCTGTCTTCATAATCTTCATTCTTCTCTGCCTGATAGCGAAGCATGGACTCTTGCGTAAAAACAAGTCCTAATAAAGCATCTTCAAGCCTATTTAATCTTTCTTTTTTCTTGAACTCACAAGCAACAATGCCTGCTACGCCTGCCAGTATACCCAAACCAACTACTACCTTTTTCTTTGTCATCTATCTTCCTCCTAATGTGAATTCATAACACTCTTGGCAAGTGTTCCACTCTTTAACATCATAAGACCTAGTAGTAAGGAATAACCTAAGACACTAAAGATCCCCTGATGAATATTTTCTATTTGAATCGTTTTTATTAATACCGCGTAAATACCAAGGCATACCATTAAAAACAAACCTTGAAGCCCTAAGGCAAATAAACCTTTGATATAATTGCTTCCAATCTGTCCCCATTCTCTATTTCCCATCGTTGCAAAAGGAATAGCAGAAACCGAAGCATAGACGTATATTTCAAACATTCTTCCATATACGACTAGCATAATAACTAGTGAAACAACTTGGATAGCTATCTTTACAAGAGACGTCTCTACAAGAATCATGAGCAGTTCTCCTATCTCTTTTTCTTTTAGAGTATCGACCATCGCAAGAATTTCATCTGGTGAGACAGTAGCAGAGGTATTAATTACCCCTGCCGCTTTTTGCACCAGATTTTGAGCCACATCAAAGACGGCCATTGAAAATTCAAAGGCATGGGACACAAGCCATACAGCAATCCACATTTTGATTACATACTTAAAAAACTCAAAAGTATCCGTATCATGCATATTATTTCTTTGCATGACTACATTTATGAGTTCAATACAAAGTATGGCTGTAATAACTAGGCCAGCAATGGGAATAATGACGGAATCATTTATGCTCTTGATAAAAGAAAACACATCACTATTCCAGCCCATTGGCGTCTGGCCTACATCTATTGCTATTGTTCCCACCTTGTCATTGATGTCAATGAACATATCTTCAAGGTTTGTTTGGATACCTCCGATTAAAAGCTCTTTAAAGAACTCTGTTATCTTATCGAAAATTCCAAACATGCTTTTTCACTCCTTATTGCAATAAGCCAGCTAATAGTGGGATTAGTTTTAGACCGATTAAAACGATACCTCCACCAGCCATAAGCTGTTTAATACCTTGAGATTTTGCACCAGGGTTATCATTACCATAACCTTCCATCAAGTTAATAACGCCCCATGCACCTAAACCAGCACCAAGTGCCATTACTAAAATCTTTAATACATCTACTGCTTGTGTAAAAAATTCCATTATTTATTCCTCCTCAGAAATTTCTTCATTATCTTTCTTTTCAATTTTGTTATAAGACTTCACTACGAAATTCTTATATGTTTTTCCGTTATATTCTCTATCCTTGAAGTAGCCAAAGACGTGAATTAAGTCTCCTTTTTCGAAATCCTTAGCCACTTCTATCTTTTCTCCATAGGCTGAGCAATTGATATACTCCTTGCCCTTGCCATACTTCTTAACCAATGTAAAATTAACGACCTGAACTTCTTCACCTTCTCTTTCAAAGCTTGTAAAATTAGGTTCTTTAACAAGATTAGCGTTAATATTTAACATTTCTCTTTCCATAATTTTTTCTAGTTCTCCTTTTCATGAAATAAAAAAAGCGACTGGATCTATTACTTTTCCAATCGCTTTATAAGTGCTGTTTAATTTTATTTGCCTAATAAGTAGGGCTTCTTATCCGATTCATCTTTACCTCCTGTTTTTGGGTATAAAAAAAGACGATAGATTTTTGATTTCTACCGTCTAAACTCTATAAATATTTAAGTCATTTCTTTTTTTGTTGTAGTAATTTATTGTACTCGGCTTCCAACTCTTCTCTTTCCTCTTTTGGAATATCTTGGGTCAAGCGATTATTAATTGAAGTTAGCCTAAACCCAAGTAAAAAGTCATCCGCACTAGTGTTTATTTTCTTCTCCTCTTGTCTCTTCTTAAACTGAGCCAAATTTCCTCTAAAACTCTTTATCATATGTTCTTCTATCATAAGAAGACCATCCGCAACGTTATTAATAAATGAAACATCATGAGTTACAAATAACAAAGCTCTATCATATCCCTTTAGTAATTCCTCTAAAGCTTCTATTGAACTTATATCAAGAAAATTGCTTGGCTCATCCATGATTAAAAAATTAAAATCAGATGTTAGTAGTTTAGCCAATTTTACTTTAGCTCTTTCACCATCGCTTAAGACATCAATATTTTTATAAACTTCATTCATTTTGAAACCAAGCCTCGCCAAGATAATTCTTGTCATGCTTTCATCATAAATGGAAGTTTCAACTACATTTTCTAAGATATTTTTATTAGAATTTAATGTCTCTCCCAATTGACTATAATAGCCAATTTTAAGATTCGGATGAACCCAAATCTCTCTTTTTAGAATCATATTTAAAAGGGTAGTTTTACCCGATCCATTATCCCCTAGTAAGGCTATTTTAGTATTATTCTGAATCTCAAAATATGCATTATCAAATATAAGCTTTTCACCAAATCTTTTATTTAATTTCTTTGCCCTTACTAGTACTTTAGAAAATATTTTATCTCTCTCTCCAATAGAAAGTTTAATCTGGCTTTCTTCTTTGGGTCTCTCTTTAACTTCTAGCTGATTAATTCTCGAATTTATTGCTTTTACTTGCTTATCTAATTTTTTCTTATTTTCTTGTCCACCCATTTTATGAAGTCTAGCTTCAGAGTTTCCCATTCTTTTAGGAGTTGTTCTTACTTTAGAAGATTGAACCTTAATATCACTAGCAATACCAGCTAATCTTTTCTTCTCAGAAACATAAGCATCATATTCTCTTTGAGCAAATTTCTTTCTTTTTATTCTTTCTTCTAAATAGAAAGAATAATCCCCATTAAAAACCTCTAGCTCTCCATTAGAAATCTCAAAAATCTTATTACAAGTCTGATTGATAAAATCACGGTCATGGGAAATAAGTATGAAGCCTAATTTTCTATTTCTCAAGCTCTCTATTAATCTTTCTTTTTGCTTTATATCTAAATGAGATGTAGGTTCATCTACTAACAAAAAAGCAGATTTATTTGAAAGAAGTTTAGTTAGTTTCAGTCTTTGAGATTCTCCTGGACTGTTATTTCCCTGATTATCTACTTCAGCTTTTAAATAGTCTTCTTCGGAAAACTCTAATTCTTCCTCCCTATCGAGTAAATAAGCAATATTTGTTTGTATGTCTATATAGCCAGAATATTCTGTATCGTGACCCGATAGGATTCTTAAAAGACTTGTTTTCCCAACTCCATTATTGCCAATTAAGCCAATTTTATCATTTACATTAATTGTCAATTTTTTTATAGCAAATAAAACTCTATCCCCTATTTCTTTTTCTAAATGGTCTATATATATCATAAATCCTCCTTATTTTTGAGAGGATTTAACCTCTCTTATTATTTCAAAGAAAGTTTATTAATTGCCATTTGTCTGTACCTCCAATTGTCTTATTTTATTTAATTATACAATAGAGACTTTTGCATTTAAACTAAAATCGTATCACCTTTGTATTCGCTCTTAGATTAGGTTTATCCTTTCTACCCATATACTTTTCTACATCAAAAGCATTTCTCTTATCATGGTCTTCCAAAAGCTTATAATTCTTATGCTTGGTAATATCATATTTATCGGATAAGAATGGCCTGACACCTCTTAGTTGTAAAATACATTTTCCACCATCCATTACCGTAATTTCATCTTGGCTCATTAAATCTTTACCCGTCTTTTGATAGTTCAGCCCAAAACTCTTTTGATTTGACCTGTTTTCTGACGTGTTATATAAGTCTATCGTTTCTTTGCCCAAGGTTTCAGATAGTTCTTTTAGTGTTGTCTTTTCCTTGCCACCTAGAAAGAGTGTTGAATCACAGTTACCTATAATCGTGTCTGCATGGTCTTTATAGATGACCTTAAGTTGAGACTGAGCCTGTAAAATAATACTGGCTGAAATTTCCCTAGAACGAATGGTTGCTATTAGCTTTTCAAACTTTGGAATTAGGCCAATATTGGCAAACTCATCAAGTAAAAATCTGACATGAACTGGGAGTCTACCACCATAGACATCATCTGCCTTATCACAAAGTAGGTTAAAGAGCTGAGAATACATAATAGACACAACAAAGTTAAAGGTATCATCGGTATCTGAAATAATGACAAAGAGTGCTGTCTTCTTATCTCCTATAGTATCTAGCTGTAATTCATCTTCACTCATTAAGTCTCTTAGCTCCTTAATATCAAAAGGGGCTAGTCTTGCTCCACATGAGATGAGAATGGATTTTGCCGTTTTACCAGCAGCTAATTTATATTTCTTATATTGCTTTACCGCAAAATGAGTAGGATCTTTTCTTTCTAGGGCATCAAAGAGGTGGTCAATGGGATTTTTATAGCTCTCATCATCTTCTCTAACCTCTGAAGCATCAATCATATCTAATAGGGTTGCAAAATTCTTTTCTTCTTTAGGTGCTTCATAGAAAATATAGCCAATAAGGGCTGTGTAATAGAGTTTTTCTGCCTTTACCCAGAAATCTTCTCCTGCCTTTTCACCTTCTCCTTTAGTATTGGCGATTATTGTTTGAACAAGCTTTAAGATATCTTTTTCGCTTTTCAGATAGGCAAATGGATTATATTTCATTGATTTTTTGAAGTTGATTGTATTTAGGACTTTAATATCATAGCCATTTTTCTCAAGCATCTTTCCACACTCGATAATAATCGTCCCCTTTGGGTCAGTTACCACATAAGAAGAATGCATCTGCATGAGATTTGGCTTGACATAGAATCTTGTTTTACCTGAACCTGAACCACCTACTACCAATACATTCTTATTTCTCGCATACTTAGGATTCTTTGGTCTGGAATTCATAGTTAAATATTCAGTTTGAGTAAGAATAACATTGTTTTGGAACTTGTCATCAATATATGGCTTAATATCTTTTTTAGTTCCCCATCTGGCTGAACCATACTCTTCGCCTTCTCGAAACTTTTTAGCTTTCTTGCCTTTAGTGTAAACAATAGCTTTTACGAGTCCAGCAACTACTAAACCTATCACTAAATCATTTGCTTTTAAACTTGGTAGAAAACTCATTGTCTCTATTTGCAAGATAGCTGTAAAAACCCTATCTATAATATCTCCACCGACATAGGCATTAACGTGCTTGGAAAAAATATTTCCAAAATAGAAAATAAGAATGTAGGGTAGCCATCCAATCATAAATTCCTTTGGACTGTCTATCTTCAGAGCATCTTTTACATCCTTTAAAATCTTATTAATCACAATGGAAACCACCTCCCAATAAGACTAAAAAATAATTCCTTCCTTTTGGTGTAATCAGCGTTTGAATACCAACTAGTCTTCCATCTTCACTAATCCATTCCTTAACTTCAAAATAGCCTTTATTTTTACGGGAATAGGGAAGAAGTCTTTGGTGCTTATCTCGATACACAAAATCGTTGGCTAACAAAAAATCGATGAAGTATTTTTGTGGAATATTCAACTGCTTAGCTGTATTTCTAAAATTAGTGAGCAGATTCTTATCTACCAGTTGGTCATAATAATTCGCTTTTGGTTCTAACTCTTTTATTTTTTGATTCTTTTCTTCAATCACATTATTTGCAACTAGCATAGCTTTCGCTAGTATTTCTTCGTTAGTTAGCTTTTCTTGACCCGCAAAATAGCCTCCATTCTTTCGAATACTAGGAAGGACTTCTTTAGTCACCCAATGCTTAAATCTCTTTGCCGATGGTAGCTTAGATGAGAGTATCAGGGAATAAAGACCTGACTCATTAATAGCTGTCATACTTCTCATCTGTCTGCCGTCGTGAATCCCGACATCAGCTCTATCCACTATGTCAACATGTCTAGCTAAGGCATCTCTTGTATTTGAGTATCCTAATTTCTCAGCGACTTCTTTTCCCAAAAAGAAAAACTCACCGTCTTTTTCAATAACAGTGAGTTCTCCGAATTCCTTATTATTAAATTGTAAAATATTATTCATAGACTTTGCTCCTTGTGTTTATTCTTAACCTTATCGTTAGTTATAGTCTCTTTAATTTTTTCTTTAATCTGGCTAATTTGCTTCTTTACTGATTGCTTCTTATCGTATTTCTGTTCAGCCTTTTGCAAGGCTCTACTGAAGGCCACGCCCATTATCTTGGTGTCTTTCGCTTGAAAAAAGACATTATAATTGCCTGTTTCTTTATCTCTTAAGACTGAAAATTTAACTCCATGCTTATTCAACTCTTTTCTAAGTTCTTTTAATTCGGGGTCTTTCACTTCTATTTCTTCCAGCTGGCCTTTTTTCACCATGTCTTTTAGCTTTATCTCATTGCCTTCTTGCTTAATGTATTCCTCAAGGCCTCCAGCCTTCTTTGATTTAGCCATAAGTGTCTTTATTGCCCTTAAAAGCTCGTCTGCAATTTTCTTGCTGGCTCTAAATTGAATACTTACAGTTCTATTAGATATATCTTCATTAATCATCTTTCTTCACCCCCAAAGAGCAAGCTATTTGCGTGTCGCTTTATCTTGTGACTTTTGATTTTCTTCCTATAATCTTGACCAACAACTACTACAGGTATGCACATTTCAATAATCCTTGAATAAATTCGTTGATATTCCATCTCTTTAGTATTTTCGATAGTCTCAAAGGAAAGATTCGTTGTAATGATTGTAGGTTTTTGCTTTTGATACCTAGCATTAATTACATTGTAAACTTGCTCTTTAGCATAACTAGTATCTCTTTCAATACCTAAATCATCTAAAATGAGTAACGGAACATTGGTAATCGAGTCAATATATTTATTCTTATCTAAGCTAAATCCTCCCGATTGAAGGTCATTGATGATTTCAGCAAAATTCCTCATTTTTACAGATAGCAGTTTCTCTTCAATCAAGTAGTTTGCTATACAGGAGGCTAGAAAAGACTTTCCACTTCCCACACTTCCATAGAAAAGTAAACCTATATTATCCTTTTGCATTTCTTCAAAGTTTTTGGCGAAATTTAGTGCGACAGTATAACTCTGCTCTTTTTCTCCCTCGTAAGATGAGAAGCGATAATTCCCTGCAACAGGGGATTTGAAGCATGATTTTTTCAAAGAAGCTATATGCTGTAACTTCTTTCTTTTCTCAAGCTCTTCTTCTTTTTTTCTATCGCATAAGCACTTCTTACTGAATATATGAATGTTTCCTAGTAAATTAATCGGCTCAAGGTCTAACTGTTCACCACACTCTTTACAGTAAACATGACCGTCTATAAAAGCATCTGTTTCTGGATTTAAGGGGAATTCAATCCCCTCTATTAAAACTTTTTCTATCATAAATGTTCTCCTCTCTCATATTCCTCTAAACTTGGTATATTGCTTTTCTCACTTCTTGTTTGTTGCCCTTGGTCTTTGTAAAACCAGGAAAGAATTGTCGCTTCATGATCCTCATAGGTTCTGCCTGTACTTTTCAAATAGCTTGATAACCTTTGAATATAATTTTCAAGTTGATTTGAAAGAATGGTCTTTAGATTAGATAATTCCTTATTCGATAAAAAGACATTTTGAAAAGCTCCAAAAGCTTTTTGCTCCTGATTAAAATCAGTCTTGATATAATCAGTCTTAATATAATTAGTATTAGTAGGGTCAACTTTCTTAACTTCTTGAAGTTCAGTTTCTTTACTTCTATAGTTAAATTTCTTAACTTCTTGAAGTTCAATATCTTTACTTCTAGAAGTTTGATTTTCTAACTTCTCACCTTCATAGCTAGTAAAGTCTTTTACATAGATAATGTTAGGTTTCCCAAAACCTAATCTTTTTCTTTCAATTAGGCCGATTCCTCTAGTGTTTTTATCCAGCTCATCCAAGGCTTTTACAGCTGTCGGTCTAGATCTATTTATTGTTTTCATTATCTCTTCAATAGTAAAAATAATATAAATGCGTCCTTCTTTGTCCAACCAATCATTCTTAGCTGATAAGCTTATACGATCAAATAGGCAGGCATATAGAATCTTGGCATCTGATGAGATAGTCTTGAATTGCTCACCTGTTACCAAAATCTTAGGTAACATGAAAAACTGAAACCTTTCTAAATCTCTTTTATAAAAATAGTCAAACTCCAATCCCAATCCTGCACCTCCTTTCTTTGAAAATAAAAAAGACGACAGAGTTTTTAATTCCATCGTCTTAGTCTTAATATTTAATTTTTGTTGTTAGATGCTTTTTAATGCTCCCGTTATCTTACCTAGTCCAAACACTAATTTTTCTGCTATCAATGGTAGCCCATACGGACTAAGCAGGAAAGCTATAATTAATGCTATTACGCCTAAAGATGTTTCACCAGTAATAAAAGAAGCTATCGCTCCAATGACTATCAAACCCGAAATTATATTTAGTAGCCACGTTCCTATCCCCAGTAAAAAGGTTAGAATAAAAGTGAAAATTGTTAGGAGTAAAGTGATAGGAAAAAGTAAGATTCTTAAGATCAATCTCATCTGAACCCCTCCTTCATTTATTTAGTGACTGGTGTACTTTTTAGAACAATTATCGGTAATAATTACTCTAAAAAGCACACCAATCCATATTTTTGTTTTCTAGTAGAGGGCTTGAAAGCCAGTCACCATTGTTACTATCTGCCGTTATCATAATTATGACACGAGACCCACAGCAGGGGTCAAAAACACGACCTTCGTAGGGTTCAAGCATTTCAACGAGCAACTGAACTACACAACGAGGCGTATAGAACTGCCCTCCCTTTTTACCCTCTGCCAGAGCAAACTGGCCGAGGAAATATTCGTAAACACTGCCCAGCACGTCATTAGAACGGGACACGCTATCCCCGAGAGCGATAGTACTAACAAGATCTATCAACCCACCCAGTGATTGTTTATCAAGTTTTTCTTTAGCATATTCCTTCGGTAAAACACCTTTAAGGGATGGGTTGTCTTTTTCGATGGCGTCCATTGCGTCGTCTATATCCTTACCGATCGTCGGCAGTTTGGCGCGGCTCTGAAGATAATCCCAGCGCGCCTGCGGTGGAACGTAGAATACATTTTCCGCACGATATTCATAAGGATCATTTGGATCGGCTCCTGCATAGTCACCTTCGCCCGCTTCAAGTTTGTGATACAACTCATAAAAGTTGTCCGATATGTATTTTAAGAATATAAGCCCAAGAACAATATGCTTATATTCCGCAGCATCCATATTCTTACGCAGCTTGTCCGCAGCAGCCCAAAGAACCTGCTCGACAGGCTGTTCTTTTACCTCTTTTTTTGCTTTCGCCACTGTTTTCTCCTCACTTCTTAATCGTCAAATTTTTTCTGGCTATGCCCCAGTTTAATAATAATCTATCTAGTGTCCTATAAATTGGACTTAATCAGAATCCATTGAGTCGGAATTATCTGCAGCGCCACCCGAACGTATCCATTCGTCAACCTCAGATAGTTTAAATTTCCATAACCTTCCTACCTTATAGGCAGGCATATTTCTTTTTGCAATCCACTGCAAAATAGTTTCCCTCCCAACACCAAGATACTCTTGCACTTCCTTTAAGGTCGACCATTTTTCTATATTGCTTTCGCTCACACTAATAACCTCCATGTATCTTGTGTTATTCTGCTTTGAATTTAATATTTATTGAAATGTTAAATTTCCTCATGTCATTAGCAAAGCAGTTTTCACCATCCCTGTCTTGCATCTCCCAAACACAATCGAATTTCCCTTCAGAACCACGGGCATCAAAGCCTGTGGTTATTTTTATGTCCTTACCGGGCGGTGTATCCGGTATATCAATGCTGTTTATATCAGCTCTTGGCCGCACTTCATTGCAGTTTGCAAAAACGAGTTTACGACCACGCCATGTCTGAGTTCCATTATTTCGAATTACCCACGTGTGCTGGAATTTATCGTAGCAGTGAACCGAATAAGAGCGCTGCGGCTTACATTCAAGAACCCAAGCACTATCTCCCGGATAAAGCGGAGTCAGCCGCTTCACAGGCTGCGTGTCAGGCTCTAACAGCAATTGTTGGTATTTTAAAGCGACAATATCATCGACATCATTGCTTTCGCTCTGAATTAGCAGCTGGAACTGAGATGCCAGTGATTTTGATAGTAATAACCTGTCCGACTCGGCAGAAATAGGTATTGCAAAAGCTGTCATGACATCGCGAAGTCTATCTTCTCCTATATTACGGGCAAAAAACTCAGATAAAGAATCCAACGGAAACGGATCAGGAAAGCTTGCCTTCATGTCAGTTGTTATTTGCCTACCACCTTTATAAAGCATCCGCTGATATTCAAGGTTGTCACTCGTTTGCTTTGTCTTGAGCCTCGGTAGCGAAAACACTGTGCTACCAGCTGCAATGAAGCAATTCGTAACAAACACGCCTTGGTTTTTTTGATTGTTCAGGTAGGGATATACCTTCTTAAAAAACTCAGATGCGTTTATGCGAACCACCTCACTTTTGTTGTACCAGACTTTGTACCAGATGTACCATCCCTGAGTAATTTTTTGTACCGTCGCGTCTTGATATCCTTATCTCAGATAGAGGGATCGGAGATTGAGACTGCCCGAAGGTAAAAAATAACATCTTCATTGTATTACAAAACAAGTCAAAAATCAATCCTTTTACACGATAATGTTCAAAAAAAGTTATAAAACCATTTAAACCGATTCGTGTAGACGTTCCCAATATCGAAAAATAAATCTCAAAGCCTGAGATGCGCATTAAGGCGGCGGGATACATAGGAAGTTCCAAGCACGGCAAACGCCGTGTTCGGAGCCTCGGATGTACCCACCGTGCCTTGTCATGCCCATTTTTCAGGCGCAACGGTCGGTGTACATCGAAGCACCGACTTTTTATGTGTTCTTGTCGCCTTCATCCGCACACAGGCGGAAAGGACACAACGCATGAAAATTCAATGGAAATTCGCAGACGGAACCACATCAGAAGTTGAAGTCAACGAGGAAATCGGCAACTACATAACAGCATCACGACGCGAGGAGAGCAATCTCGCCCGTAAGGAGCGCTACCACTGCTATTCGCTCGACGCTATCGATTACGAGGGATCCGAGTATGCGACAGACACTACTCCCGAAACCGATTTGATACACAAAGAAGACGCCGCTCGGATCAACACTGCGCTGGACAAGCTTTCGGAAACACAGAAACGGCGACTGTTAATGCTTGCTGATGGCTTGTCGGTTAATGAGATTGCCCGTATCGAAGACGTCGCTCCAAACGCTGCGTGGAAATCAATCGAAAGCGCAAAGAAAAAATTTAAAAAGCATTTTTAGAAATGGGTGTATAAAACACCCGCCTTATCTCCGTATACCGAGGGACACATCTACACCGTCCCTCGGAAAGGACGGAGAAAAATGAAGCACAATTTGAAAATCAGCGTTTCGAAGAAGCCCACCGAGGGAGGTGTCGTTAGATGCCGACGTGTATCAATGCGCGAGCGACTACTTCGGCATTTCTTCGGTGAAAAGCGCCGTGTGATGGTAATCGTACCGGGTGACAGCGTCGAGTGCGTATCCATTACTGAACTGCCCTGCGGAGGTGATGAAGTCAATGAACAATGACAACGCACCGCTGCTACCGATGCCAATTAAGGTAAAGCCTTACGCTCACCAAATCAATGCATTCGATTTTATCTGTAAGAAAGTTGGACTTTTACCGGGAAGCATGTATTCACCAGCGGGCTACGGAGCTGCACTGCTCATGGAAATGGGTACCGGAAAGACTCTCACGACGATAGCAGTCGAAGGCGCTTTGTATCATTCCGGACGCATCCGCAGGGTGCTTGTGGTATCACCGCTTTCAGTTACAGGTGTATGGAAAGACGAACACGATGCGTATGCAGATTTTGATTACACGCTTGCTGTGCTCAAAGGGAGTGGTGAAAAAAAGCTCGATACTCTCCGGCATATGACCGGCCAGCCTCTTCAAATAGTCGTTGTGAACTACGAATCGGCATGGCGGTTAGAACGCGAACTTGCAGCATGGAAGCCTGACCTTATCATCGCCGACGAAGGGCACAAAATCAAAACGCACAATATCGCCGCTTCTAAAGCAATGCACCGGTTAGGATTAGTGGCTAAATACCGACTGCTATTGACGGGGACGCCTGTGACGAACAAGGCAATCGACATATTCAGCCAGTACAAGTTCCTCGACCCACGTATCTTCGGACAGAGTTTTTACAGCTTCAGAAACCGCTTCTTTTTCATGACCGGCTACGGCAACCATACACCTGTTTTGAAAAAGAGTATGGAGGATGAGCTAACTCGTCGTATGCACTCCATCGCGTTTCGTGCTACAAAAAAGGATTGCCTCGACCTGCCGGAAACGACAGACATTATCCGCAAAGTTGAACTGGAGCCGAAGGCAATGAAACTGTATCAGAGTCTTGTCAAAGAAAGTTATGCCGAGCTGTCTGACGGTGAGGTTACCATCACAAATGTACTGACAAAACTCCTTCGCTTATCCCAGCTTACGGGTGGTTTCATTGGCAGTGACGAAAGCAGCGCTACTGAACAGGTTAGTAAAGCAAAACTAGACGTGCTGGAGGATATCATCGATTCAGCTTTGGAGGAGAACCGCAAGCTCGTCATTATCGCTCGCTTTGTAGCGGAACTGGATGCCATTTGCGCCATGCTTGAGAAAAAACGCATCAATTATTCACTCATCAAAGGTGGTGTAAAAGACCGCGACGAGCAAGTTGCAAGATTTCAGAATGACCCTGATGTACCCATATTTGTTGGACAGGTAGCGACTGCGGGATTGGGCATCACGCTTACAGCAGCAAGCACAATGGTGTTTTATTCTCTGGATTACTCGATGTCGAATTTCGAGCAATGCAAAGCCCGCATTCATCGCGCCGGTCAGCGTATGCCATGTACTTACATCTATCTCACCGCGCAGGGTACAGTCGACGAAAAAGTGCTGAAAGCATTGAAGAATAAGGCAAACCTCGCAAAGACGCTGGTTGATGATTATCGCTACGGCAACAACCCATTTATTTAATGAAGGAGATTTTCACTATGGACAATTCAGAAAAAATGTTTGAACTCGCAGATAGGCTTAAAGCCCTGCGCGATGAGAAAAAGGAAATTGAGCAAAGCCTCAAGGACATTAATGCCGAACTGGAGGAAGTCGACGCTGTACTGGCACAGCTTATGACGGATACCGAAACGCAGAATTTTACCCGTTCCGGTACAGTGTTCTGCCTTACCAATACCACACGTGCATCAGCGATGGCCGACCGCAAAGAGGATTTGTTCGAAGTACTTCGTGCCGAGGGTTATGGCGGATTGATTTACGAAACCGTCAACGCCAACAGCTTATCGGCTTTTGTCAGAGAACAGATATCTGAAAACGATGATGTTTTACCCGATTGGCTTAATGGTCTGGTCAATGTGTTTGAAAAAACCACTGTGGGTGTCCGCAAAGCGACCCGCAAATAATGAAAGGATGAAAATACCATGAAAAGCAACGAAAACAAAGCTCTTACCACCAAGAACAGTGCGTTTATGGCACTGAAAGATTTTAACTTAAACGATGCGCTCACCGAGGAGCTTTCCGGTTTATCCGGCAGTTTTGAACGCATTAAAATTCCTGCCGCCGGTATGACGGTATTTGAAATTCCCGGTGAAAATCCCGACAGTCCTGAAACCGTCAAGGAATTTTCGGCAGTTATCCTGCATCACCACCCGCTGTATGCCTACTATACCGACAAGTATACGGGCGGCTCCAATCCCCCTGATTGCGGCAGCTTTGACGGCATCACCGGCGTAGGCAACCCCGGCGGCGATTGCGTGGGGTGTCCGTTTAACAAATTCGGTTCTGGAGAGAACGGAGCGAAAGCTTGTAAAAACCGTCGCCGCATTTATCTGCTCCGGGAGGGCGAGATTTTTCCGATGATCCTCTCCCTTCCGACCGGATCGCTTAAGGACTTTACTCGCTACATTATGCGGCTGCTCTCCAAAGGCAAGAAATCTAATTCGGTAGTCACTAAATTCACCCTAAAAAAGGCTACCAACAACAGCGGTATTGCATATTCACAAGCGCAGTTCTCGGTCGACCGCGATTTAACTGACGAGGAATTCGCTCTTATTTCAGGACTTACCGAACAGGTCAAAGCTTTCTCCGTTCGTGTCGGCTACGACAACGAATCCTCCGTTGATGTAGCAGCAAACATTGACCCCGAGACAGGCGAAGTTATTGAGCCGCTCGCCTAAAACATAAAGCCGCAGGTCGGGTGGTCATGTACTACCCGACCTCAAGCGGCAGATTGGAGCTGTTTATGGATTATAACATTATTTATACAACCAAAGAAATACACGCTTATATCGGCGATGCGGGCATCGTGGCATTTGACTTTGAGACAGCGCCGGACGATAAATGGCGCGACGAGCCGAAGGCGGCATTGGATGCGCACAAGGCACACATTGTTGGTATCAGCCTTTCGGTCAAAGAAGGCAGCGCCGTGTACATACCCCTCTCACATAAGGTTGGAGTTAATGCCAATGACCACGCTGGTGTGCTGGAGTACCTGAGAGAAGCCGTATTTGAGAATCCAAGGGTGGTCAAGGTGGCGCACAACCTTTCCTTTGAGGCGATGTTTCTGTATGCGCTGGGTATCGTCGTTTGCGAGCCTTGTTATGATACCATCGCGGCTGCGCAACTGACGCTTAAGAGCAAATTTGAGTTTCGTAACCTGTCGGACAGCGGATTAAAGCTGCTTTCGACGTCACTATTCGGTACAGAGATGCCGGATTTCACAGCTGTAACGGCAGGACGCCTTTTTGATGAGATGGATCCGGCGGATAAAGAAACTCTTCGTTATGCTTGTGCTGACAGCGATTACACCTTGCGGCTATATCACAAATTCAATGACTGGTTTTCCAAAAACCTGCCCCACCACAGAGAAATCGTGGAGCGCATTGAATCGCCAACAGCGGTCTATTGCGGCATGATGAAATATAACGGTGTGCCCATGAATGTAGCGGCAATGTGTGACAGGCAAAAAGAAGCTGAGAAAAAGCTCATTACCATCCGCGCCGAAATTGACAAGATAACCGGTGGAGTAGACATCGGTGCAAATGCCTCAACGTCGGCATTCAAAAAGTACCTTTTTAGTAACCTTGGTCTTCCGGTACTTAAAACGACAGAAAAGCATCAGGAAGCGGCGGATGACGCGACAATGATAATGCTCGCTGAATACTGCCAAGATAAGCGTCCGGAACTTGTCTGCCTGTTTGAACTGGTGCAGGAGTATCGCAAGTGGGGCAAGCTCAAAAGCACTTACATCGACGGATATATGACACATATCAATTCTGCTACCGGGCGCATCCACCCCGACCTCATGCCTCTCGGTACTGAAACTGGGCGTTTTGCCTCGCGTAACCCCAACCTGCAAAACTGCCCACGCAAGGATAATGACCCGGTTGGCGTACGCAATTTCATTGCAGCACCGGAGGGCAGTTTGATTGTCTCATTGGATTTTTCCCAGATAGAATTACGTGTTGGTGCTTTCTATTGTCGCGACGAAAAAATGCTTGATGTTTATCACAGAGGCGGAGATATTCACGCCCAGACCACAACGGTCATCTACGGCATCCCTTTTTCGGAGGCAATAGATAAAAATGCACCTCATTATAAGGAGCGTCGAACCATTGCAAAGAACTGCAACTTCGGTGTGTTTTATGGGCTATATGCCGCAGGACTACAAAAAACACTACGATTTAAGGCAGGGCTGGACATTTCAAAACAGGACTGCGAAAAAATTATTGATAGTTTGAAAGCAGGATACCCCGGCTTGACGCGCTGGCAGGACGAAACAAAAATGCGAGCTGCAACAACGTTATTTGCAGAGACATGGCTCGGCCGCCGTAGATACATCGTTGGCATCCTTTCGACCGACTGGGGTAAGCGCTCTTTTGCGGAACGCTGTGCCATGAACACCCCCATTCAAGGTACCGCCGCCGATATCATCAAGCTGGCAATGGGACGCATAGCCCAAGGCATCAAGGAACGCCCGTGGCTTAAGCCTTTTTTACAAATCCACGATGAGCTGGTATTTGAAATCCCAGCTGACAAGCTCGATGAAGCAGTTGTGTTTGTTAAAGCATGTATGGAAGAACAACCCTTTACAGATTTCGACGTGCCGATCATTGCTGAAGCCGCATACGGCATGAATTTCGGCGATTTGATTGAAATGGAGGGTGCGTGATGTGGATAGATAAATATAATTCTGAAGGTTATTACGACCCAACGACATACCAAGCCATGCGCATGGTACTACGCGATGAGCTAAAACGCCGCTATGGTACGGGATATCGCCCTCTTGTATTCATTTGTTCACCATTTGCCGGAGATATAAAAGCAAATACCGAGCGCACAAAAAACTATTGTCGCTTCGCTGTAGAGCAATATGCAATTCCTGTCGCACCGCATCTGCTCTACCCACAGTTTATGGATGAGCACGATCCGGACAGCCGTAAGCTCGGTCTTTTCTTCGGGCGTGTCCTGCTCGGAAAATGCCAGGAGTTGTGGGTTTTTGGTGATACCGTATCCGAAGGCATGAGCTATGAAATACGCAAAGCGAAGAAACACAACATGCTGATTCGGTATTTTCGGAAGACTGTGAGGTGAAAACAATATGACCTATCCAAAAGTGTTGATGGAACGAAAGCAATGGGTCAACTGGCGGCTCATCCCCGATAAGAATGGCGGCAAGGACAAAAAGATGCCGTTTAACCCTGTGTCAGGCAAGGGTGCTGCATCCAATAACCCGGCGACATGGACGGATTATGCAACTGCCGTCGATGCAGTGGAACGTTATGGTTTTACAGGTGTGGGCTTTATGTTCTCTAAGGACGATGATTTTGTTGGCGTAGACATTGATCATTGTTATGACCCCGAAACAAAGACATTTAACGATACGGCCAAGGCTATCATCGCAAGGCAACCAACATACATGGAGTTTTCGCCCTCCGGCACCGGCGTTCATCTTTTTTATAAAGGCAAAGTACCCGGTACCGGCAACAAGAATACCAAGACCGGCGTGGAAATGTACGAGCATACCCGTTACTTCACCATGACCGGAAATAAGCTTGACTGTGCTATTAATGCCGTCGCCGAGGATAACGGAACGCTTAAATGGATTCACGAAACATATATCCGTCCTCCCAAAAGAAAAAATAAAAAGACGCAAAAGAATACATCCGTTCAGCTTACAGACGATGACCTTTTAGAGCTTGCAAAGAATGCCGAAAACGGTGAAGCATTCACGAAGCTCTGGGAAGGTGAGTGGCAAGAAAACTACGCCAGCCAGTCCGAAGCAGATATGGCACTTTGCTGCAAGCTGGCGTTCTGGTCTGGAAAGAACAAGGAGCAGATGGATAGACTCTTTCGGCAAAGCGGTCTGTTCCGTGAAAAATGGGATGCGCGGCATCATGCCAGCGGAGCAACCTATGGTGAAGAAACGCTGTCAAAGGCCTGTGACATCACCGAAGATGTATACGCTCCCGGCGGTGACGCAGCTGTATTTGAGTATAAGGGACAATATTACCGCAAGAGAAACGACAACATCTATCTGCTTACTAACTTCGTGTTTATGCCGGTTGAAATGATTGTTGCCGATGAGGAAACACAACTTACTGCTGACCTCGTAACCGTGCGCGGTGAGACATACCGGTTGACCTTCATGACAACGGATTTTGCCAACCAGCAGAAATTCAAAAATGCGCTCAACAAGCGCACCATTGCTCTAAGCTACACCGGCTCTGATGGTGATTTGGAACTGCTAAAAGCATATATCTCCGAATTAGACTGGCCTGTAAAAAAAGGCGTTAAGGCCATGGGTATCTACGAGCATGAAAAAGAGATGGTATTTGTTTCTATGGACGGTGCGGTTGACGCAAATGGTACAGATGTCGATGACATCATTCAACTAGATAAGTATCGCAGCATTGACAGTAGTATTCTGTCAACAAAGCTCTTAACGGCGGCCCAGCTTCAGAGATTAGGTGAAAGACTGATGTCATACAACGAACCTGCAAAAACGACTTCAATATTAGCATGGATGTGTGGTTGTTTCTTAAAAGAGCATCTGCGAAAGAAGAATGTGAAGTTTCCTCATCTTATGCTCATCGGCGAAGCAGGCAGCGGTAAAAGCAATACGCTGGAGCGGGTTATTATGCCCGTCTTTTCAAGAGC
>Ga0208694_1000995_pt1 | contig 37750 bp, 29 predicted proteins | sample AD_UKC078_MetaG_FD_184442 | JGI IMG/M metagenome (GOLD analysis project Ga0208694, IMG submission 184442) | Active sludge microbial communities of municipal wastewater-treating anaerobic digesters from USA - AD_UKC078_MetaG (SPAdes) (version 2) | ecosystem: Engineered > Bioreactor > Anaerobic >...
GGTGGGGTTTAGCCAGGATTACAGGATTGACGGGATTGAGGGGGTGGGGTTTAGCCAGGATTACAGGATTGACAGGATTGACAGGATTGACGGGATTGAGGGGACGGGGAGTGCGGAGGTGTGTAGGTTCTGCGCTTACGTTTGAACTGCAGGCTGTCGGCACCGAAATTTAACAGCAATCCATCGTCAATGCCCGTGGCGGTTAAGTAATTAACAAGTTGGATGCCATGCCGATCATGTAGCGCTTGACTGGCTTTCAATTCAACAAGGACTTTCTTTTCGACAAGGAGGTCCGCAACGAAATCACCCACAGAATGGCCTTTATACTGCGCGTGAATGGGTAATTGGCGCTCATATGCAAGCCCCTGTAACCCCAGTTCAATCGCGAGTGCCTTTTCGTAAACTGACTCAAGAAAGCCTGGGCCTAGAGTCTTGTGGACTTCCATTGCACATCCGATAATTAAACCAGTTAGAGTATCAATTTCGCTTTTCATGCCTTCTCCTTGTGATGCGTGATGCACAGTTTTATCCGATTCTTGTGCCATCCCGTAATCCTTTCCGTTCCCGCCGAAGTGAAGCTGCCGGAAATCCTGACAAAAGCCATCTCATGTATCCATTTTACATCGCCTGCCGCGAGAATGCGATCAGCTGTTCGAGTTTGTCGAGTGCCGCGCCGGAATCGATGGACTCCGCAGACTTCCTGATCCCGTCGGCGAGGTCGGTGGCACGGTTACCGGCGAGCAGCGAGGCGGCGGCATTGATCAGCACGATGTCGCGCTTGGGTCCGTGCAACCCGCCGCTGAGAAGGGCGCGGGTGATGGCGGCATTGTCGGCGGGGGTTCCGCCTTCAAGGTCGGAAGGGGTACAGAACCGGTCGAAGAGGGCGAGCGGATCGATGTCGTACGTTTTGATGCGGCCGTCCCGGAGTTCCGAGCAGCGGGTTGGCGCGGTGAGCGTGATTTCGTCCATGCCGTCATGCCCGTGGACCACCAGTACGCGGCGCGAGCCGAGTTTCTGCAGCGCCTGCGCGAAAATCTCGGTAAGATCCGGCGCGAACACGCCGATGAGTTGGCAGGGTGCGCCCGCCGGGTTGGTCAGCGGTCCGAGCAGGTTGAAAAGGGTACGGACGCCGAGCTGTTTGCGGACCGGTCCGGCGTGGCGCATCGCCTTGTGAAACGAAGGAGCGAAGAGAAAGGTGATTCCGATTTCATTCAGGGCCTGCTCCATGATTTCCGGGTCGGCGTCGAGATTCAAGCCGAGCTGTTCGAGGCAGTCGGCGCTGCCGCTCTTGCCGGAACTGGCCCGGTTGCCGTGTTTGGCCACGGTCGCGCCCGCGCCGGCGGCCACAAAGGCGACCGTGGTGGAGATGTTGAAAGTCATGCCGCCGTCGCCGCCGGTCCCGACCGTGTCGAGCGTGTTCGGGTTGAGGGATTGCACACGGATCGCGGCGGTGCGCATTGCGCGGGCGCCGGCAACAACTTCATCGACGGTCTCGCCTTTGGCGGCAAGGGCGGCGAGGAAAGCGCCGATCTGGCCCTCCGTCATTTCGCCAGCCAGAATGGCGGTGACGGCCTCGAACGCTTCGTTTTCGGTCAGGTCGCGGCGCGCGATCAGCTTTTTGAGCAGGGTTGAGTAGTTCATGATGGAAAGGATGAGGGAAACGTCAGGAAGGACAGGGGGCGGTGGCGAGTTTGAGGAAGTTACGCAGGATACGCTTGCCGACCGGCGTCATGATGGATTCGGGGTGGAACTGGATCCCCTCCAGCAAGTGGGTGGTGTGACGGATCCCCATGATCTCGCCGTCCTCTGAACGCGCGGTGATTTGGAGACAGGCGGGCAGGGTGTCGGGGTCGATCACCAGCGAGTGGTAGCGCATGGCTTTGAAGGGACGGTCGCCCAGTCCTTTGAACAGCCCTTGGCCGTCGCAGGTGATTTCTGAGGTTTTGCCGTGCATCACCTGTTTCGCGTAGGTGATCGCGGCACCGAAGACCAGTCCGATCGTCTGATGTCCGAGGCAGACCCCCAGAATCGGGATCTGGCCCGCGAAGGCGCGGACCACGTCACAGGAGACGCCCGCATCCTCGGGGCGGCCCGGTCCGGGCGAGATCACGATGGCGTCGGGCGCGAGCGTTGTGATGTCCTGGACGGTCAGGGCGTCGTTGCGGTACACGGTCACGTCGGCGGCGAGTTCGCGCAGATATTGGACCAGATTGTAGGTGAACGAGTCGTAATTATCGATCATCAGAATCATGGCGGGGTTCCTCAGGGTTTGACGGGGCGGGCCGGGGAGAGTTCATTCTCCTGAACGCGTTTTAGCAATTCGATCGCGCGGGCCATCGCGCCCGCTTTGTTCACGGTCTCGCGGTGTTCGGTCTCGGGATCGGAGTCGGCCACGATTCCGGCGCCCGCGCGGACCGTGAGCCGTCCGTGCTCCACCACGGCGGTCCGGATGCAGATCGCGAAGTCCATGTTGCCGTCGAACGAGATGTATCCCACGGCGCCCCCATAGGGTCCGCGCGGCTCCTCCTCGAGATCCGTGATGATCTCCATGGCGCGGATTTTGGGTGCGCCGCAGAGTGTGCCCGCAGGGAACGAGGAGCGCAGCAGATCAAACGCATCGCAGGCCGGCTCGAGGTCGGCCGTGATGTTGGAGACCAGGTGCATGACGTGCGAGTAGCGCTCGATGACCATGAGGTCCGTGACCTGCACCGTGCCGGTCCGCGCCACGCGGCCGAGTTCATGGCGACCGAGATCGACCAGCATCAGGTGTTCGGCACGCTCCTTCTCGTCCTGCAGGAGAGCGTCGGCATATTTACGGTCCTCCTGTTCGGTTGCGCCGCGCGGCCGTGTGCCGGCGATCGGCCGCAGGCAGGCGGTGCGGTTGTCGAGCCGGATCATGGTTTCGGGCGAGGAGCCGATCAGCGTACACTCCGCCGACTTCAGGAAAAAGAGGTAAGGCGAGGGGTTGACATACCGTTGGGCGCGGTAGAGGCTGACCACATCATCCGGGGCCGGTCCCACGAAACGCTGGGAGATGACGCACTGGATGATGTCGCCCTCGCGGATGTGGCGCTTCACGATCTCCACCTGTTCCTGAAACCGTTCTGGCGGATGTGCCGGTTGCGGCATGCGGATCGGGGTTTTATGCAGGCGCATCGTGACATCAGCGGGAAGCGCCAACACATCGAGCACCTCGTGGACGCGCCGGACAGCGGCCGTGTAAAGGGCGTCCGGATCCGCATCATCTTCCCGGAAAGCGAGCGCCACCACTGTCAGCGTGTGCTCGGCGTTGTCGAAGATGAGCAGGGTGTCGGGGATGAACAGTTCGGCCATCGGACGTTCCTGCGGCAGGGTGTTGGGGACGCGCGGCTCGAAGAAATGAATCATCTCATACGTGAAGTATCCGACCAGTCCGCCGCAGAACCGCGGCAGTCCCGGCATCGGGGCGAGCGTGTAGGGCCGCATACGGTCACGCAGCACGGCGAGCGGGTCACCCCTGTGGGGGATGCGCGTTTCGGTGATACCCTGGCGGCAGACCACCTCCTCCCGGTAGATGCGGATGGTGGCGCGGGCGGAGATGCCGATGAAACTGTAGCGGCCCCACCGTTCGCCGCCCTCCGCGCTTTCAAACAAAAAAACATTCGCGTTCTCGTTCGCGAAACGAGAGAGCACCGAAACCGGCGTTTCGGCATCTGCCAAAATCTTCATGCCCACCGGAATCACCGTGGCGGTTTGGAGCGTTTCCGTAAACGCCTCACGTGCGGGAAACATGTCGAGTCTCATCATCCACTCCTGCCTGATTTGTTCAGGTGTTACTTTATATAGAAACGCCGCTCCGGCGTCAACGGGAAAAAATCCGCGATCTCCGGGTCACCGGTGGTGTGAGGCGAGCAGGTCATGAACCTGGATTTTACGCGACAACGGGATGATCCATCCGGCATAGAGGTGGGCGATCCGCTCCGGCACGTCGGGTGCGCAGGCGTGCTGGCCGCGGCTCATGTCGAGGATCCGCGCGATGACCTCGGCCTCGACCGCGTGGTTGGTGATCGCCTCCTCCAGCGCGACGGGGTCGCGCATCATCAGCGGTGCGCGAAGCGGTTCGGGGATTTCCTCGCGTTTCAGCGCGGCGACGTGCACGGAGAGATTGAGCCGCTGCACCAGAGCGTTCATGCAGTTGGCGTCCGCCGCGATCCCCTTGCGCCGGTCCTCGTCCGTACCCGGTGCGCACAGGTGCGGCAGGAGGGTGTTGACATAGAGCGGGCGCAGGATGCGCACACGGCCGGCGATGGTGGCGGTGGCGCCGAAGAGCGTGGCGGTCTCGCTGATGCTGAGCGTCCGTTTCGGCTCGTTGTACAGGTCAAGGTTCATGCGGAAGCGCGAGCGTCCGCAAAAGGCGTTGACCAGAGTTTCGTCGAGGGAGGCGATGATGGTGCGGAGTTGGTGCAGTTTATTCATGGTGTCCTCAAGGCAGGATCGGATAGGTGCCGATGATCCGGCCCGATTCGGAGAGGGCCAGGATCAGGCGCCAGGCGGCCTCCGCAGCGGGAGAGCGCCAGTCCGTGACGGCTTCAATAAAAAATCCGTATTCCCAGGGGCGGTTCGGCAGTGGGCGGCTCTGGATGAAGGTCAGGTTCACCCCGGCGGCGTCGAACGGCGAGAGGGCGTGCAGGAGCGCGCCCGGCCGGTTGCCGATCACCAGATGGATCAGGGACCGGACCTCGCCTGCGGGACGTGCCGCTGGTCGCGTCCGCCTGTGCGCGGTGACCGCGAAAAAGCGTGTGGTGTTCGTGCGGCTGTCTTGCAGGTTGCGGCGCAGCACCCGCAGGCCGTAGATCCGCGCGGCGTCCGCCGAGGCCAGCGCGGCGCTGCCCGGTTCGCTGGCCGCACGGCGCGCGGCCGCGGCGGTGCTCGACTCGGGCATCGGTTCCGCGTGCGGCACAAGTCGGCGGAGCGCAGCGTGGCACTGCCCCAAAGCCTGCGGATGGCTGTACACGCGTTGAACCGCTTTCAGCGAGGCCGTGTCGGGGCCGGTCAGCAGGTGGTGCCGGACCGCGAGGGAGAAGCTTGCCGCGATGGTCACCCCGGGATGCGACGCCAGTTGGTCGAGCGTCTGGGTGACCGGACCTTCGCTGGAGTTTTCCACTGGCACGACGGCCACGGGACGGACGCGCGCGCGCGAACGGCACAACCGGTCGAACAGGTCGAAGTGCGACAGGCAGGCAGTGGGGCGGGCTCCCGCGTCCGCGTACCGCAGGGCGGCTTCGTGGGAGTGGGTCCCTTCGGGACCGAGATAAAGGAGGGGGTGTGGAGTCATCGGACCCTCAGGCGGGTTGGTGGTTGGGGAGGGCACGCTGCGCACGGGCCAACGCGATCCACGGTTCGAGTTCGGCGAGGAAGCGGTCGAACGTGGCGGATTCGAGTTGCTGTGTCGCATCGCTGAATGCGTTGACCGGGTCGGGGTGGACCTCGACGATCAGGCCGTCCGCGCCCGCCGCCAGACCGGCACGGGACAGGGGCATCACCAGACTGCGGGTGCCTGCGGCATGGCTGGGGTCGACCAGCACGGGGAGGTGCGAGAGGTTGCGGGCCACGGCCACGGCTCCGATGTCGAGCAGGTTGCGCGTGGTCTTGTCGAATGAGCGCAACCCGCGTTCGCAGAGCACGACCTGCGGGCAGCCGTTGACCACCAGATACTCGGCGGCGGTGAGCCACTCCTCGATGGTGCTCGCCATGCCGCGCTTAAGCAGCACCGGTTTGCCCGCGTGGGCCAGATGCTCCAGCAGATCGTAGTTCTGGGCGTTACGCGCGCCGATCTGGAACATGTCGGCGACATCGCGCAGAATCTCGATCTGCGCCGGCCCCGGGACTTCGGAAACCAGGGCTGCGTCGAATTCGGCCTTGATGTCGCGCATGATCTTCACGCCGTCGAGCTTGAGCCCCTGAAAATCATAGGGCGAAGTGCGCGGTTTGAACGGCATGGCGCGGATGATCTTGATCCCGCAGCGGCTAAGGTCTGCCACGGCGGTGCGGAACTGGTCGAAGCTCTCGATGGCGCAGGGGCCTGCAATCACTTGAATGTTTCCGCCGCCGATGAGGTTGTTCCGGACGTTCACAATCGAGTCGGCGGGATGGTATTCGCGCGACACGAGTTTGAATTTTTTCTGCACCGGGAAAACCGATTCCACGGCCGGCAGGTTGTTCAGGACCTCCAGCGAGCGGTTGCTCAGTTCATCCCCGATACAGGCGATGACCGTTTGTTCAACGCCGCGGATGACGCGCGGCTGGTAGCGGAGGGAACAGACCAGATCGCTGACTGAGGCGATGTCGGTTTCCGTCGCGTGACGTTTGAGTACGATGATCATGAGCGTTTCCGTTTTCCGTGAGGGGGGTGAAAAAACAACAACCGCGTGTCCGAAGTTGCCGGACGCGCGGTTTGTTTCAAGTCTGTTCCCGTATTACCCAAGCCTACCGGGTCGACCCGAACCGTGTGTCCGGCAACCTAAAGTAGCTAAAGTAAAAATAGGAACGTGTGCTGTTCATGAGTTGTGCGCGTATTTAACCGCTTCCCCCGGGATGTGTCAAGGGGCTGCTATGCGAAAAACAAAATCCTTAATCGACAGGCGCGACCGGAGACGACGGGTGAACACCTGTTACCGGCCACTTGCCGCGCGGTTCAGGCGAGGGCTTGTTCGAGCGCAAGGGCTGCGGCGTCGTGCGAGAAGATGGAAGCGGCCGCGCGCCTGCCTTGTTCGGAGTCGCGGCGCAGCCGTTCCGGGTCGGACAGCAACCCGGCCCAGGCTTGCGCGAGCGATTCGGGGCGCGTGTCGGGGAGCAGTGTGCCGCATCCGGCGCGGGAGACCAGTTCCGGAAAGGCGCCCTGCGCGGGCAGCACCACCGGCACACCGGCGGCTAGGGCCTCCAGCGCGTAATATCCCAGTGCTTCGGGGACAGCGCCGCCCGGCACGGAGAGGAGGGTCAACCGTGACAGGAATCCGAACCGGTCGGTGGAAAACTGGCCGGGCGAGATCTCGGTGTCCGTCAGCAGGCCAGCGTCCGCGAGCTTCCGCCGCTGGCGGGTGAGGAACCGTTTGTCGGCCGAGGGTCCGCCCGTTGCGGCGAGACGCGTTCCGGTAAAACGCGGGTCGCACCGCAGCAGCAGGAAGGCATCGACGAACCGATCGAAGCCCTCTTCGGCCGAGAGGCGCGAGAGGAAGCCGAGGGTGGCCGGGCGGCGGGTGGTGTCGGCTGGCGCGTAAGCCTCGGGATCGACGCCCGGTATGACCACGCGCACCCGCGCGGGATCCAGGGCGAGCAGGTCGGTCATGCGCTCCGCGTAGGACGAGCTGACCGCGAGGAAACGGTCGATCGCGCGCGCGTCGTCGCGCAGGATCCGTAATGCTGCGGCACGCATCTGCGGCGCCATGGCGTCGAGCCACACGTGCTCATCTTGCAGCCAGCAGGCCACCGGACAGCCCGCCGCCTCACTCAAGGTCCGGGCCAGCCCGGCGAGCAAGGCGTTGGAGAGCAGGATCACGGAGGGCCGTTCCGACGCGGGTAGTCCCGCGACCCACTCCGCCACCCGGTTCAGCTCGTCCGCCTGGTGCCCGTCCGGTCCACGGAGCATCGAGAGGGTGAGATCCTCCAGTCCGGAGGCGGAGGTCGAACCCGCGAAGCGGGCGGCGAGGCGCAGGACCGGCCAACGATCCAACGGTTTGAACCAGGAGCGCGGCAGACGGCGCAGACCGGCGAAGCGGTGGCGCAGGTAGAGCGTCACGGCACCGTAGAAGACGGGCACCTCCTCCGGCGCGGGCATCGCCGCGGTGGCGGGCAGGTAGAGGGGCATAAGGGTCACAGGATGGCCGCGGCGTTGCAACGCTGCGGCCAAGACCGTGTCGCGTAGGCAGTTCTGGCAATAGAACGAACCGCCCGATCCCGGAAGAATGAAAAGGATGCGCATCCGGAGGCCAGCGTAGCAAAACGCCCGGCGGCGTTCACGTTTTAAACGCCCGCAGGCAAGAATCTGATTGAACGGACGTTTATTTTGGGGCATACTCTAAACCATCTGATACCTCTTTGACCGCGCACGGGACGCAAAGGCGGAGGCGGGTGCGGCGGGGGGTGTCTTCAAGCCAAGGAGGCCGAGATGAAGGTATCGAAAGGGATGGTTGGTTTACTGGTGCTGCTGGGCGTGGGTCTGGTGTTGCCGGTAAGGGGCGAGGGGCAGGAGCGCGCGTACACGCCGTTCATGTTCAGTCTGGTCACGCCGTTGCAGGTGCCGTTCCGGGATTTCAATGTGGGTGGCCTCCGGATCAACGCCATTTACGGCGAGTGCCATGACTTCGACGGTCTGGACATCAGCACGGTCGGCCGCGCTACCGGGCACGGCAACGGGTTTCAGGCCGCGCTGCTGGCCAACATCGTGGACGGCGACGGGTTCGGGATGCAGGTCGCGCCGGTTGATTACGTGACCGGCGAGTACGTCGGGCTGCAGATCGGCGTGGCCAACTTCGCCGAGAAGGCTCAGGCGCTGCAGATCGGATTTTACAACGGCGCGAATCACATCGACGGATGTCAGATCGGCGTGATCAACACCACGCGCACGATGATGGGCTTCCAACTCGGGCTCATCAACGTGATCCAGGACAACGATGTGCCGTTCATGCCCATCCTTAACTGCTATTTCTGAATCCGAACCCCGTACGGCGGGAAGAGAGGTTGCATATGAAAAACAGAGCATGGCTGACTTTCGCGTGTGCCGCGGCAATGGCCGCGTGCGCCGTCCGCGCGCAGGTGGTGACCGAGGCGGAGAAACTGGACCCCAACGCCTCGGCTGAATTGCAGGCCTTCAAAGCACGGGTCAAGGCCGCCAACCCCGGCATGGAGGTGGTCTCGGTCGAGGCGGATGTGGTGAAGCGCGCGGTACTGGCGCCGCAGCCGCAGCCGCAGAACCCTAAGATCGCGATCTTTGTGAAGAATCAAACGCGTGTGCCCGGTATGGATGACGCGGTCGACGGGGTGCGGGACCGTATCTCGGCCGAGCTGGCCGGCGCGGGCTTGATCGTCTTGGACAAGGCCGAGATCGCGGACGGCTTCAACCGTTTCAAGATCACGACTGCCGAGGAGCGCGCGGGATTGGTCAACGGCATTTTCACCGGCGGCTCCACTGTGCGCGTGGCCCAGATGCTGGGATGCGAGTACGTCATGCTGGTGTCGATCATCGGGGCCAGCCACACTGCCCGCATGGCGGGCGACAAAGCGGTCACGGTCTACACGCTGCGCATGACCACCAAGGTGAACGAGGCTGCCAACGGGTCATCCGTTTACGGTTCCAACTGGACCAATAAGTTGCCGGTGCCCGGACAGTACACGGACGGCGGGGACGCGATGAATTATTATGAGGATCTCTTTGACCAGTGGTCGACCGCCACGGGTGAGGAGATCGCCGGGAAGGTGGCCACGTGGCGCCGCGCCGCGCCGGTCGACACCGCGCTGGTCGAGTTCAGCGTCTCCTCCACGGTGGACGAGTTGATTCAGGGTCTGGAGTCCGGTGTGCGCGCGCCGAACGAACTGCTCGACGAGATGCGGCGGTTGGTCGGCGGGGTAACCGTAGAGTTGGACGGTGCGACCGTGGGTTCCTCGCCGGGCACGTTCAAGGCCACGCCCGGCCTGCACCAGTTGCGCGTCTCGCGTCAGTGGATGCGGCCGTGGCAGCAGACCGTGAACATCCAGCAGGGCGCGACTTTCCGGGTGGCGCTCGAGTTGTCGGATGCGGGCTTGCAGCGGTACCGTTCGCTGGAGGGGTTCCGCGCGGCGGTCGCCATCGGCTATGCCGAAGCGGTGATGCGCAAAGGGGTGAAGATCAACTTTGACACGGCGGCCTGGCGTGACGTGGGGAACAAGGGCAGTGAGATCAACCTGCAGCAGAACGCCATCCAGTGATTGACGAGCGGGCGGCGTGACGAGCCGGTTCCCGTTGCGCCGCACGCTGTTCTGATGGAGTGGAGGGTTCATGAGGAACACAATCCCATGTTCCGCCGGATGCGGCGCGTTGCTGTTGCTCGTTGCGGCCGGGTGCGTCTCGCCCAATGTCAGCACGGACCGGGCGTTGGCGAGTCTGCGGGCCGGTGACGACCCGCAGGCGTTGGAGTGGTCGGAAAAACTCAAGAGGAGTTTTTACAGCAAGGATCTCGGTTATGCCGAGACGGGGCGTGTGCGGATGCTGTCCGGTGATTTCCACGGCAGTTCCACCAACTTCTCGGTTCTGATCGACAAGGTCATCGAGGATACCGAGAGCGGTCCGGTGATCAAGATGGGCAGCGTGGGGGCTAACGTGATGGCGGGCACGATCACGGACGACCGCACGCGGTCGTATCATTTGCCGGCCTACGAGTTCATCAACGCCTTGCAGTACCAGCTTCTCAACCACATCTTTCTGGGCGCGCCGGACGCTGCGGCGGTGGAGGCGCGGCGGGCGGTTTTCGCGCAGGAGCAGATCGCCGAGAAATACGGGAAAGAGGTGCAGGAGATTCAAGCCCAAGCCGCTGACGGCAAGCACGCCAAAGCCAGTCAAACAGTAGACGCCCAGATGCAGTCGATGGCGCCGGTGCTGGAGCTTAGCCGCAGTTCTTTCGAGAACGGCCTGACCTGGTATCTTTGCGGCTTGCTGTTCGAGCAGGATCAGGATCAGGCGAACGCGTCGCTCTCATACCGCAAGGCGTGGGAGCTGATGCCGGGCAACCCTTACATACAGAAAGATTTCTTGCGGCTGTTGCGCACGCAGGATGCCGAGGCGTACAAAGGCCTTTTGGCGCAGACCGGCACGGACCCTGCCACATTGAAGCGAGACGCTACCGAAATCATCCTGATCCTGGAGGAAGGGTTTATATCGCAGCGCCAGTCCATGAAAGTGCCTTTGCCGGTGCCGGGGGTCAACACCGTGGTTTCCGTGGATTTCCCGGTTTACCGCGACGATCTGTATGCTCCGTCGACGATCGCGATTCGAGGCGGCGGGCGGGAGTTGGGAATGATCGCGCTGGCGCTGTCGGTGCAATCGCTGGCGTACCGCGACCTCAAGGAAAAGATTCCCGGAATCGTGGTGCGCAACGCGACGCGTGTGGCCACCCGCGTGGCTGCGCAATATGGAGCGAACCAGGCGGGCGACTTGGCAAAATACAGCGTGATGGCCTTTAACGCGGTTTCGGCAGTGATCAACAAAGCCGACACGCGGGCTTGGTACACCCTGCCGGTGGTGTCGCATCTCTACCGCGGCGGGGTCGAGCCGGGCGAGCATGTGATCGAACTGCGGAATCAGGCGAACGGGCTCGTCACACGCGTGCCGGTTAAGGTGGCTGAGGGTGAGACGCGTCTGATTTGGGTGGCGGATTTCGGCGGTAACGCGCGGGCGGCGACGGCATCGCTAAACGGGAAGGGCGCGCCGGCCACGTTCCGGGTTTGCGGCAGCCTGCTCGCGGGTTTCCCGCCGGTGACGTTGCCGGGCGGGCCGCGGACCCTGGGGGCGAGGCAGCCCTGACAAGGCGGCGCAGTGTTCACAGGCCGGGAAAACCCCGGATCACGAAACGAAGGACAACAAAGGAGAGAACGATGAAACGGATAAACGGGTTGCTCGGAGCGGTCGCGCTGGCGGCCGGCCTGACCGCGCTGACCGGATGCGTGGAGACGGCTGGCACGGTGGTGACCACGGACCACACCACCGGCAGCACGGTGGTGCTGGAGGACAGCACGCGGCTCAGGGGTCAGGTGCAGGTAATGAAGGTCAACTATGACGAGGTGAACGGGTTGAAGCGCGTGCACATCACGCTGGCCTCGACCCGCCACCGCAGGCTGCGCCTGCATTACCGCATCATCTGGTTCGACGCCAACGGCATGGAACTGGATCCGGACACCAAGACGTACCGCACCTTGATTCTGGAGGGCCGCGACGCGGTGACCGTGACCGGTGTCGCCAACTCGACGGCAGGCGTGACGTCGAAACTGCGCGTGCGCGATCTGGAAGCGGCGGATTGATTACGGAAAAAAGAAAGCGAGGCAAACGGATGAACAAAAATTGGATTGGGATGGCAGGGGTCGCAGCGGCGGCCGTGATGATGACCGGGTGCGCGACCACGCCGACGGTGCGCGAGGTGGCGCTCGACCGTGCGCCGATCACTTCGAAACTGGAGCCGCAGGATGTGCGGCGCACAGTGGAGAAGATGGCAGAGTCATTGCTGAGCGCGCCCGGCGTGCGCGAGGCAGTGGGGAACACCCGTCCGGTGCTGGATGTGGAGCCGCTCAAAAACCGCACCACGCAGCATGTGGACATGGTGAGCATCACCGATTCGCTGCGCATGCAGCTGTTGCGTTCGGGGCTCTTCCGCTTTGTCGACAAATCGACCTCCGGCACGGATATCGAGTTCATGGATTCCCAGGCCAACCTCGGTCTGACCGATCAAAGGAAAGCGATCAAGCCGGGTCAGCAGAGCGCGGCGCAGATGTATCTGACCGGCGCGCTGACCGAGATCAAGAATCAGGTCGGCCGCACCGTGGACCAGTACTACAAGTTCTCGATGATTCTCAAGGACCTGCGTTCCGGCGAGCTGGTTTGGGCGGACGAGCAGGAGATCCGCAAGGAGAGCGTCAAGCCGCGTGTCGGCTTCTGAGCGGATCCGTCCGGCATGACGGGTTGTGGCGCGGCCGCAGGGGTGCGGCCGCGTGCCGCGCGTTCAGGCCTTGCGGCGGAGGAGCGGAGGGAGCAGCGCGGCGAGAATCAGCGTGCCGCCCGCGAGCAGGCTGGCGTGTTGCACGGGTTCGCCGAAACACGTCAGCGAGACCAGCATGCCGAGCGGGATTTTGATGTTGTTCATGACGGCCAGCACGCCGGATGAAACGCGCCGCGCTCCAGCATTCCAAAGAAAATAGCTGAGGCCGGAGACCGCCACGCCCAGATAGAGCAGCACCGCGAGTTGCGTCAGGGTGGGGCGCGGGGCGAGGAGCAGCGCGTCGCGCAGGCCGAACGGCAGCAGGGCGGTCAGTCCGCCGAGGTAGAGCCAGAAAAACACCTGACGGTCGGAAAGCGGCGCGCGTGCCGCGCTGGTCAGCGCACGGTAGGCGATCTGGCCCGCGGCGAAACAGAGGTTCGAAGCCTGGACCAGCAGAAAACCGGTCAGCGGCGCGCCTGACAGTCGGCCGCGCCACAGGATCAGAGCCGCTCCCGCCACCGCGAGCGATGCGGCCAACAGGTTGACCGGATGGAAAGCGCGCCGGTGCAGATCGTGAAGCACCGTCACGTAGAGGGGGGTCATGACTGTGAAGAGCGCCACCTCGTGCGAGGCGAGAAAGCGGAAGCTGGCCATGTAGGTGAGGGACATCAGGCCGAACTGGACCATGCCGACCGCGAAGAGGGCGGCACCGGTTCGGAACGGCACGCGGCGGGCGAAGGGCAGGAAGACCGCAGCCGCCACGGTTAGGCGCGCGGCGGCCAGCCAGGCGGGCGGGAGCCCGGCCAGACGGTTACCGATCAGTCCGAACGAGAAACTGAACAAGAATGATGCCGCGATCAGGAGCCACATGCCCCGTTTGTATCAAAAGCGCGGCGGTCGCGGCGAGTCCATTTGATCGGCGCGGACGGCCAGAAGGGGTGAGGGGTTAGGGGGTGAGGCTGTGAGGGGGTGAGGGGGTGAGGCTGTGAGGGGGTGAGGGGGTGAGGCTGTGAGGGGGTTGTGTTCTGTGGTTAAGCAGTCGATCCCGATACCGATAGCGATACCGATAGCGATACCGATCCCGATTTGGATGAAACCCTGAAACCCGAAACCCTGAAACCCTGAAACCCTGAAACCCCGAAACCCTGAAACCTTGAAACCAAAGAGGGTTGAAGGGTCAACTGCTCTTTTTAAGGCGTCCGCGGACGGTTCGGGGAACCGTCCCTACCAGCGGGCGTCCCTGTCGATCGTCGCAGGTCGAATGTCGCGGGTCGCAAGTCAGACGTGCCTTTTTTCCTGTCATCCCTCGACAAAGCAGAGAGAAAAGGGGAAACTGAGGGCAACAGGACGGAATGGAAAAGGGAGGCGGATGTGATGAATGTAAACCAGCGGGGGATGTTGTGCGCATGCGCGATTGCGGCCGGGATGGTGTGCGGGATGCCGCCGCGGCCTGAGGGTGTGGTGCCGCCGGGGAGCGCGCTGGAGGTGCCGGTCTGGACTGTGGCCGAGGGAGCGCCGCAGATTTATGAGCACAGCCGCGAGGCGGGACCGGATGAGACGCTTTTCCTGGTCGGCACCAACCTGACGCGCGAAGTGACGCTGTGGGGAACCGATCCGAACCATCTGCAGGGCAAGTCGCAGCGCCCCGCTGTACAACTGGCCTCGGAAACCTCGCTGGCGTTGACCGTGCCGGAGCGGGCGTTTGACGGTCCGCTGGTTTTGGCGGTCAAAAACACGAAAGGCTTTTCGGAGCCGATCGTGCTCAATGCGCCGCAACCGTGGTGGACCTCGCCTTCGGTCGCGCAACCGGGCACCTTGCTGCGCGTGTTCGGGCGCAATCTGGCGCGTCGGCCCGATCACCGTCAAGCGTTTGTCTGGCTGGCTCCGGAGGGCGCGCGGGGCTTTTGGCTGGAAGTGGTTGAAGCGGGGAAGTACACGCTGACGGTTCGTTTGCCGGACGATCTCGCGCCCGGTCGCCATGCGCTTTGGGTCCATGCCGGGCGCGGCGGGGATTGGGGTTGGGGCGAACCGGTGACCGTTGAAATAACGGCGGCGGTGCGGTTGCCCACCCGGAGCAGGCGGTTGCGCGCGCGGCGGGACGCGTTGTTGCCGATCCAGACGGAACTGGACGCGCTGGCCGCCAAGGGCGGCGGCACGCTGTATCTGCCCGCCGGAACACATGAGTTCCGGGGGACGCTGGTGATCCCGGAGGGGGTGGTCTTGCGCGGTGCGGGACGCGAGGCCACCACGCTCCAGCTCGTGCCCGGGCCAGCCGGAGATTTCACGCGTTTCGTAACCGAGGCCTGGGGCGCGGGTCCCAGCAGTGTGCACACCCCGGGCGATGAGATCACGTACGAGGTGACGATCCCGGAGGCAGGCCGGTGGCAGATCTGGCTGCGCTACGGTACCGATATGTCGCCTTGGAAACTGCCGGGCGTCAGCGGACATGCGGCCCTCCGGTTCGGGGAAGGCCCGCCCGTGACGCTTGAGAACCTGCCCAACACCGGAGGGTTCGGTGTGTTCAAGTGGTCCCGCTCTGCGGAGGTGGAACTCAAGGCGGGACGGCAGACGATGGTGTGGCGGAACATTCATGGCAGGGGAATTACGCTGGATGCGTTTGTGCTGAGGCGGGAGTCGGCCTCCGCGCCTTCGGACAAGCCGTGGCCGGTGAACGGGCCGGGGTGCGTGGTGATCCAGGCCGAGGCGTGCTCGCGGTTCCAGTGCCGCGAAGGTTCGCTGCCGAACCTCAACCGGGCTGCGGTCTGGCTGGCCGGAGACGGGGCGGCCATCGAGAGCCTGACGGTGCTTGGGCAGCCTCAAGTCAATCAGGGGATCGCGATTCGGGCAACGGGCCAGACCGAATGGGTGAACGGCTGCCGCGTGCGGGATGTGCGCGTGGCGGATTGCGAGGGCAAGCAGACGGAGAACTGCGGCATCTACCTTCGGCAGGTGCGGCACAGCCTGATTTGCGGCAATGAGCTTTGGGGACGTACCCCCCTCTTTCTCTCGGGGGTGCGCGATACGGTGTTTGTCTCGAACCGGCTGGTTTCGGTTACCCGTTACGGCGGCAATTCCGAGGGTGCAATCCTCGGGCGCACGGAGCCGATCGAGCGGTGCGTGATCGAGCGTAATACGGTCGCCTCACCGGCCGGGGCGGAGGCGGGCGGCCCTACCGCGCGGCGGCTGATCTGGCTCTCGACAGGACACGGCTCGGTCACGCACAACTGGCTGGCCTGGAACGGCGCCGAGGCGGAGGGTGCCGCAGGTCAGGCGCGTTTCGGTGGCGTGGCGGGCACGGATCAGAATGTGGGCGAGATGATTTTATTCGAGGCAAACCACCGCACGATGTACTTTGGTCCGCTGGCTGGCGCGGATGCGGAAAGTGTGACGCTGCCGCTAACCCTGCCGCCCACACCGGACGCCCTGCTGGGCAGTGTCAAGCGTGAGGCCCTGGCGTACGATGCGGCGGGGCGCGAAACGCCGTTCTGGCCGCCGGACGTGGACGACGGCACGCCGGAACCGCCGATCAGCGAGTATTACGTCACGGTGTTCGCGGGCATGGGTCAGGGGCAGACGCGGCGCGTGGTGTCACGTGAAGGGGGGCGGCTACAGCTTAACCAACCGTGGCGGGTCACGCCGCAGGCCGGTTCGGTCGTGGCGGTCGGCACCATGTTCTACCGTAACCTCATTGTCGGGAACCGTACGATGGACGGCATGTCCGGCATCCAACTCTGGATCTCGTGCGTGGAGAATGTGGTCGCGGGGAACACGATCGCGCGTCAACGCAAGCAGGGACTGTTTTTCTACGCCAACGGGAGCACGTTGGCCTCGTCCATGCCGCGCACCTGGAACCGCGGCATCTCCCCGCTTTTCTGGAATCTGGCCGAGGGGAACCGCACGGAAGAGTGCAGCGATGGCGTGTTGGTCACCAGCGGTGACGCGCCGAATCTCCCGATCGCCTTTCCGCGGGCGCTGGGTAATGTGCTGCGCCACAACTCGTTCATCCGCTCGCGGCATAACGGGGTCATTTTGACCAGTCGCAAACGGGGGGGCGGGGACGACTCGGCTTCGGTGGTCGGCACGGTGGTGGAGTTCAACGTGGTGCGCGACGCGCCGGTGGCCTACCGCGCGGCCGGGGGCAGTGACGTCGTGGTGCTGCGCCGCAATCACGCTTACGCCTGGCATCCCGCCCTCCATGCGCCGGAACCGCCGGTGGCGTTCCGGATCGACCGTTCCGCTACGCATTGTGCGCTGGAGGCGAACTCGGTGGAGGGCCGTTCGGGTGTGAAGGATAACAACGTGCGCGAGGTGGTACGGGACGGGGAGGCGGAAAAGGGAAAGTGACAGGCGGGGAGAGTGTCGTCCCGCGGGTCAGAGCGAGCGCACGGTTTGGAACAGGGCGTCGAGACGCGTGTCGGTCCGGGTTCCCTTGAGGCGGGGGAGTCGGTTCCGGATCAGCAACGGCGAGCGCTCGTGCGAGCGGAAAAGGTGGATTTTGCCATTATGCGTCTCGATGCGGCCGATCCGTTTTTGCGCCGCCAGAATGCGCAGTTCCGTCAGCCGCAGCAGGCGGGTGACTGCGGCGGGCGGCCTGCCGTAGCGGTCGGTCAGTTCGTCGCGTAACGCGCGGACCTCTTTCACGCTGACCGCCTCTGCGAGGCGTCGGTAAAGGATCATGCGGTGCGCCTCATCCTCCACATACGCGTACGGCAGACAGGCCGAGGTCTCGTCGTGCGCTGTGCCGGGCGAGAGGTCGAGGAAGTCGAGCGCGAGTTCCACATCCACCAATAGGGGCAGGGCTTCGCCCTTCAGGCGCGCGATCGTGCGTCGCAGTAACTGGCAGTAGAGGTTAAAGCCGATGGCCGCGATATGGCCGCTCTGTGCGGTGCCCAGCAGATTTCCCGCGCCGCGGATCTCGAGGTCGCGCAGCGCGAGGTTGAAGCCCGCGCCGAACCCGCTGTACTTCTGAATCGCGGCGATGCGCTGGCGCGCGTCCTCATCCACGTGACCGTGTTCGGGCAGCAGCAGCCAGGCGAACCCCTTTTGCGAAGAGCGGCCGACCCGGCCGCGGAGCTGGTAGAGGTCGGCGATACCGAAACGGTCGGCGCGGTGTATCAGGATCGTGTTGGCGCGCGGGATGTCGAGGCCGCTCTCCACCAGCGTGGTGCACAGCAGCACGTCGATCCCCCCCGCCTCGAAGGCGCGCATGATGTGGGCCAGTTCAGCGGACGGCATCTGGCCGTGCGCCACGGCAATCCGCGCATCGGGAACCAGCTTCTCCAGCCGTTGCCGCATCAGCTCGATGGTGAGCACGCGGTTGTAAAGGAGATAGACCTGGCCCCGGCGGTTCAGCTCGAGACGGATCGCATTGCGGATCACGGTGTCGGAATCGCGCGCCACCTTGGTTTCCACGGCCATGCGTTCATGCGGCGGGGTCTGCAGCAGACTCATATCGCGCGCGCCGGTCATGCTCAGGTAGAGCGTGCGCGGGATCGGCGTGGCCGAGAGCGTGAGCACATCCACGATCTGCCGGATTTGCTTCAGCCGTTCCTTATGGGACACGCCGAAGCGTTGTTCCTCGTCGATGATGAGCAGGCCGAGGTTCTGGAAAGAAACGTGTTCCGACAGCAGGGCGTGCGTGCCGATCAGAATGTCTACGCGGCCGTGGCGGGTCTCGGTAAGGATGCGCCGCCGTTTGGCGTACGAATGGAAGCGGCTTACCACCTCGATCTTCACGGGATAGGCGGCCATGCGGTCGGAAAAGGTTTCGTAGTGCTGTTCGGCGAGGACGGTGGTGGGGACCAGCACGGCCACCTGACGGCCGTTCATCACCGCGATGAAGGCGGCCCGCATTGCGATTTCGGTTTTGCCGTAACCGGCATCGCCGCAGATGAGGCGGTCCATTGGGCGCGGTGCGGCCATATCGCGCTTCACCTCGGCGATCACGCGCTCCTGGTCGGGGGTCTCCTGATACGGGAAGGCGGCTTCGAATTCGCGCATCCACTGCGGTTCAGGATTAAAGACGAGGCCTTCGGCGACCTGCCGCCGTGCTTGGGTGTCCAGCAGGGACGCGGCCAGATCCGCGACCGCGCGTTCGGCATCGGCCTTTTCGCGCGTCCAGCGGCGTCCGCCCAACCGGTGGAGCGTGGTTTTGTGGCCTGCCACGCCCACGTAGCGGCTGAGCAGGTGCGCATGCGAGACCGGCACGTACAGTTTGGCGCCCTCCGCGTATTCGATCGTGAACACCTCGGAGCGGGAGTCGTCGATCTCCACCTCGGTGGAGCCGAGAAAACGTCCGATGCCGTGATCGACATGCACCACCAGATCGCCGGGTTCGAGATCCGCCGCGTTTTCCACACGGCCGCCGCGTACGGCGGCTGCGGGCGGGCGACGGCTGCGGACGGGTTTGTACGCGGCATACAGGTCGGGTTGCGCGGCGACGGTGAGGCCGGGAAGGGTGAATCCGCCAGAGAGGGGAGCGCGGCACACGTGGACGCGTGTGTCGGGGCCGAGTTCCCGAGACAGCAATTCGCAGGTGCCGGGCGTGTCAGCATAGAGGAGCACGGTCTGTCCCGCATCCGCGGCACGCGCGAGTTCGGCGAGCAGCCGCTGCCGCACACCCGTGAGCAACTCCGGGTGATGGGCGTTTTCCGCGCTCCATTCGGCGAGTCCGGGTAACGCGGCGATTGCGAAGTCCAGCGTTGGTGTGCGCGCGGGCGGCGGATCGCCCGCAAAGAGTTGCAACCACGGTTCACGCGTGTTGATCCGCGCGGCGAGCGTATCCCAGAAAGCGGGTGCGCGGCTCGCGGGGCGGGCATGTCCGGTGGTGCTGGGGGGCGGTGCGTCCGCGCCCGCACGGATAAGATCGTGATCCAGCCACAACACGGAGGCGTGGGGCGGAAGCAGCGTTTCGAGGTGTAGCGTCGCCAGACCGGTTTCGGAACAGGGCGGCAGCCAGACCTCTTGTCCCGGGGCGACCGAACACTGCGTCGCGGGGTCGAACGTGCGGAGGGCTTCCAGTTCATCGCCGAAGAACTCCGCGCGCCACGGTGCGGGTGCGGCGGGTGGCCAGATGTCCAACAGTCCGCCGCGCACGGCGAGTTGGCCCGGCGCCTCCACTTCCGTAACGCGCGTATATCCGCTCTCCACTCGTTGCGCGACCAGGCTCTCGAAGGGGAAGGACTCCCCGACGCGCAGGTGAACAGAGGCCGCAGCGAGGGCTTGCGGATCCGGCACAGGGTGCAGGAGCGCGGCCAGCGAGGTCACGATCACGGTCGGCGCCGCATCGCGCTCCGCGTGCGGTTTACATTCTGTTTGGAGAATCCGGATCACCCGCATCCGGCTGCCCGCGGCCTCGGGGTCGTCCTCCTGCAAGGGGGGGAAGAGTAGGGGAGCGACACCCCTGTCTTGGCCGAGGGCACAGAGGTCGCCATACACGCGCTCGAGTTCAACCGCTCCCGGGGTCACGGTCAGGGCGAACCGCGCGGGCGCGGTGCGCGCGAGGAGAACGGCGGTGAGCGCGGCGCTTGCGCCGGGCAGGGCGGACACGGCCCGGCACGCCGGTTGGTCGGGCAGGCGCGGTGTCAGCAATTCGGTAAAACGGTGTGACAACGAGATCACAGTAGCCGTGAGTATAGCACAAACGCGGGGTGCGGCGAGAGTGCAACGAACGCATGAGGGAAACGCGGCGTTCGTACCATGAAACACAAGAAACCAGGAACGGAAAGGGCAAGTGCGTCGACTTGCGACCCGCGACATTCGACCTGCGACAGGGAGACCTGCGATTCGACTCGTCCGACTAAAAAACGCACTCCCCGTCCCGCGCTTCCGACTGAACCCCCCGCCCTGGAACCAGAGACCAACCCTCACTCCCGTTCGGCTTGCGGCTCCATATCCGGGGCGAGTGTGAGAGGCGGGAGGGCGGGTTCTTCGGCGGGCAGCGCACGGTAGGCACACGCGTAGATCGGCAGGCCTTGATTGCGGAAGAGCTGCTCGAATTCGGTTTGTTCCTCGTCAGTGCGCGTCATGGCCGGAATTTCGGCGAAACGGGGGTCGGCTGCGAAGCGCGTGCGGATCTCAGCGAAATAATCGCGATGGTCCGTGGCGATCTGGATGGCGCCGCCATATTCCAGACGTGCCCAGAGCGCGTCGAGGAACAACGGGGAAAAGAGGCGACGCTCGTGGTGGCGGCGTTTGGGCCAGGGATCGGGGAAGAAGACATAGACGGTGCGGACGCTGTGCCGCGGTAACAGATAGTAGAAGGTGTAGCAGGCCTCGAGCCGCAGGATGCGGAGGTTCCCGAGGTTAAGGCGGATCGCCTTCTTGTCGAGTTTCCGGACGCGGCCCAGCAAGCGTTCGATCCCAAGGTAGGCGGTATCGGGGTTGCGTGACGCACGGGTCGCAAGAAAACGGCCGTTGCCACAGCCGATCTCGACTTCCAGCGGACGCGCGGGGTCATTGGACAGGATGTCCGGCGTAAACGGCCGGGTGGGGTCGGATATCGGGATCACATGTGTGCGCAGTGCGGCTGGGGCGGGTGTCGGCGTGTCGGGGACGGCGTTCATCGGCATGCGGTTTCGGTTTCTCAGCGCTGGCGGTAGAAGAGGGCCAGGCCTGCGGCGAGGAATATCACGTTGGCGCACCAGGCACCCAGGATCACGGGCATGAGCCCGTTTTTGGCAAGCACCATGCAACCGTTGGTCACGACATAGAAACCGAAGAAGAGGGCGACCGCGAGGAGCACGCCTTTGAAGACGCTCTGGCGTCCCGAGGCCATGCCTGCGGGGATCGCGAACAGCGTGATGATGAGGCACGAGAACGGCGCCGCGAGGCGGGCGTGGACATCGAAGGTTTTTGAGGCGACCTCATGCTTTTCGAGATGCGGGTGGTTTTTGAGGTAGTGCAGCATGTCGCGCACGGAGTAGAACTCCCAGGCCTTGTTCATCAACAGGAAGTCGCGGGGCGACTCGTTGAGTTCCGGCATGGCACGGATCACCAGATCAGCCAGTTGGGGCTTGGGGTTTTCGATCGGGTTGTTCAGCTCGTCAAAATACTGGTACTGGGGATAGAACAGCCACCAGAGTCCGTCAAGATACTCGGCGGAGCGGCAGGTGATGTCGAGTTGCCGACTGCCGTCCGGCCGGTCGAACGAGATGCGGACCCCCTCGATCCGGTTCGGCTGGTCGGACCGCATATGGTTGATGCGCCAGACGCGGCGGGCCTGTTGGTTGTAGTAGGGAATGTTCAGGATCTCGGTGTTGGTCAGGGGCTTGAACCGGTTCTCCCGCATGGCGCGCGCCTGTTCTGCGGCGTGCGGCGCGTAGAATTCGTTGATTGCGGCGACGGCGAGCGCCATGAGGGCCGCGACCACGAGCAGGGGCCGCACGATGGCCGTAAACCCGATCCCGTTGGCGCGCATGGCGGTGATCTCGCTGTGGCGGCAGAAGTTCCACATCGTGTAGAGTGTGCCGAGGAGCAGCGCGGCGGGGAAGAGCCATTCGAGGTAGGGCGAGACGTAGCCCGCGAAGAACGCGACGACCTCAAGAAAAGGCGGGCGGGCCTCCATCAGCCGATTGAAGGAGTCGAAGAGTTCGAACAGGACGTAGATGCCGAGGAACCCGGCCAGGCAGTAGAAAAGCGGCACCAGGAACTCGCGCAGGACATATCGGGACAGGATTCGCATAGACGTGGTTCAGTATACGGTAGCGTTTGCCGGTTCGGCAATCCGTTTTATTACGGACCGGAACCGAAATCTGCCCGCTCAACGGTTCTTGGGTTTCAGGTTCCGGGTTGGGGGTTTCAGTCGGGAACGCGGGGCGGGGGGTGCATTCGCGCGGGAGTCTGGAGCCGGACGTCCCTGCCCGCAACGGCTTGTTTTTCGTCTGACAGGGTGGACAGGGCGGACCGGAGGCCTCCCTGTCGCAGGTCGGATGTCGCGGGTCGCAAGTCGCTGTACACGAAAACGGGGACGAGAATGGGGACGGGGAAGCGATCCCGATAGCGATTTCGATAAACCAGAAACCCGGAACCGAAGGGTATTCCTCTTTCGCCTTTACAGGCGATGGATGGAACGGTAAACTTACTGCCTTAACTACGATTCGTGCGTATGCGGGGTCTGGAATCCGGTATGGAGCCGGTGATGACCCGCAAAGGAGGATTACAATGGAGAAAGCTGTTTTGTCGAATGTTTTGACCGGCGTAATGGTCGCCGGGATGGGGATGGGCCTGTTGGGTTTTTCAGCGGGCTGTCAGACGTCGGGAGGAGTTGCAAAGTGCCACGGAGGTGCGGCGCAGAAAGGATGTAAGCGAGTGAATAATGCGGATTATTACAAGGACGGGAAATTCGATAGCGAGAAGGGCAAGCAGGCCTATTTCGATCTGATGAAGAAGTTCAATGTGCCGGTGTACGCTGAACTGGCGCGGCCAGACGGACCCTTCTGGGCCGTGGATTTCGCCAAGGGAGATTTCGCCGCGTTCGGTATGGGCGGCGTGATTTGGTGCAATGAGCTGGCGGAAGGGTATTTCGGACATGATATCTACCTGCTGCCGTGTCAGAGCATTGCCGAACATCGCCACCTGCCCACGACGGACAAGGACGGCAAGCCGATCCGCTGCAAGATCGAGAGCTGGCAGGTGCGCCATGGTTATGTCTACGGCTTCAGCGAGGTTGGCGAGCCCAATTTGGACAAGTTCCCGGAAGCCAAGGCGATGCTGTCCAAAGTTCAGATCCCGCATCTGAAAAGCGTGCATGTCGAGAAATGGGAGGCGGACGGCAAAGTGCACAAACTGGCCAAACCCGAGACGTGGCACTTTATGATGGGCGGCAAGGACGGGGCGATTGTGACCGAATACGCGACGTATCACGACGGAGCGGGCCTGCGTTTCTCGGTGCCGGGGGTGGGTTTCTAAATCAGTTCAACAAGGAGGCAAAACATGACGTATCATCACACTGGAATCCCCGTTTTCGAAAAGATGGAGGGGATGTCGTTCGTGGAGCCGCTGAAGGTGTGGGTCACCGATGCTGGCGCGAGTCCGTACAAGGTGGAGTGGCTCTATTTCGAGCCGGACAGTCCCATGGCTGCGGCCATTCAGGATGAGACCCACGTCGCGTACGTGGTCGACAACATCGAAGAGGCGGTTAAGGGCAAAAGCGTCCTGTGGCCGGTGTGCGAGGTGGCGCCGGGGCTGAAAATCGCTTTCATCTACGACCAGGGTCTGCCGATCGAACTGATGCAGGTGGGCTGATTGTAAAACGTGTAACCGGGAGAAATTGCGATGGCGATGAAAAAATTCATTAATGATCCGGCAAACCTTACCAAGGAACTGCTGGAAGGGTTGGCCTTGTGCTACAAGGGCAAGGTCAAGCTCGTGAGTGAGAGAATTGTGATGCGCGCCGTGCCCAAGGACGAGAGCAAGGTTGCGATCGTCACGCTGGGCGGCTCCGGACATGAGCCGGCCCTGAGCGGGTTTGTGGGCGAGGGCATGCTGGACGCGAGTGTGGTGGGCGACGTTTTTGCCGCGCCGGGCGCGCCCAAGCTGCTCGAAGCGCTGCGCCTGCTCAAGCGCGATGCAGGCATCGTGCTGGTCACGCTAAATCATGACGGCGACCGCATGAGCGCCACCAAAGCGTTGCGCGACGCGGAGAAGGAGGGCATTAAGGTCCGCGAGATCGTGACGCACGACGACATCGGACCCGGTGTGGATGCTGACCCGAATGAGAAACGCGGCTTGGCCGGCTGCATCCCGCTCTATAAGGTCATCGGTGCCGCGGCTGAGGAAGGCAAGAGCCTTGAAGAGATCGTGGACATCGGCGAGCGCTTCAATCGTCATATCGCGACGCTGGCGGTGGCTATGACCGGCTGCACGCATCCGCAGAACGGCGAGCCCATCACGGTGCTGCCGGATGACGAGATGGAGATCGGCATGGGCCAGCACGGCGAGGCCGGCGGTGGCCGCACCAAGATCCTCACGGCGGACGAGACCGCCTTGCGGATGATTGAGCCGCTTGTGAAGGCGAGCGGCGTCAAGTCCGGTGACACCGCGCTGCTGATCATCAACGGCGTCGGCGCGACCACCCTGATGGAGATGCTGATCGTCTACCGCAAGGCCGCGCAGATTCTTGCCGATAAGGGGATCAACCTCACGTCCGGCGCGTGCGGCGAGTATCTGACCGTGCAGGAGATGGCTGGCTTCCAGATGATCCTGTGCAAACTCGATCCCGACCACGTGACGTATCTGAAGGCCAAGGCCCGTACGCCCTACTGGACGGCATGACGACATCAGGAGAGACGAACTCCATGCTGACGTTAGCGAGGTTCAAAATGATGATCGCCGCCGCTGGCGACGCCATCCGTGCGCAGGAGAAGCGTTTCTCCGAGTTGGATGCCGCCGCTGGCGGGGACGGCGATCACGGCACCGCGATCGTCACGGCGTTCAACGCCATGTCCCAAGCCGACGGGGCGGATTTCCGAAGCTACCTCAAGGCACTGAGCGACGCGCTGCAAAACGAGGCGTGCGGTTCGACCAGCACACTCTACGGCGCGTGGCTTCAGGGTATGGGCGAGGCCGCGCCCGAAGGAGCCGCCGCACTGGATGAGGCGGCGTTGGCCGCGGTGTTCCAGGGGGGGCTGGAGGAGATCGGCTTTACGACGCGCGCACGCGTTGGCGACAAGACGTTGATGGACGTGTTGATCCCTGCCACCGGGGCTTTGGTTGCCGCGCAAGGCGGAGGCGTGCCGGCCATGCTGGCGAAGGCCGCCGAAGCTGCGGACCGGGGAGCGGAGTCCACCTGCGCGTTGCGCGCGAAATTCGGACGCGCCAAGAATCTCGGGGATCGCTCGATCGGTCCCTGCGACGCGGGCGCGGCGTCCATGGCCTGCATTTTCGCGGCGTTCGCGAAGGCGGCGGAAACGAAGTGACCGGGAGACCCGGCGGGAGAGTATGAAATGGCTGATTTGGATGATATCCGTGATGGTAAAGAGTATGGCGTCGGTACGGCGCAGAAAACCGAGGGCTTCTTTCTCAAGGGATCGAGCCACCTCGACTGGGGCATGAAGGACCGCCTTAGCCGGATCTTCAACCCCGCTACCGGCCGGACCGTGATGCTGGCGTTCGACCACGGCTTCATCATGGGCCCGACCTCCGGCGTCGAGCGTATCGACCTGAGCATCGTGCCGCTGATCGAGTATGCCGACTGTCTGATGTGCGCCCGCGGCGTGTTGCGTTCGCTTGTGCCGCCTACCTGTCGCAAGCCGATCTGCCTGCGTTCCGACGCGGGCACCTCGATCCTGACGGAACTCAACCACAACGTGGTGATCGATGTTCAGGACGCGGTGCGTCTCAACGCTTCGGCAATCGCGGTGATGGTTGCAGTGGGTGACGCGGCCACCGAGGCGGAGACCGTGGCCAACCTGTATCAGGCTGTGGATGCGGGTCAGGCTTGCGGGATCCCCGTGATGGGGGTGACGGCGGTCGGCAAGGATATGGCACGCGACGCGCGGTACTTCGGGCTCGCCTCGCGGCTGTGCGCGGAGAACGGCGCGAACATCGTCAAAACCTACTACACCGAGGGGTTTGAGAAGGTCGTGGCGTGCTGTCCCGTTCCGATCGTCATCGCTGGCGGCAAGAAGCTGCCCGAACTCGAGGCTCTGGAACTGGCGTACCGGGCGATCGATAGCGGTGCGGCAGGGGTGGACATGGGACGTAACGTGTTCCAGTCCGAAAAACCTGCGGCGATGATTCAAGCCGTTTCGGCGGTGGTTCAGCAGGGGCTGAAGCCGAAGGACGCCTTCCAGATGTTCAACGATTTGTGAGCCGACGCGCAAGACGGTTTCCGTTTCTCACTCGGTGACCAGAATGCGCGTGAAGGAGGAGGGCGCGGCTTCGCAGACCACGAACTGTGTCAGCGCGGCACCGGCTTTCTGATGTCGGCGGATCGGCAGCACGGGAGTCAGACGCGGCAAGGTGATTTCCGCGGCGGCCTGATCGAGCGTGTAAAACATGAAGCGGCGTCGCAGGGCCCGCAGATCGAAATGTAGGGTCTGCGCTTCGGTGCCGGTGTTGCAGACGAACAAAAGCAGGACCGAGTCGTCCTCGCCCCATCCCGCCAGAATGCGCACGGTCGGCGGGGCGCCCTCCGTCGCGAGGATTCCCGCGAGGGGGAAGCGGTTGAGCAGGGTCATCAGCAGGCCCGGTCCCGTCAGGCAGGCGGGAGGGGATACGTTGCGGCACAGCACGTCCGGCAGCGTGAAAGCGAGTGGAGCGGTGTTGTCGCGATCGGATTCCGCGGCACGAAGGTCCAGCCGCGCGCTGAGCGGCCCGAGCGCTTCGTACCATGCGCGGTAGTATTCGCGTTCCGCCGCATCGGCTGATTCAAGGCGTTTCAGCAAACGGCCGGTATACGGGTCTGACACGGGATACGCATTTGTCAAAGCCGGCCTGATTTGCAGGGTGAGGGTTGCATCCTCCGCGCGCATGGCGTCTGCCACGCGGCGGCTTTCGCGGGCGAAAGCGGAAGGATCCCGCAGCAAACCCCCTGCGGGGCAGAGTTCCCACCGCCGTACACCCAGGGGTTCGGTCACGCCGTGTCGGGTCCGCAGCATCGCGAGCGGATGGCTGCCGGTCGCGTTGCAGTAGGCCACCCAATCTGCGGCGAGTTCCGCTGCGGCCGCGGGACGGGGGATCCCCGTTGCTTCCGAGGCGTCTTCCGGAGCGAAAAGGGAAATTCGGAAAACCGGCTCTGCACCGGAGAGGCGGCTGAGACGGACCGCCTCGACCGTGCCGAAGGCTTGGCCTTTCGCTTCGCGCGCTGCCTGCGGGCCCACGCCGTCGTACCAGTTGTAGAACCCGCTCCCAGAGCATACCGGCCAGAACAGGAATGGCGCGGCGGTCACGCGTAACGCTTCCAGCGCCACAGGGTCCCAGCCGTTCTCGTCGGCATCGGCCGGCATCAGCGAAAAGCGGGCGAAGGTGACGATCCCGCCCGGCTCCAGCAGAAAACGCAAACGGAAGGTGCCGTCGCGGTCGGGCGTGAAGGTCAGCGTGTGGCGGTTCCATTTGCTGCCCGACGGGATACGCGCCCGCCGGAACGTCTCCGGCGCGGCCGGGTCAGCCGCAGATTGGAATCCCACGTTCAGGCGGGTCTTATCCCGCTCGCTGCGGCAGATTACGGACAGGGTGTGGGGCACACCTTGGCGCAGGGCTTGGGCAAGCAGCGTCACGCCCTGCTCCGTGTCGCTGTTGTTCACCACCGTGTAAAAGGGGGCGGTCTCGCCCGGGACGTGTGAAACCGAGATTCTGACCGCTCCGCCAGTCGGGCATGAACTCCGCAGTTCGGCTTCCGGTATTTCATGGGGCAAACGTTCGGCCCGCACGGCTCGCGCGGCCCCGCCGTCGCATCCGGCGGTCAGCCCGATCAGGAACGCGTCGTTACGGACGTCAACCGTTTGGGGCAGAATCCGCACCACCGCCTTGACACGCGCCGCGGGTTGCGCATCCGCGTCTGCGGCACACAGGACGCGGCAGGCCAACGCGAACGACGCAACAACAAAACGTGGCGCTCTCCTCCGAAGCGGGCGGGGGCGCCCGCGCTCCCGGCTCGGGGACCACTCTTTTTCGTGCCTTCGTGTGAGAAACGACTTGTTTTGTATTGTGCTTGTTGGTTCGTAAGGCACAAACACCTCCGTATTACCGTCCGAATTTGCGTTCCAACTCACGATACGAGGTGAAGATCATGGTGGGGCGCCCGCGAGGACAGGTGTAGGGCATCTGCGTTTCGGCCAGATCCGCCACCAGCTTCTCGGCCGCATCGTCGGAGAGGGGCGCCATGCCACCTGCGGCGGCCCGGCATGCGGCCTTGGCCACCAGTTCTTGGCGCCACTTGTCCGCGCCCCGGCGCGTTCCGACATTTTCCAAATCCTGCGCGATGTTGCCGAGCAGTTCACGGCAGGAGACACCGGCCAGCGCATCCGGCAGGCTCTCAACCATAAAATGGTCGCTGCCGAAATCCGCGATGCCGAAACCCATTTCCTGCACGACGGTGAGGAACTTGCGTAGTCGCGCGGCATCGGCGGGCGGCAGGCGCACGGTTTCGGGCAACAGCAACGCTTGCGAGACCACGCCGCCGGATCGATGTACGGTCATCAGCCGTTCATACAGCACCCGCTCGCGCGCGGCACAGGGGTCCAGCGTCACGTATCCGCCATCGGTCTCCAGCAACAGATACCGTCCGCCGACTTGTCCCATCACACGGCACCAACGCCACGGCGAGCCGTCTTCGGGCGTGTGGAATAGCGGCAGTCCCGAACCGGTCGGGGCGGGCGGCGGTTCGGTCGGCAGGGACTTGGCCGGGGAAGGGGGTGCCGCCGCCGGTGCGTCCGTGGGCGGCAGCGCCACCGGTCCGGGGTAGGGGAAGGGTTCGCCTCGTGTCTGCGCGGCAGCCTCCGGCACCAGCGCGCGCAGGGTCACGGCGGCCTCGTCCTGATGTCCCGCTGGAGCGGCGGCGCGCGTCTCGCGTTTCCGCCCGAGCGCGGCACGGACAGCGAGGATGATGGCCTCGCGCACGTCGGCGGGTCTGCGGAACCGGACTTCGCGTTTGGTGGGATGGACGTTCACGTCCACCTCGTCCGGCGGAAGCTCGATGAACAACAGCACGATCGGTTTGCGGTTGCCTTCCAGAGGCGGGTAGGCCTCGCGCAATGCGTACGCGATGACCGGCGCGGTCGCGGGGCGGCGGTTGATGAAGACGTACTGTTCGCTGCGGTCCGTGCGGGTGAGGTTCGGCAGTCCCGCGAATCCGGTGACGCGCACGCCGCGCACGCTCCGGTCCACCGGGCGCAGTCCGGCACAGAACGCCGCGCCGAAAAGATCGCGGATCCGCTCCTCGTGTGTGGCGTCGCACGGCAGGCGCGCCAGTTCGCGACCGTCTGCGGCGAGGCTGAAGCCGATTTCGGGATGGGCCAGCGCGTGCAGGGTGAAAACCGACCGGATGTGCGCCTGTTCGGTTTGATATGCGCGCAGGAACTTGCGGCGGGCCGGGACATTGAAGAACAGGTCCCGGACTTCGATCGTGGTTCCGGGCGGCAGGCCGGCTTCGCGCACGTCCTGGAGACTGCCTCCGACCACGGTGAGTTCGGTGCCCGCGTCCTTTTCGGCGCGGCGGGTCTTGAGCAGGAAACGCGACACCGAGGCGATCGACGGCAGCGCCTCACCGCGGAAGCCGAGCGTGTCGATGCGTTCGATGTCATCCACATCGGTGATTTTGCTGGTGGCCTGCCGCTCGATACTGAGCAACGCGTCGTCGCGGTTCATGCCGCAGCCATTGTCAGAGACCGCGATCAGCTTGCGTCCGCCGGCCGTGACCGTGATGTCCAGACGCGTGGCCCCGGCATCGATGGCGTTTTCGATCAGTTCCTTGACTACCGAAGCGGGCCGCTCGACCACCTCACCCGCCGCGATCTTGTTGGCGATGTGAATGGGGAGCAGGCGGATGTGTCCGTCTTTGACCATGACGAGAGCATGACGGGTTGTCGGCGGAGCGTCAAGCCACTTTACCGAAGGAGGCGCTCATCGCGGAGCGCGGTGAGCAGGCGGCTGGAGAGTTCCGCCTGATTGAGTGAATAGAGATGGATCCCCGGCGCGCCGCGCGTCAACAGGTCGCGGCACTGATCCAACGCGAAAAGAAAACCCGCTTCGGCCACATCCGGTGCCCGGGCCGCCTGTTTCAGCGTTTCCGGGATGCTGCACCCGGCTAGGGCAATGAAACGCTCGATCTGCTTTGCGGATGACATCGGCATGATCCCCGGCAACAGGGGGATCGTCACCCCGGCGGCACGCGCTTGGTCGACGAAGTGGAAGTAGACGGCATTATCGAAGAAAAGTTGCGTGACCGCGAAATCGGCGCCGTTCTCCTGTTTCCGTCGGAGGATGCCGATGTCGATGTCCGGGGTACGCGCCTCGCCGGGGGCGAAGGACTCGGGGTGCCCTTCGGGATAGGCGGCGCACCCGATCTTGAAGTCCGGCCAGCCGTCGCGGATAAAACCGATCAGGTCATCCGCATGGGCGAAACCGTAAGGGTGCGGCCGGAAAGCGGTCTCGCCCTGCGGCGGGTCGCCGCGCAGCGCCATGATGGCGGGCACACGCTTCTCTGCCAAGCGATCCAGAATCCGGGCCAACTCAGCCTGCGAGTGCCCGAGGCAGGTGAGGTGGGCCATGGCATGGATCGCGAGGTTGTTCTGCAGCGAGGCGACCAGCTCCACCGTGCTTTCGCGCGTGCTGCCGCCCGCGCCGTAGGTCACCGAAACGAAATCCACATTCAGCCGGGCGGTTTCGGCGATCGTAGCGTAAAGCCGGGCCCAGCCGTCCGGGGTTTTTGGGGGGAAAAACTCGAACGAGATCGTCGGTTCACCACGGCGTATTTTGTCGAAAAAAAACATCAGAACCTCTCAAGACCCTTTAGTATACGGCCATCGCCCACTGCTTGCCAAGCGGTTTCGGCTGGTTCCGGTCGGCAACGCGGGGCGAGGAGTGGATCAGTGGCAACATGGGGTCCCGCCCATGAAACACGGGCAGGATGCCCGTGCCGCAACGTCGCAGGCCGAATGTCGCGGGTCGCGGGCCGATGTGCACGAGAACGAGGGCGGGGACGATGCTTTCCGTTCCTGCACGGGGTTTTCTGTGCAAACGTGACTTGTTGTGTTTGATCAGAGGGTGTATGCTGGCTTCACAACCAAGAAGAGGGTATTGGGATGAGACGTTTTCCGTTGGTTCCGGCGATGATTTGCGTGCTGCTGGGTATCGGGGACGGAATGGCGCGGGTTCGGGTGGAGGAGACTACGGTGACGTTGCCGACCTATCCGCCGGGGCCGTACGACAAGAATCCGATCTTCTATACCGGCCGCGTTTATCAGGGTGCGCAGGGGCGCGTCTACCCTTATCCGTTGCAGGACACGCTGCACGATGAGAAGGTGGATCAGACGTACGCCTCGCTCCGGCTGGAAAACGAGTGTCTCGAGATGACGCTGCTTCCGAACGGGTCACCCACCGTACGGCCGTGGCGCTTTATCTGAAAGGGCTACTGGCTCTGGCGGAGAATCGTTCGGAGGAGGCCAAGAAACTTTTCGGGGAGGCTTTGAAGGAACGCCCGGATCTGCTTTGGGCCCGGTATTTCCTGAGCCGATAAAGGGGATGGGACAGAAAAAAAGGAGAGGTGGATGATGAAAGCAGGACGGATTCTATCCGTGGCGTTTTGGGTGGCAACCGGGGCGGTTCTGGCGGACGAGCCGGTCTGTCCGTTGGGTTCGGACTGGGTGCTGGATGCGACCGTCAGCGACGAATTCAACGGCACGGGGATCGACAAGGCGAAGTGGTGGGATTATGCGCCGCGTTGGCGGGGGCGTCGGGAGTTTCTCTACAGCCACAAAAATGTCGAGGTGCGCGACGGGTTTCTGTCGCTCTACGCGCGTAACGTGAACCCCGAGGAGATGGCGTACGAGGATCGCGAGGACGGGATTCTCCCGTACACCTGCGCGATCATCAAGAGCCGTAAGAAGGTGACGTACGGCTATTTCGAGTGCCGGGCGCGCGGAAACGCGGCCGAGGTGCGCAACGCCTTCTGGCTCTACGATCCTTTGAGCGACCGGCTCTCCAAAAAGGTTCGTCCGGGCAGTCACTCCGAGGAGATCGACATTTACGAGTTTATCGGCAAGTATCAGGATCCCTCCTGTTTGCCCTACGAGATCTGCGCGCATGTGCACCGGTTCGAGACGCCGTATGTTGAAGGGCTTGTCAATCATGTGAAGACCAAATTGGCGAATCCGGGCGGCGCGGTGGCGGTGGACTGGGCACCGTGTGACGGGTACCACCTCTACGGCTTTCTCTGGACGGAGAAGGAGATGGTCTGGTATGTGGACGGCAAAGAGTACTTCCGCCGCGACAACGATTATTTCCACACGCCGCTGCATGTGATGTTCGACTGCGAGATCGCCACATGGCGGCGGGCTTCGGTTAAGCGGTTGGATCCTGCCACCCTGCCTGCGTCCCACAGCGTGGACTGGTTCCGGCGCTGGGTGAAGCGGGTGCCCGGAAGGTGATCAGGATGGGTGGCAGGAGCGCGGGCGCGGGTGGCGATAAGGAAACGGACATGTGATGTGAAAGGCGAGGGGGGGGGGATTCCGGATGAGACGATGGATCGGGTGTTTGGTGATGGCGGCCCTGACGGCACGCGGTGCGGGACAGGACGGGGTGTTTCAAGTCACGGCGTACGGGGCGGTGCCGGACGGGGTGACGGACAACACGGCGGCGATCCAGAAGGCGATTGACGCCTGCGCGGCCGCAGGCGGCGGAACGGTGCGTGTGGCGGGTGGAGCGTTCATGACGTACACCCTCTATCCGCGCTCGAACACCCGGCTGGAGATCGAGGCCGGCGCTTCGCTGGAGGGCGGCCCCGACCCGTTGCGCTATCCGGAGTTCGTTCCGTCTCCCCACTGGCGGGTCGAGTACAGCCTGCGCCGGAACAAGCGTGCGATGTTCTACGCGGTCGCCCAGACCAACCTCACGATCTGCGGGCGCGGCACAATCAACGGCCATGCGGAACTCTTCACCGAGCCGTCCGGCAGCGGGCACTGGTGGAAACGGAAACACGATCAGCTGATCACGGGACGGAACATTTTTCTGGTGGGATGCTCGGACGTGACGCTGGAGGGCTTCTCGATCTACAACCCGGCGGGCTGGAGCATGTGGCTTCTGGATTGTGATCGGGTCAACATCCGAGGGCTCAAGATCGATATGAACCTGAAGTTCCCGAACGGCGACGGGATCCACATCGGCTCCTGCCGGGATGTCACGGTCAGCGACTGTATCGTCCGCAGCAGCGACGACTCCATCATCCTGCGCGCCTACCAGCACCAGTTGAACGAGCCCAAGGCCTGCGAGCGGGTCGTTGTGGCCAACTGCGTGCTGGAGAGCAGGTCCTCGGCGATCCGCATCGGGTGGACCCACGACTATGAGATCAAAGACTGCCGGTTCAGCAATCTGGTGATCCGGGACTCGATCACAGGGATCAGCATCGTGATGCCTGCCGTGGCGCACGTCCCGAACGATCCGCCGCGCGGGCCGGGCGTTCCGCCTCTGCCGGAAGGGGATGCCGTGCGGCCTTTCGGCGTTGAGAACGTGCATTTCAGCGATATCAGCATGAACTGCCGGGACCCGATCCGGGTCAGCTTCGCCCCTGACACAAAGGTCAGCCGCCTTCGCAACATCACGTTTTCAAACATGACGATCCGTTCGCCCGAGTATCCCTCTTTTGTGCTACGCAAAGGGGATCGGGTCAGCGACATTCTGCTCAGTAACGTGCGCTTCGAGCTTCTGCCCGGCGGCAAAAACACATTCAACATCCGGGGTGTGGAGCGCCTGACGCTGGACCGCGTGACCTTTATCGATTCGTCGGAATAGGACAGGAAATGAGGGAAAGCGTGATGCGGGCGGGACGATTCAGAAGAGGGGGGTGGACAGCGCTTCTGATGGGCGGCCCCGTATGGGCTTTTTGCGCCGCCGGGGATATCGTGCGGCCGATGGGTTCATTTGACCGCGCGGAGTTTACCCGTCCCGAAGACGCGGAGCGCGTCCGCAGCTCAGGCAATTTGGCAGGCACGTCCGAACCCGGGAAGAACTGCTATATCAAAGGCTGGGCAGAGTATGACATCGAGGTGCCGCAATCCGACTGGTATGAACTCATTGTTCCGGGGCAGGCATGGGGTGTCGAGTACCGGTTCGACGGCGATGTCGCTGTCTCGGCGGGCAGCGGCAAGATCGGTAATTTCTGGCTTGAGGCCGGACGGCGCACCCTTCGCGTCCAGCGCTATCACTGGACGGGGTTTCAGCGTATCGAATCCTTCACCTTGCGGCCGGCGGAGAAGAAGCCCGCCAAACGGCTCCGTCTATGGATGCCGGGCGAAAACCGGATCGTGCGCACGGGAGAGGTGCTGCCGCTCCGGCTTCAGGCGGGCGGGCCGGACGGACAGCCCGGCTGGGTGACGATCCTGCTGAGCGACCCCAAGACGCAGGAGATAATCTCGCAGGCGGAGGTCGCCGTTCCGGTAGGCGAACGCCCGGCGGAACAGCCGGTCACGCTGGCCTGTCCGCGCGAGGGGCTGTTCGAACTCCGCGTGTCCGCGGACGGGAGGCGGATCGACAACCTTGATGTGCCGGTTCGGCCGGTCGTTGTGGTTGATACCCGGCCGGCGGCGCGCGGGGGCGAGCTGCGGAAAGCGCTGATTGCGGAGATCGACTGCGCGGTGGCCGCGCCCCAGTTCTCCGGGACGGGCGGTGCGAACGTGGTCCGGAGCGAGGCCGGCGTCTACCGCGAATCGGGCGATGCGGGATTCTTACGGGCCCAGCACAACAAGCAGGAGTGCGGCTGGTTCGCCTATCGGCTGGGCGTGCCGGAGGCTCAAGCGCCGTACGTGTTGGAGGCCGACTATCCGGACGACGCGTTCCGCACGTTCTGCATCGCGATTCGCGAGGCGGCTCCGGACGCATATCCCATCGCGGGCGGCGTCGACAGTGGCGAGTGCTACGCGCTGACGCGGCGGATGCAGACGCACGCGCTCCTGTTCTGGCCGCGCACCCGCGATCTGCGGGTCTTGTTTGTGACGGCGCACAACGGGCGGCGCGGCGCGGCGGTGTCGAAGATCCGCCTCTACCGCGTGGAGGGTGATCTGCCGTTGCCCAGTGTGCCGCCTCGGGGCGGGCGTTCGTTCGGCAACTGGTACGAGGAGGGCAGCAACTTCATGGCCGTTTACGGCGCACCCGACCGGAGCCCGCGCGGTTTTCTGATCGGGGCCGACCGCTGGGCGCGGTCCATCGCGTCGGTGGGCGGCGACACGCTCGTCTCCACGGTGGCGGTCTATCAGATGGCGATGTACCCGTCACGTTACAACATCGACTTCAGCGAGCCTCACTCGTTCGACGTGGTGCGGGTGTTGCTGCTGAAATGCGAGAAATACGGCCTCGGGTTCATCGGCGAGTTCCATCCCGAGTGCCGCGAGTTGGATCGGCTGGCCGATCCGACGGGGCAGATCACGCCGAAGCCCAACGGGCTCATCTCGAAAGACGGCAAGGGCGGCAAAGACTGGAGCGCAATCCCGCGCTTTCATCCGCTCCATCCCGTTGACCGGGAGTGGTACCTCGGCATGATCGGCGAGTTCGTGGACCGCTACAAGGACTCGCCCGCCTTTCGCGGCGTGAGCCTGCGCCTGATGGGGTGGGCCAACCCCGGGCTGAACAATTTCCACTCGCTCGACTGGGGATACGACGACCTAACGGTCAGCCTGTTCGAGAAGGAAACGGGGCTTTCGACGGGTGCGCGGGCGGACGATCCGAAGCGCTTCCGTGCCCGCTACGACTGGCTGATGGCGAACGCCCGTGGCGCGTGGACCGCCTGGCGGTGCCGCAAGATCATGGAGCTTCATGCAGCGATCCGTGACCGCGTCCGGCGCGCGCGTCCGGACCTCACCGTGTACCTCAACAATTTCGGATTCGGGGAAGAGGCGGGAATCGCCCCCAAACTTCTCCATGCTCTCGACGGCGTGGTGCTTGTCAATGCCGGACACGCCTATGGCCGCCGGGCCTACACCTATGAGGGTCCGCTGGCCGATTCGAAAAGACGCGATAAACTGCTTGATCCGGCGGCGCTGCTCGCGCTCCGCAACACGGAGGGGAAGACGGCCTTCCTGTTCGGCGCGGGATACTTCGAGGCCACGGAGCGTGTCGTGCCGCCCGCGTCGCTCGGCTTTCCGGAGGACACCAAACGGACTTGGATGAGCGGCGTCGTGAATCCTGCCGGGAGGCATTATCTGGAGCGTTACGCGCTGGCGTTGGCCGAAGCGGACGCCCAGTACCTTTCGGATGGCGGCAACGCCTACACGCTGGGGCAGCCGCTGCTGACGGACTTCTTGCGCGAATACCGTGCGCTGCCGGCGTTGCCGTTCCGGCCTCGCGAGGACGGGCGTGACCCGGTGGCGGTGTGGGAACTGCCGGGGCAGGAGCGGTTTCTGTTCTATGCGGTGAACCGGGAACGCTTCCCCGTTCCCGTCGCGATCCGCTTGACCGGGACAAGCGAGGTGCGTCGGTTCTCTTCCGCGAAGCCGCAGCGCCTTGAGGACGGGGTGCTCCGGCTGACCCTGCAACCCTATGAGCTGGCGGCCTTCGAGGCCGGGGGCGGTGCGGCGCTCGCGGGCGTGACCGAACAGGTGCCGCCGGAGGAGTTGGCGCGTGCGGAGAAACAGACGGCGTGGATGGAGGCTCTGGCGGTCGAGGCGCGGGCCGACCGTGTGGGCGGCCAGCTTTCGGAGGCGCAGGCCGCGCAGGTCGTCGAAGCGGCCGCAGCATCCCGTGCCGCACTGGCCTGCAGGCACGTGTGGCAGGCGCGGACACTGCTTGAGCGGTCGGGCCTGATTCAGGTCTACCGCATCCTCAAGCGCTTCCCGCCCGCGCTCTACGACATGGGGGACGAGTCGGCGGGCGTCCGTTGACGTACCCTAAAAAGAGCAGTTGAACTTTCAACTGCCCTTTGGTTTCTGGTTTTCAGGGTTTCAGGGTTTCAGGGTTTCATCCAAATCGGGGTCAGGATCGCTATCGCTATCGGGATCGGGATCGCTATCGGGATCGTCGACCCGCGACATTCGACCCGCGACGATCGACAGGGACGCCCGCGTTTCCGACACCGCAGGTCGCCCGTCGCGGGTCGCGGGTCGACATAAGGTCTGACGGGAGAAGCGGGCGTCCCTACCGGTTGGCGGGCGCACCGCAAAACCCAATGTTTACGGGGCTTTGCTAGAATCCTGCCCGCTCAACTGCTCCTTTTAGTTTCAAACTTCTCGCACGAAGGGCGCGAAGGTTTTTTGGGGCATGGCCCGGGGGATTTTATGACATGGCCGTCACCACAGCAACAGCCGCGTCGAAAAGAGGCCGTGCAAATCCACCCCTTGCGCCATGGCCTGGAGCACCGCCCCGCCGTTAAGGGCCTCCCATCCGAGCACCCGCCCCGAACCGTCCGTGAC